>JGI24699J35502_11133410_pt1 | contig 10380 bp, 10 predicted proteins | sample TergutMp193P4_FD_35502 | JGI IMG/M metagenome (IMG submission 35502) | reverse complement strand
GTCCGGGGAGCGGCCGAAGCCGCTCCCCGTCCGGTGGGGGATGGTCCCTTGATGGACTTTACTTGCAGCTGAGTTCGTTGAAGTTGTTGGCCACATCAGCCTCAGGGATGCAACGAACCTGCTGGAGGGTCGCTGTCAGCGTCTCGCCCAATGTGATGAGATTTTGACCCATGTCTTGGCCCTTCTCCATGTCCGGGCCTTTGGCGCCCTTCGCGTCGCTGCTGAAGTCGACGAAGAGCACGAAAGTGATGATAGCTGTGCCGTTGGCGCCGACAACCGGAATCTTCGGATTGTTCTCTATCTGGCCTTCCGGCTTGCCATGGTCCTGGCCGACACCCGAATCCTGGAAGTAGGACACCGTGAAGCCCTCCTTGATGTTGCCGACCGGCTGCGGTGTTTCCGTGAGGGCGACGCCGTCTTGGTCGAAGATTTGGTACCTCAGAGAGATAACGCTTTTCAACACCACGGCGTCACCGCCGTCAGGGTCCTTCGTAGGGATCTTCTCTGTGGCCTTGATCACATCAGAGAGGTCGCCCTTGATTTCCAATCCGGCGACGAGGTTGTCTCCTTCGAGAGTGACCACGTAGGGGAAGGTCATTGCCACTGTGTCGCCTGGAACCATCTTCCAATAAGGGGCTCCTTCCCTCTCGGGCTCGAGGTCTTTGATGGCATGTCCTTTGAGGCCCTGCAGAACTGTCGTTCCGTCAGCGGCGGTGACGCCACCGGTGTTGTTGTCGGTGCGATCCTCGGACACGTCCCAGGCCTGCATGTCTCCGACGGCGATGGCGAGGTCGCCACCGGTGATCGTGCCGCCCTTGATGGTGTCGTTGGCCGACCACAGCGCGTAGGTGGAGCCCCCCACGAGGAGCGCCGCCCCGGCGACTGCGGAGATGACCGCGTTTCGCCTTCTAGTCGATTTATTTGTCATTTCTTCTCCTTGTGTTCAAAGGTCCCCAGCCCGCTCCCCCGCTGAGCCGGTATGAGACTCGTGCCTTACGAGCCCCTTGAAGAAGGCCGCTTCCCCCAGTCTTCAACAAGATTAATATGTGATAGTACGCAGATGTCCGATCTCTGCACTTGCAAGAATACCCAGCGCATCAAGGGATTCATCGTGAACTGGCCATGTCCGACCCCACCCCTGGATATAGAGCCATGGGAACCGTCCCCACAGCTGCCTGGGCCATGGGGACGGTTCCCCTGTCACACCCTGGCTCGTCGACGGGTCAGAGATCGCGGACGCGGAGGGTGAAACCCATGACGTGTTCTTTGCCCGGGAGAAGGGTGACGGCATGCTCGCCGATGTTGGCGGTTTCCACACAGATCATGGACCGCCATTCGTCATCACCGAAATCGGGCATGGATTTCGCCTTGTCGATCCAAGGATTCCAGACGACGGCATCGCTCGAGCCCACACGCGACATGGTGAGTTCCCTCCCCCCCACGGGGTCGATCACGTCGATGTCGGACCCGCTGTGATAGATCCGGTCGACCTCCTCTGTGATCCTCAGATCACCAGGTTGCCGATGCGGTCCCAGTTCATGGCCGGAGACCCGGTCGAGATACTGGGAGCCGTCGAGCCCGGTCACCGAAACCTCACGGACATCGCCGACCTTGAGGTACGTATGGAGAGCCTCCTCGAAGGAGAACCGGCGTGTACCGGTGTTGCGCACCGTCAGCATCACGGAGAGTTCAGCGCCGAATTTCACCTCGTACGCCAGACGGTACGGAAAATCAAACTTGTCCGGACAGGCGTCGATCAGCATGTACGTCGCGGTCACCGCCTCATCGGTCTGCTTGCTGCGGACCAACCGCCACTCGGCCAGCCGCGCGAACCCGTGAAGAGGGCTCGCAGTGCCGTTGCGGCCGGCGCCGAACCATGGCCAACAGATGGGGATCCCGCCGCGGATCGGCGAGTCAGAATCCAGGTGCGTCTTCCCACTCATCCACAGAACCGGGGTGAAACCGGCGGGGGTCCAGTCGATCACATGGGCGCCATGATGGTAGACGGCGCCCCGGGCAGTTGGGCAAGAGTAGGCACGCGGGGGAAGAAGTGGAGTCACAGCATCAAGAGTACGGTGTGGAACCCCTGCTTGTCGACAGGATCTGGAGAATCAGGCAAAGACTGATTCTTCGTAGGCCTTGATCAGCTCTATCCGTCTGGCATGCCTCTCGGCGCCCGAGAAATCGGTCGTCAGAAAAGCCAGTACGAGGTCGATCGCCTGTTCTTTGCTGTGCATCCTGGCCCCTAGGGCGGCAACATTGGCATTGTTGTGCTTCCTGGCGAGGACGGCCGTGTCATGGGAGTGGATCAACGCCGCACGCACCCCTCGTACCTTGTTGGCGATGATCGCCTCCCCATTGCCGGAACCTCCCAGGACGATCCCCAGAGAACCGGGATCATCGATGACCGCCTCGGCGGTGGGAATGATGTAAACCGGGTAGTCATCCTCGGAATCGTAGGCGTCGGCGCCATGGTCGACGACCTCGTACCCCCGGTCGGTGAGGACCTGGATGATGATGTTTTTCATCTCGAAACCGGCATGATCCGTGCCGATGTGTACACGCATTATTTCTCCTTAACTATTGTCACTCGACGGCAAATGTCCATGTTGTCGTCCGTGTGTACGCCTGCCCAGGTCGGATGAGGACAGACGGGAAATCGGGGCGGCGGGGAGCATCGGGATACTCCTCGGTCTCCAGAGCGATCCCCGCGCGGGGAATGCCGGCACCTGCGGGGTGGGACACATGCGGATCGTTCAGGCTCTGGCCTGTGTAGACCTGCAGCGCGGGGTAGTCGGTGTGGATCTGAAGGCTGCGGCCTGTTCCTGGATGGTGAAGCCGCGCGGCGAAGCGCAGCCCGGAACCATCCAGGACGAACCCATGGTCGATCCCCCCCACGGTGAGGATCTGCGGATCGTTGCTTGCCAGTGCTGTTTCCAAAAGTCGGGGCAGGCGGAAATCGAAGGGGGTGCCCTCCACGGACCAGGGGGCATCGGGCAGGGGGATCGACGCCTTGTCGACAGGCAGGTAGGCGTTCGCCACAACCGTCAGTTCGTGGTCGTCGACCGGATTCGAGGTACCTGACAAGTTGAAATAGGGATGGGAGACGACGCTCAGCACGCTCGGTTGCGCTGCTGTGGCCCGCACCCGGTGAGTCAGGGTTCCCTCGTTGAGCTGGTAGTCCACGTCCGCATGGATCGGGCCGCCAAACCCCGGATCTTCCCAATCCAGATGCAGATGGACGGATCTCGAGTCAGCGATGTCTGCCACCCACTCCTGGGTGCTCCACCCGTGGGCGCCTCCGTGGAGTGTGGCCGTACCGTTGTCGTTGAGGTCGGGGGTGTAGGTCGTGCCGTCGATGACGTACCCCCCGGCAGCGATGCGATTGGCGAAGGGCCCGCAGATTTCTCCGAGGAAGGCGCGTCCGGCGATCCGGTCTTCTTCACAACCGTACCCCAGGACGACCGAGGCGAGGTTTCCGTCCCGGTCGGGCATGCGGACATCGTTGACACAGGCCCCCCGGCTCCAGATCTCGACTGCGAACCCGCCCTGGCTCAATGTGAATTTCTCCATGGGACTACTCAATCACGAAGGTCCGACAAAAGCCAGCCTATTCCAGACCGAATGCGGCGAGCCAATGATCGATTCCCGCGTCATAGATGGCTTTGTTGTCTGCCACGAAATCGGCGTACATCCCTCTCAGTTCGGCGGTGATCGCACCGCACATCCAGGAGTACGCGGCGAAACCGGTGGCGACCTGCCAATTCGGGACGGCGTCCAGGTCCGCGACATGAACCAACGCTTGGGCGGGCACGTCGACGGCGGTGGGGGGCTGTGCGCCGGTGAGTCCCGCTGCCGCCATGTCAGCGACGATGCGCACCATGGTGAACACGAACCGGTTCCCGGCATCGCAGACCTCGTGGGGCTCGGTGTAGTCCGGCACCAGCGATCCGAAGAGCAAGAACCATGAATGCGGTTTCGACAAGGCCCATTCCCGTTGCGCCAGGAAGACGGCCCGAATCCGCGCGGAATAATCGGTACGGGGCGCGACGGCCGTCTCCGCCGCGTCGATGGCATCGCCCAACGCCCCGAACTCGCGGACCATCAGAGCTGTCACCACGTCGTCCCGGTTTGTGAAATAGCGGTGGATGGCCGATGGCGCCATGCCATTTTCCCTTGCGATGGCCCGTAACGACAGGCCTGCCGCCCCCAATTGGGAGATCTGCGCTTCCGCCGAGTCGAGGATCTGCTCGCGTACCTGTTCTCTGAACCGTTCACGCATGCTGGGCCTGGGTGTCTGCGTCATGGGTCCATTCTCTCATCTCGGGTGACGGGCCGCATCCGCCCATTCGGGATAGAATCGTCGCGTACGCCAAGGAGTGAGATGACCGACCTGTTGATCAACAACGTGACCTTGCCGTCAGGAGTCCGCACCGACCTCGCGATCCATGGGGACCGGCTGGCGGATCCTTCCGCCCTGGCCCGTCCCCGCGTCATCGATGCCTCCGGCCTGATCGCATTGCCCGGACTCGTGGACCTCCACACCCATCTGCGCGAGTCGGGTGCCCCGTCATCGGATGGCTCCGGCGGCTCTCCGGTGGCGGAGACCATCGCGACGGGTACGGCCGCGGCGGCCCGAGGAGGTTTCACGGCCGTGTTCGCCATGGCCAACACCGATCCTGTCACCGACACTGCCGATCGGGTACGATCCCTGCGCCTCAGATCCCAGGATGCCAGCGCCGACGTCGTCCCCGTCGGCGCGATCACACGCGGCCTGTGCGGGACCGATCTGTCCGAAATCGAGGCGATGAATGCCGAGGGGGTGACGTACTTCTCCGACGATGGGCATTGTGTGATGGACGCGGACCTGATGCGGCGGGCCCTGCGGCGGATCGGCGCCTTCGGAGGGGTCGCCGCCCAGCACGCCCAAGACCACTCCCTGGCAGGGAATGCGGCCTGTTTTCCCGATGATTCCAGCTTTGACAAGGTGGGACAGAGGAACCGTCCCCATGGCTCGGAGCTCGATGCCCACTCCCCCACCTGTTGGCCCCAGGTGGCCGAATCAGTGATCGTTGCCCGTGACGCCCAGTTGGCTCGGGACACCGGCGCCCACGTCCACATCTGCCATGTTTCCACGGCCGAATCTGTGGAGGTACTGCGGTGGGCCAAGTCTCGCGGAATTCCCATCACGGCCGAGGCGACTCCCCATCACCTTCTTCTGGGATCCGATTTGCTGATCTCTCGCGACACCCGGTTCAAGGTCAATCCTCCTTTGCGAGGCCCGGAGGACCGGGAGGCCGTACGCCGGGGGCTGGCTGACGGCACGATCGATGTCGTGGCAACGGACCATGCCCCGCATCTGCTGATCGACAAGGATAAACCCTTCCCCGATGCTAAACCGGGCATGGTGGGTCTGGAGTACGCTCTCGGCGTGGTCATCGAAACCATGGTCAACACCGGCCTTCTGGATTGGCGCGGCGTCGCCGACCGGATGAGTGTCGTCCCGGCCCATGTCGGACAGATCTCCGCCCGCCAGGGCCGTCCCCTGGAAATCGGCGAACCCGCCACCCTGACTCTGATCGACCCCATCCGGAGATCCGTGGTGAACAAGGATGATTCCCTGTCGCTTGGCCGTAACAACCCTTATGACGGCATGGATCTTCCCGACCCAGTGCTTCTCACCCTCTGGTCGGGCCAGATCACCTATCGCAGCCCAGCCCTGTCGTCTCGACTCCTCCGGAATCCCTGATCTCGGCCCCCATCGGGGCACATCCGGACTTCGGGTGCCAACGTAAGTTTATTCACATCGCCGAGTGGTGAACACTACGCAGATTTGCCCTGCCGACAATGCATAGAACCCGCCATTGGAGCGCATGGGCGTCTCAATCACATGGACGTCCGTCGTCACAGTTCGATTTCTTCGCCCGGTTCGACGATGATCCGATTCGGCGCGTCGAAGCGTTCCGCCTTCGCCCGGTCGAAAAGTTTACCGGGCGCCATGTGAATGGGGATGTTGTGTTTCGCACCGATGATCCGGGCACATTGAGCCGCTTCTTCCGGCCCCATGTTGAATCGACCGTCTATCGGCAGCAACGCATAATCAAGGTTCATCGCCGCAAAGCTCTTCATCTGTTCCGTCATGGACGTGTCCCCTGCCGCATAGAGCAGAACCCCATCCACGGTGAGAATGTACCCGACACATTTCTTCGGATTGTGGAAGACATTCTTCGCCTCCACAGCCTGGATGCGCACCCCATGGCTGTCGAACTCGTTGTGCTGCTTGTCGGCGAGTGCCTCCTTGTTCGTGATGACCTCGCAGCCGGGCTTCCGTGTCACCAGATCCACCCTGTTATGGTCACTGTGCTGGTGTGTCACCAGTATGAGGTCGGCGGGCACATCGTACCCGTCACCAGTGAACGGATCCACAAAGATGACCGTCCCGTCCAACGCCTCGATCCGGAAACTCCCATGTCCTTGATAGTAAAGTTTCGCCATAGAAAAACACCTCCACCATTCATTCTCTTCACGCTGCCCTTCTCAGCCTTTACACGAGATCGTGATGCCCCAATAGTACATCGTGACCGATCCCTGGGTGTGAGCCTTGGGAAGCCGCCGGGTTGCGATTCACGAGGTGTGGGGATGGACTTTCCACTTTCCGGGGGAGTCCTCCGTGACCATGTCCATCCCGGCCAGATGGGACAGACAGATCAGAAGGGACGGGGCGGATTCTCCTGTCAGGATGGACAACTCGTCTAGCCCGACACTGCGGCGGGCCGGAAGGGAATCCATCACCTTTTTCTGGGATTCGGTCAGGGAATCGAACAGGGTGGGCGGATCCCGGGGATAATCGGGAATGGCCGAATCGATCGGTCCCAAGACTGCGAGGACGTCATTGGGACAGGTCGCGAGTATTGCTTCGCCGCTGCGGATGAGCCGGTGAGGGGTGGCAGACATGACGGAGGTCACCGGCCCGGGAACCGCCAAGACAGGACGCTCAAGTGACAATGCCCAATTGACGGTGTTCTGAGCACCGCTCCTGACTGCGCCTTCGACGATCACCGTCACCGAGGCCAAGGCGGCGATGAGTCGGTTCCGCACCAGGAACCTCGAGCGGGACGGAGGATGGTCGGGTGGGTACTCACTGACCACGCCGCCTGATTTCCGCACGTTCTCCAGCAAGGAAGAATTACCGGGTGGATAGAACTGGGCGAGCCCTCCCGCCATGACGGCCACCGTCGTACCGCCTGCGGCCATCGTGCCCCGATGGACGCAGGCGTCGATCCCGTACGCCCCGCCGGAGATGATCGGGCGCCCCTTTTCGGCGATGCCTACTGCCCAGTCGGCGGCCACGTGCTCACCGTACGCCGTGCTCGCCCGTGACCCGACCATGGCAACGGACTTCCCGAGGGCGGAGAGGTCGGCCGGGCCGGACACCCACAGGCCCAGAGGCTCCCCCGCGAACCCTCCCACGGGATCCGACCAGGAAAGATCGTCCACCTGAACCGGCCACTGTTCGTCCCCGGGGATCAGGAATCGTGCGCCGATCTCATCGGTACGGCGCCGGAGAAGATCCAGGTCGATCGCCGCAGCACGTCGAGCAATGGCGGTTTTCCCCTTTCCCGAGCGGATGTACTCCCACACTCCGCACGCACCCTCTTTCCTGACCAGTCTCACAAAGCCCAGATCTCCGGCGTCATTGGCCGCAGCCAGACCCATCCTGGCCGTCCTCTCATCTGTCATCTCACAATCTCCTCTCCTTGTCGAAGCGCCAGGGCCACTGACAGGTGGTCCGCATCTGGGCGATCTGCGCCCATCAAATCGGCAACCGTCCACGCGATTTTGAGCACCTTATCCACTCCCCTTGCGGACAGTGCCCCGTTCGCAACAGCCGCGTCGAGCATCGCCATCCCCTGCGGAAGAGGGAGTTCCTTGCGCACGAACTGACCTGTGACTTCAGCATTCGTCTTCCATTGAGTACCCTTCAGACGCACAGCCTGCCTGGCCCGGGCGGCTGTGACTCTTTCCGCCACAGCGGCTGAACTCTCCGGCTCCCCAGCCTGTTGAGTCAGGCAGCGCCGCAGGGGCAGGATGCGGGCTTGGATGTCGATCCGGTCGAGGATGGGTCCCGATATCCGGGCAGCGTAGCGCCGGATCGCCATGGGCGTGCACGTGCATTTCCCGCGCGGGGTGGACGCCATGCCGCACGGGCAGGGGTTCGCTGCGAGAACCAGTTGGAACCTGGCGGGGTATTTGACGGCCATCTGTGCCCGGCCGAGGACGACCTCCCCCGATTCCAGCGGGGTGCGAAGCGCTTCCAGCGCGTGGACTGAGAACTCTGGGGCCTCATCCAAGAACAGAACTCCTCGATGGGCCAGGGAAACCGCACCCGGCCGGGCGATCCTCGCCCCGCCCCCGATCAGAGAGGCCAGTGAGGCCGAATGATGGGGAGCGGCGTAGGGAGGCCTGGTGGGAAGGGCGTCGATCGAAAGATCCACCAGGGAATGGATGGCGGCCACTTCCATCGCCTCATCGACCGTCAGGTCGGGCAGGATCGAGGGAAGACAAGATGCCAGCAGGGTTTTGCCGACCCCGGGCGGGCCGTGGAGGTACAGATGGTGGCGCCCGGCCGCAGCCACCTCCAAAGCCCATCTGGCCTGGGCCAGACCGACGACATCTTTCAGATCCGGAGCCGTCTGATCACGCACGGCCTGGCAAGCGGGGGGAGCCGGCGCCCCCGGACCTCCCCGCAGCACATCGATCAGGTCTTTCAACTGGCGCACCCCCCGCACATCCATGCCCTCGACGAGACCGGCCTCGTTCAATTGACAGGCCGGCACCACAGCCTTGCCGATCCCCAGTTTCTTGGCCCCCAACAGCGCTGGGAGCACCCCTCGCACAGGATGGACGGCACCATCCAAACCCAACTCGCCGAAAAGAACGATCCCCTGCGTACACGCCGCAGGGATGACCCTTTCCGTGGCCAGGACAGCCGCCGCGATCCCCAGATCGTAATGGGACCCCGTCTTGGGCAAACTCGCAGGGGTCAGATTGATGGTGAGAACCTGGGAGGGCCATGTGTACCCGGTGCTGAGCACGGCGGCCCGGCATCTCTCCTTGGCCTGGGTCAGGGCAGCGTCGGGCAGACCCACCATGATCGTACGCGGCAGCCCCGACCCGGTCCACGCCTCGACGGTCACCACAGTGGCGTCCACCCCCAACAGAGCCACGGACTGGGCCCGCGCGATCCCCCACACCGAACTCATAGCCGCACCGCCTTCGCATGAGTGATCGTTTGGGGCCCGCCCGGAGGCGCGAGGACTCCGATCGCATCGATCCGCACCTTGTCATACCCCGTCTCATGGGTGGACATCCACAGATAGGCGAGCCTGTGCAGCCTGCTCAGTTTGGCCCGCGTGATGGATTCCAGTGGTTCGCCGTACCCGGTTCCGGTCTTGGACTTGACTTCGCAGAACACGAGTGTTCCGCTGCCCTTCGAGGGCTCGACGGCGACGATGTCGATCTCGCCGACCCGTCGGTACCGCCAGTTGCGGTCCACGATCTTCCATCCCATCTCCTCCAGATAGGCGGCGGCGAGATCTTCGCCTTTCTTTCCAATCGATATGCGTTCTTCCATGGTTCACCTCCATCAGTGACCATGTCGGCTCGCCCACCGGATTTGTCATCTGTCCACAGGCCGTACGAAAATAAAAAAGTTATCCACAGATTGTCCGAATTGTGGCATTTCTATGAAAACAAGGAACCACGCCACTATCATGAAAAGGTCGGCGAAGGGACATCGCCCACGCCAGGATGACGGCGCAAGGGACAAACCCTGATATAACCCTCATTACAGGTTTGGGACCCACATGAAAGGTATGCTTCCCGCTAGAATTAGACGCTCAGACATGGCCAGCCGACAGCTGGGAAAGGGGTTGGGTGTGCTTCATCTCGACGAGGTACGGAAGACCTATCACACAGGCACTTTCACTCAGGCCGCCCTCGATGGTGTCACCATCACCTTCCGTGACAATGAGTTCGTCGCCGTGCTCGGCCCCTCCGGTTCAGGAAAGACAACCCTGCTCAACATCGTCGGCGGACTGGACCATGCCGATTCCGGAGACCTGCTGATCGACGACGTCTCCACAAGCGAGTACACCGACCGCGACTGGGACACGTACCGCAACAACAGGATCGGTTTCGTCTTCCAGAGCTACAACCTCATCCCCCACCAAACAGTATTGTCCAACGTCGAATTGGCCCTCACCCTGTCCGGGGTCGGCGCCGTCGAACGCAAGGAACGGGCCATCGAGGCGCTCAAACAGGTGGACCTCGAAGAACACATGAACAAATTGCCCAACCAGCTCTCCGGCGGGCAGATGC
>JGI24699J35502_11133409_pt1 | contig 10380 bp, 8 predicted proteins | sample TergutMp193P4_FD_35502 | JGI IMG/M metagenome (IMG submission 35502) | reverse complement strand
GGCGGCGCGGGGGCGGCTCATGGCGGCAGCCACAAGTACCGACGGGGGCGCCTTGGCAGGTCCCGACGTGGCTGCTTCCACAAGTACGGAAACGGGTAACGGCGGGGATGCCGAGCTTGGCGGGATGCTAGCCGTAGTAGGAGCGGCGCTACCGCAGGTGCAAGACGCGGCTCACCAAGCCGGGGTGACCGTCGCGACCGTGAATGCGCCCGACCAAATAGTGGTGGCCGGGCCGCTAGCTAAACTGGCTGCTTTTGTCGCACCGCCAAAGGCCCGCACCGTCAAACTGCCGGTGTCGGGGCCATTCCATACGGCCCGCTATCGGGAGGCAGCCAGAGAATTTGCCGCAATGCTGGACACCATAGATATAGCGCCACCGCAAGCACTATTGCTTAGCGATCTGGACGGCACCATCTTGACCCAACCAGCAGACATTAGAGCCTACTTGACCCGCCAACTCACCGCACCGATCCGCTGGGATATCGTTACCGAAAGCCTGCGTACGCTCGGCGTCTCAGACATAATCGAACTAGCTCCCTCCGGCACCCTGACCCGTCTTGCCAAACGGGCACTGGCGGGGGTCCGCATTACAGAAATCTGAGAAAATCGCGGCATTAGTGCCTTAATATTGGGCCAAAATAGCTAACAATACCAGATAAATACCACTATTCTCGCAGACGAGCCTATCTCAATGGTACTTCGAGACCAGTCCGTAACCAATTTGACTTTATCCGTGCTGTACGGCTATGATAGCTCACCATTCCACCGGATCAAATCAAGAACAAAATAAAACCAGTTACAGACCAGCAAGGTTTTAGATAGAGAGGAAACCATGATTGACCAATTGCAGGCACTCGTCATCGGGGACGCCATGATCCCCGAATACGTATTCACGCAGGCTTGGGAAAAACATCTAGCATCCTACGGATCCGCCCAGAGCGGTAACTGGGAACCCGACGACAAGCAACTGCAATACCGCCGCCTTGAAGTGGAAAAGGCTGGCCCAGAGCAAGAAACCGTGGAGCAACTGCCACTTATCCAAAAAGCTGGCGGCCAAGCAAATGTGTTGCTGGGGTTGTTTCTGCCGGTTTCCAGCAAAGTGATGGACGCGCTACCCCAGCTGCGCATTATCGGGGTCTGCCGCTCTGGTTATGATAATGTCAATGTCGCCGAAGCCACCAAGCGTGGGATTCTGGTGTTCCGGACTTTAGGCCGTAATTCTCAAGCCGTTTCCGACTTCACTGTGGGTCTAATCCTTTCTGAAGCCCGCAATATCGCCCGCGCCCACCACGTCATTAAGACCGGCGATTGGACTAAGAAGTTTCATAACCACGGTTTCGTGCCGGAACTAGGCGGAAAGAATATCGGCTTAATTGGGTTTGGCTATATTGGCAGGTTAGTGGCTCAGAAGCTTTCCGGCTTTGACGTGAACGTGCTGGTGGCCGACCCGTATGTTTCGCAAGATGATATGCCCGCTAACTGCCGCAAAGTCGAACTGGATGAATTGCTTAGCAAGTCGGATTTCATTTCCATCCACGTCAAAGATACCCGGGAAACTAAAGGTCTGATTGGCAAAGTAGAGTTCGCTAAGATGAAACCGACCGCCTATCTGATAAATACCGGGCGGGCGGCAGTAGTGGATCAAGACGCCTTGCTCCATGCCTTAAAGTCTGGTCAAATAATGGGCGCTGCGTTAGACGTTTTCGATGTCGAGCCTATCGCTAACAATAGTCCATTTCTCGATTTAGATAACGTTACGCTAACTACCCATATCGCCGGTACTACTGCCGATGTGCTGGATAACTCCCCCGGCCTACTGATGGCCGATATCGCTAAACTGCTCGAAGGCAAAGAGCCACAATTCATCGTGAACCCCGAGGTGCTAGAAAACCCCGAGTTCCGCAAATGGCTTGACACTATCTCAGCCAATTCGGCTTCACAGGATAGCGCAGATGCCAGTGAGTCATAAATTGAGACACGCGCGCGATTTTCCCAAAGCCATTGTGGTGATGGGTGTGGCCGCCTCCGGAAAGTCCACCGTGGGCGCGCTGTTAGCCAAGCAAATCGGCGCCGAATACACCGACGCTGATCCATTCCACCCGCCAGCCAACATCGCCAAGATGGCATCTGGCACCCCGCTAACCGATGCGGATCGCTGGCCGTGGCTGCAAACTTGCGCTAATTATCTAGCGGTTAACGTGGCAACTGGCACGCCGGTAGTGCTGGGATGCAGCGCGTTGAAAAAGGTTTACCGCGACGTATTGCGCCAAGCTGGGAGTGTAGTTTTTGTGCACCTAAACGGCGCTCCAGATCTGCTGGCCGAGCGGATTTCCCAGCCGCGCATTGACCCCATCACGGGCGAACTTGGCGGGCATTACATGAAGCCAGCGATGCTGCAAAGCCAACTGGACACCTTGGAGCCGTTAACGCGGCAAGAACGAGGCATTACCGTCAATATTGACCAAACGCCGGAGCAGATCGTGGCGGATATTCTTGCTTCGTTGCCCGACCGATGTCTCGGGTGAGATTGCGGGTCAAGCCCGCAATGACAGGACGAACGCCCGCAATAACTAAGCCACCGTCCGCAATGACAGGTGGGTTCGCTCTCAAGGCCGGATAGCACCTCCACAGCATTACCGTCATGCTGAATCTTTAGTCTCAGGCGAATGTTTCGCTAGTTTGCTGTGCGCCAAATTTCAGACATTTGTAATCGTAATTCAGAGTAGAAAGTATAAAATTATGTTAATACAGGCATTCATTGCCTTTGGCCTAGCGATCATCTTTGTTTTGGTTGCCATTATGAAGTTCAAAATGCACGCGTTTTTGGCGTTACTTTTGGGTGCTCTATTAATGGGACTCGTATCCGGTTTACCGCTTGATAGAGTAGCGGCGGAATTGACAACTGGCTTTGGTAATACCATGGGCGGTGTCGGCATTATCATTATGTTCGGCATCATCTTTGGTACTATTTTACAACAATCTGGGATGGCGGAAGCTATTGCTGATATGATTTTACGGCGTACGGGTGAGCGTAACGCTCCACTGGCAATGGCGCTAACTGGATACGTGGTTTCTATTCCGGTGTTCTTTGATGCCGCCTTTGTCATTCTCTTTGGTTTGATTCGCAGCATTTCGCGAAAAGCACGTATTCCACTGGTTACTCTGGTAGTAGCTTTAGCTATCGGACTCTCAGCAACGCACGCCATGGTTATCCCAACTCCGGGGCCGCTTGCAGTGGCCGCTAATATGGGTGCCGACATTCCGTGGATGCTTTTCTGGTCTATAATTGTCTCGCTGCCAGCGGCATTGGTAGGTGGCGTGCTTTATGGTAAATGGCTAGGCCGCAGGCCGGAATACGCTAATGATTTTGGTGATGCTTTTGCTGATGAGGCCTTAATAGCAGAAACCGTCCAGAATTCGGAGGGCTTTGCTGCGGAGGATAGCATCGATATGCCCCACGCAGACAGTGTGGCTACTGCTGCCAACACGTTAACGCCTCCACGCACCCTCCCTAGTGGTGGCCTTGGGATATTCTTAATTCTGATCCCGATTATCTTGATTCTGGCCGGAACTGCCGTGCTGCAATTCATTCCCGAGGGTACTTTCCTATATCAACTGACCACGTTTATTGGCGACCGAAATATTGCCTTGCTGATTTCCGCTATCATCGCCTATTTAGTGTTACGGCCATATCTGACCAGTTCGCTCACCGAGATAATCGCGAGTTCCGCGGCCGTCGCCGCCCCTATCTTGTTGATTACCGGCGCGGGTGGGGCATTAGGTCGCATGATTGGTCAATCCGCAATTGGGACTGATTTGTCTGGACAATTTCACGGACTAGCTTATGCCACCGGCGCTGGCACTTTGTTGGTAATTATAGGGTGGTTTATTTCCCAAGCCTTACGGTTCGCCCAAGGCAGCACCACGGTCGCCTTGATTACCGCGTCTGCGATTCTTGGCCCTATCGTGGCAGATATTCCCGGCGCCCCCGTGGTTTTGATTGCAATTGCAATTACCGCAGGCGGCATGGGGCTATCAATGCCAAATGATTCTGGGTTCTGGGTGGTAGGTAACCTAGCTCGGTTCGATGTAAAGACTACTTTCCGCACTTGGACTGCGGGTTTGACTATTATGGGCATTACCGCGTTGCTGATAACCGTAGTGCTTTCGCTTTTTGCCGGCGTATTACCCGGCCTGCACTAGGGAGCTTGACATGAATATCATTACCTTAGACATCGGCACGCAATCCACTAAGGCGTCTGTTTATGATGATAGCGGCGCTATGCTATTCGAGGCCAGCAAAGAGTATTCTGCTGAGTTTATCCCGCCCGGTAAAGTGGAGCAAGACCCAGACGATTGGCGAAATGCCGCAATATATACCTTAAGCAAGGTTGCAGCTTTTGCGCATGCCCACGATATTGCGTTATCGGGCATCTCAATCACCTCACAACGGGCATCTGTTATTCCAGTTACCGCCGATGGACGTCCACTGCACAACGCGATTATGTGGCAAGATAAACGCACCCTAGCGGAATGTGCCGAAATTGAGGAAAAGGTAAGCGCAGAGGAAGTCTATCAGATAACCGGCTTACGTCTGGGGCCTTATGCGGTAGCGCCTCGGATGCGGTGGATAAAGAACCATCAGCCGGAAATCTATCACCAAGCTGCCAAACTAATCGGCGTGCAAGATTATGTGAATTACTGCTTAACTGGCACCTTCAAAACCGATTGGAGCCAAGCAGCCCGCACCATGTTAATGAATATACGCACTTTCGAGTGGGACGCCAGACTATTAGCGGCTACTGGCGTCACAGTGAATAAACTCTGCGAACTGGTACCGCCGGGCACCATAACCGGTAATCTCACCCTAGAAATGCAAAAACTAACCGGCTTACCCGCCCTCTGCGTTATTGTGGCAGGTGGTGACCAACAAGTGGGCGCCTTGGCTGGTAACGTGGTGAAGCCCGGGCAGGCACAAGCGGTCACCGGCACGGGTACTTTCATCATCGCCTATACCGATCAACCGTCATTTGACCCCGACCGGCGGGTTATTGTTTCGGCTAGTGCAGATGCCGGAAAATGGATTATCGAAGCCTCCATCTTTAATAGCGGCCAGATATTACGCTGGGCGAAGCAAGAATTCGCCCGCGAGATAGCTGGTTATGATGAAGCTTATGCGATATTAATGTCGGAAGCAAAAAACAGCCCGATTGGCGCTAATGGGTTGATCATTCCACCACACTTCGAGGGCAGTGCCGCGCCTTATTGGGAACCAAAAGCAAAGGGTTTGGTATTTAACCTTTCTATTGGCACTAAGCGCGCAGATATCTTACGCGCTATTGTCGAAGGGATTGCCTGTGAAATCGCCGATAACGTTGAGTTACTATCTGTAGTTGGCACACCGATAACCCAACTTACGGCAGCGGGCGGAATGGCGAATAGCGAGTTTTTCACTCAAATGCAAGCCGACGCCGCTAATGTGCCGGTATTGCGGTTCTCAGATAAAGAGGCGTCGTCAAAGGGCGCCGCGATGTCTGGGTTTGTGGCGTTAGGGCAGTTCACGGACTTGCAGGCTGCTGCGCGTTCCATGTTGGATTCCGTGCCGCAACACAACTACCCCATCGTCAAAAATCATGAAACTTATTCAACCATTCGCTTGCGCAAGCATAAGCTAGTAAAGGCATTGCAGGAGAATAGGGTGTACGACGAGTTCATGACAGCGTTGTGAGCTATTCACGGGCGATCTGATCTCTACGCGACTATTTCAATCGATGACGCCGTATAGGCGGTCGCCCGCATCGCCTAGGCCGGGCACGATATAGGCGTTCTCATTCAGCCCCTGATCCACAGCGGCCACCACCAAAGTAACATTTGATTCATCACCGAGGGCGGCTTGCAATTTGGCGACGCCCTCGGGCGCGGCCAGTAGACAAATGCAGATGATGTCGCGAGCGCCCAAGTTCTGCATATACTCAATTGCAGTTAGCAGCGAGCCGCCCGTAGCTAACATCGGCTCCAGAATAAACACTTGCCGGTCACTCAGGTGTTCTGGCATTCGATTAGCGTAAGTAATCGCCTCTAGCGTGGTTTCGTCGCGCTTTAGGCCGAGAAACCCGACCTCGGCGGTGGGGAGTAATTGTAGCAGCCCGGCTAAAATCCCCAGCCCGGCCCGCAAGATGGGCACCACAATAGGCGGCGGCTCATGCAACGCCACGCCTTCCATCTCCATCAACGGGGTTTGGATAACTTTTCGTTGCACGCGGATCTGCCGCGTGGCCTCATAAGCCAACAAAGTCACCAATTCCTCTGCGACTTGCCGGAATAGCGATGAAGGGGTTTCGACATCGCGCAAAACCGTCAACTTTTGCGCCACAAGCGGGTGGTCTGAGATATGAACGCGCATGGGTCAAGCCTACCTGCTCACGCGCAACTCAACGATCTGGAACCAAGACAGCAAGGGTGGTTTCGAGACCGGCCCTTGGCCGCCTGAACCACCGGCAATTGGCAGCGTGGTTTCGAGACCGGCTCTTGGCCGCTCAACCACCGTAGGAACTGATAAACAACCCACCGGGTTAGGCGGATAGGGTGGCGCGGAATCGATACCGATCACTGCGATAAGCGGAGAGCGACAACTCCATTGGGCGGCCATCAATTTGATAGGCAATTTTAGTGGTTTCCAAAACCGGCGTATCTGTATCTATCTCTAACAACTCGGCCTCGCGGCCAATCGGCAAACGGGCAAAAACTTCATAAGTCGCAGAATGTGGCACCACTGGCGGGATAGCCGCGCGCAGGGTGGCATATAAGGATTGCTGGGAAAAGTCGGCAGTCGCCAAGGCCGGACAAATGGCCAGCGGTAACTGATTTGTATGCAAAGCGACCACCAGATTATCTAAATACCGTAATCGAACCAAATGGCAGATATCCGCGCCCGGCGCAATCAGTAATCGCTCGGCCTCCGATATCGTCGCGGGCCGGATGGCATGTTCCAACACCCTTGTCTGTACCGGAATGCCACTGACGCGGCTGATGTCCGCAAGTCCTTGGACTCCAATTGAGTTAAAACCCACCTGATCTACCGATTGATCGGCAGGCGTTAAGCCGGTAATGAACCAACCCCGCTGCGGCGCCGACCGAATCCGCCCCAACTGCTCCAAATGCGCGAGCGCCGCCCGCACGGTGACTCGCGAAATGCCGAGTTGCTCGGCCAGTTTCCGCTCCGACGGCAGCCGCTTACCAACCGGAATGCCGGTCTGCTCGATTTCCTCCCAAAGCCGCGTGGCCGCACCTTCATATAAGGTGTTGGTGGACTGGACAACTCGTGTTGGCTGTTCCGGCGCAGGCAGCCCCTCGGGAACGTCGCCACCCATCGCCGTCATAGACGTTATCTTACCTCGGCAGGCAGCGTTTGCCGCCGCCAGCAATTAACCAAGTTTGAAGCTGCGGTAGGCATTGGTGTGGTATGGCAATGGCACGGATTCGCGGCCTTTGAGGGCTGGGTGGGTGGCTACTAACTGGTCTATCTGGGCTAGGAGCGCATCGCGCTTGGCCGACGGCAGCGTTAGGAGGTAGCTGCGCGATGCGGCGAGCGGGCGCAGCGATGCAGTAGGCACGACGTCCACCCAAGTAAAGGTGCGATGCTGGACGGGGCCGAATGTTGAGCCTAATCGCGGTGCCCGATGCAGTGCGTCTGGTTCCAGCTGGTCGCCTTGATGGATGATGGCGTTAAACCGCGCTACCCAATCCACCGACTCGTCACGGTCGTTCCAGATGATGCCCACCGTGCCACCGGGCTTCAGGACGCGCGCCTCCTCGGCAGCCGCCGCCTTTTCATCGAACCAGTGCCACGCCTGCCCGCATACCACCGCGTCAACCGAAGCGTCTGGCAGTGGAATGGCCTCAGCGGTGCCGATGTGGGACTCGACGCTGGGTAGCGCCGCCCTGAGTTGGGCGAGCATCGGCTCGGATGGCTCAACGGCCACCACGTCAAACCCGCCGTGCGCTACCAACGCTTTGGTAAGTTTACCGGTGCCAGCCGCCAGATCAAGCACCCGGAGCGACCCTGCTTTCCTAGGGTCTGATAAGCCAGCAGCACCAAGTGAGCCGATGCGACCCGCCCCACTCTCGCCATCGGCGCCATCGTCGCCACCAAGCAGCCAACTCACAGCGTCAGCGGGGTAAGAAGGCCGCACCGCCGCATACCTGTCCGCGCCCACCGAAAACGACCGCGCCCGCGCCGCGTGATCCTGCCAACTACCCGACCTGCTCACATCTGTCACCCCTCAAGAATCTTTTGGTCAATTCTGAACTTGATTGCGTAGATAGTCGCGTAAGGCCAGCGAAGTAAACCTCATGCCGCCGGGCGCAATGGGCTGCACCAAGCCTCGCGCAGCTAGGCGATTTCGGTAATAGTAGGCATTATTTTCCGTAATGCCAAGCTTCGCGGCGATATCCTTAATCGTTGCGGTGCCTGACGTGTCCGCGAGCGCGTCCAAGAACTGCCGTTCCCGAGGGCTTAAGGCCCCAACTTCTAGCCCATATAGATTTTGCCCAGCGGTAGCCTGCGCTAAAGGTATGGCCGCTTTAATGTCGGGCAAAGTTATTTCGGCGGAAGCTTCCGCTGCCCGCCACGCAAAATAGCCAATTAGTTGATACAGGTAGGGAAACCCTTCGGATTGTTGGGCCGCATACCGAGCCACATCGGCGGATATATGTTTCCCTGATTGACTGATTGCATTTATATATGCCTGTTCTATAAGATCCAGATTGACCGCGCCGAGAGTTTGCCGCCACGCGCGTTGCACAAATGTTAGCGCGTATTCTGATAATACGCTGTCCACCGCATCTGGTAAGCCAGCCATCACGATTGCTATGTTCCGACGGTCGTTTACTAATTCTTGATATTGTTGAAACAAGGGCCTAAGTTCTGTTTCGTTTCGATGTATTTCATCTATGGCGATTACTAATCCAGAATCGTGGGCTTCTAGGACGTCCAACAAACTGTTCACGCGCCGCCACCATGAGGGCGTATCTTTTGGAATTGTTTGGGATTGTAATGAAAAACCTGCCAAACTTATCCCGGTTAACCGCCGTCGCGGCTCTGGCTCAAGCAGGGTCTCGGCTTGTAACGCGGCTTTATCAAGAATTCGCTCCGCGACGCCCGGACCAGCCGTGACTGACGTGGTAATCCACCCCTCTTGTTTGGCATGATCCATCATTACGGTTAGTAACGAAGTTTTCCCTACCCCGCGCGGCCCAGCAATGGTTATCGCGCGTTGGGTTGAGCCGGGATATTCTGCCAAACCTTGCAGAAACTCGGTTAACTCCCGCTGTCGCCCGACGTAGGTAATCGCGCTTGGCACGCCGAACGATGCAGTAAAAGGGTTGGGGTGCGGTCGCGGCATTGGGGGCATAGGGGCATCCTATCCTAAGTAGCACTATGAGGCTCTATGTAACACTATGAAACTCTATGAAACTTTACCTTCATAAGGGCATCCCTAATAATCCCGCCGCCAATGCGCATCGGTTTTTCCGACAAACGCGCCAAAACATGCGCAAGTCGGCGCCACCTTCCACCTATTAGTTTAATGGACGCGCATAATAGTTCTTGACCAAAAAGGTAAGGAATCGACGCTTACTAGGTTACCCCCCAAAAACCTCGCGATAAGCGGGTGGTTTCGAGACCGGGCTACGCCCGCCTCAACCACCGTAATATGCAACTATCGCTACCACCCGAAGTATAGGAACCCCTCCCATGTTCACTTTTGTCGCGCGGCGGTTAGCCAATGGCGTGGCGATGCTGTTCGTCATCTCATCGGCCGCGTTTTTGCTGCTCTACCTAACGGGCGGCGACATCGCGCGTTCCATCATGGGCGAGTTCGCCACCGAAGAGGCCGTACGCCTGCGCGCCACCCAACTCGGACTCGATCAGCCGCTACTTACCCGCTACTGGGATTGGCTATCGTCGGCGCTCACCGGCGACTTTGGCACGTCCTGGTTCGCCCCCTCATCGGTAACCAACCTAGTGCTCACCCGGCTGGCCGTCACGCTGTCACTAGTGGGCTTGGCCGTGCTGCTAATTGCGGTCGTCGCCACGCTGCTGGGTGTATTCGCCGCGCTAAATCGCGGTGGGCTGCTGGATCGGTTCATTCAATTCTTTTCCCTGCTGGGCGCGGCGGTGCCGAACTTCTTGATCGCGCTGGCGTTCATTATGGTGTTCTCGCTGCAACTCGGCTGGCTGCGTCCCACGGGCTTCGTGTCGCCTAGCACCTCCATCATCGGTTGGCTCGCCTCGGTAGCGCTGCCGGTCGGCGCGTTGGTAGTGGCAGGCACGGCAGCATCGGCGCAACAAATCCGGGGCGCCATGATTGACTCCCTCAA
>JGI24699J35502_11133411_pt1 | contig 10383 bp, 10 predicted proteins | sample TergutMp193P4_FD_35502 | JGI IMG/M metagenome (IMG submission 35502) | reverse complement strand
TTACTCATATTATTTAATCAATTTTGTATCCGAAGTTTCGTAAAACAGCATCCCGGTTTCGCCAATCTTTCTCTACTTTAACAAACAGTTCGAGAAAAACTTTTTTATCAAAAAACCGTTCGATGTCTTTGCGAGCCATGACGCCGACTTTCTTTAAGGCTTTTCCTTGATTGCCGATAATAATTCCTTTTTGGGATTCCCGTTCAACGATGATGATTGCCTTGACGTGAATCAGTTCTTGCGTTTCTTTGAATTGTTCCACAACCACTTCCACGGCATATGGAATTTCTTCCCGGTAGTACATCAGTATTTTTCCGCGAATAATCTCCGTTACAAAAAAACGGGCGGGACGATCTGTCAGCGCATCTTTTTCAAAATAAGGCGGAGAATCGGGGATGTGTTCTTCTATCCGTTTGCGAAGATAGTCGAGATTGAATTTATTTGTTGCCGATATCGGAATAATTTCCGCTTGAGGAAATATAATTTGCCATTCCGATACCCTTTTTTCCAACTCGGTTTGGTTGGTTAAATCAATTTTGTTGATTACCAACAAGAGGGGAGCGGTTACTTTTTGGACTTTTTCTATAAAGAAGTCGTTTTTGTTGATTTTTTCAACGACATCCGTTACATAAATCAATACATCCGCATCGCTCAAGGCAGATTCGGAAAAATTCAACATGCTCTCTTGCAGTTTATAATTGGGACGCAATACACCCGGAGTATCGGAATAAACAATTTGCATATCGTCGGTGTTGACAATACCTACGATCCGATGACGGGTCGTTTGCGCTTTCGACGTAATGATGGAAATTCGTTCTCCCACTAATCCGTTCATCAGCGTTGATTTTCCCACATTCGGATTCCCGACGATATTTACAAATCCCGATTTATGCCGGATCATATCCCCACTTCATGTAAATGGCTCCCCAAGTGAATCCGGCGCCAAAAGCGGTCAAGATAATTTTATCTCCTTTTCGAAATTGCGATTCCCATTCCCGTAAGCAAAGCGGAATGGTTCCCGCACTTGAGTTGCCGTATTTTTCGATATTGATGGTTACTTTATTGATCGGAATCTCCAGATGATCGGCTACTGCATTAATAATGCGTATATTTGCCTGATGAGGAACAACCCAAGCAATATCGTTTGTAGTCAAATGATTTCGCTTCATCAGTTCGGCACACGTATTACCCATCTCGGTTATGGCGCGTTTGAATACTACTTTACCGTCTTGATGAATATAATGCAGTCGTTGATCCACACTTTCGTGGCTTGCCGGATTTACCGAACCTCCTCCGTACATATGCAAAAATTCCAAACTGTTTCCGTCGGAATGCAGAATAGAATCCATAATACCGAAATCTTCCGTAGTCGCTTCTATTATAGCTGCGCTGCAACTGTCCGAAAAAATGGGACAAGTATTCCTATCCTTGAAATCCGTCACCGTTGATAACACATCGCCGGCAATCAACATTATTTTTTTGTATTTTCCCGATGTAATATACGCTTGTCCCACATCTAAAGCGAAAATGCTCCCGCTGCATGCGGCGCCTAAATCAAATCCGAATGCGTTTTTCATTCCCATTCGATAAGCAATTAAAGAGGCTGTATTCGGGAGTATATAATCGGGAGTTGACGTTGCAAAAATAATGGCTTCAATTTCCAGCGGATCGAAATCTTTACTGTTTCTTAAATCTTCTATCGCTTTCTCGGCCAAATAGGAAACTCCTTTTCCTTCTTCCGGTTTTAATATACGGCGTTCTTTTATTCCGATTCGCTTGGTGATCCATTCATCGGAAGTATCAACGAATGTTGAAATTTCTTCGTTTGTTGATATGTACTGTGGGGTATAACTTCCTATTCCCGTGATAACTGCATTTATTTTACTCATATTTTCAGGTATAATAGAAAAAATCCCTAAAAAGAAGATTTTCATCTTCACTTTTAGGGTTTTTTCGTTTACATTGTGTTTCTTATTTTTAAGCCTTAGCTTCTTTATCTATGATGACTTTACCTTTGTAATATAATTTTCCTTCGTACCAATGGGCACGGTGATACAAATGATATTCTCCGGTAGTCGGATCAAGAGCTATCTGAGGAACTTTCGCCTTGTCGTGCGTTCTTCTTTTGTCTCTTCTTGTCTTTCCTGTTCTTCGTTTAGGATGTGCCATTTTTCTTCTGTTAAAATATTATTATTTATTCTTCTTTCAATCCTCTGAGTGCATCCCATCGCGGATCTGTTCTTTCTTCATCATCCGAACCGTCATCGGTAATGATCACATCGTCTGCGCCATCCGATTCGAAAGATTCGTCATCTTCCGACTTAGCCGAATGTTTTTTCAACTTAGAGGTCATTTGTTTATTGCATTTACCCGGAGCATGAACGTGCTTGATAGGGATAGCGAATACTATAAATTCGTATAAAAACCACGCCAAGTTGATTATTCCTTCCGCTTCGGGAATAACCACAATCTCATCGCTTTCTTCCGCGTAATCTTTCCCGAATTTTACAATTAAATGCGCCGTTGTTTCAATGGGTAAATCCATATCGTCCAAGCAACGGTCGCAGGGAACAATTACAGTTCCCGCGAATACAAAAGAAAGATCAAACGCGCCTCCTTTTTTGGAAACGGTAAGTCGCGTATTGATTTTACCTTTTTGAATGTCTTCGCCCCCGATATCGGCAAAAAAACGATTATCCAACAAATATTCAATTTCTTGAACATTTTGCTGCATACTTTTCAAATCCACTTTATATAAATCGAAACGGCCCAAATTATTCTCCAATTTTTAAAAAAGTTCTGCAAAGGTAATAATAATTCTTGTATAAATAAAAAAACGAATGCGTTTTTCATTCAATCACTCGCTTCACGCTCTCAATACCTTTTATTTTCTGAATACGGTTTGATAATTGATTAATATCATCTAAATCATGAACCATTACTTCCATTGTTCCTGTGAATACTCCTCCGTTGGAATCTATCAACAATTTTCGAATGTTTATTGATAAATCGTTGGCAATCACTTTCGTAATTTCGTTCAAAATACCCATTCGGTCAATCCCCTTTATTTCGATTGTGCCCGGAAGAGATAACAATTTATGCCCGGCCCAACTGCAAGAAATAATACGGTCTCCGAAACGGGTTTTTATAGTAAGCGCTTGACTGCAAGAACGCTTGTGAATTTCCAATCGCCCGTCATCCCGGATAAACCCCAAGACTTCGTCTCCCGGAATCGGATTGCAGCAGGAAGCGGCGATGTATTTGCTTTGATAATCGGCTTCTTCGAGAATATAGGTTTTTTTGCGATCAATTGAATCGGCATCCGGAAGCGGTTCCGGATTTTTCGCTTCTCCGCTTTCTTTCCCGGAAATAGGGTTAACGGCATTAAAAGCCTGTTTCATGTATCGTAAGAGGAAATTATCCGATTTGTCTTTAAATATTTTTTGCGGATTTTCGGGTAATTCCAGCAGCTTTTCGCTGATCGCGAAAAAGAAATCATCTTTTTTGCGATAACCGTAAAATTCGAGAATTTTTTCTAAAATCGGAGTACCGGATTCAATCTGCGCTTTTTTTAACCATTCTTCCAGCATTTCTTCTCCTTCTTTGATTTTTCCCCTTTTTTGTCTTTTCAGCGAAAGCTCGATTTTTGTTTTTGCTTTCGCGGTTGTAACATAATTCAACCATTCTTGTTGAGGGGATTGCGATCGGGATGTTAAAATTTCGACTTGATCTCCGGAAGATAATTTGTAGCTTAACGGGACTAATTGGTGGTTTACTTTCGCTCCGATACATTTATCGCCCAAATTGGTATGAATTTCATAAGCAAAATCCAATGCGGTGGCGCCTTGAGGCAGCGTTCGAATTTCTCCTTTGGGCGTAAAGGCGAATATTTCGGAAGCATACAGATTCAGCTTAATCGTATCCAAAAAATCCATGGCGCTTGGACTCGGAGCTTCCAGAATGTCTTGTATTCGTTCCAACCAACGATCCAATTCCGTTTGTTCGTCAAACGTATGATCGCCGTGTTCTTTATATTTCCAATGAGCGGCAAATCCCTTTTCGGCAATTTCATCCATTTGTTCGCTTCGGATTTGGACTTCTATCCATCGTCCGTTCGGTCCCATCACCGTTAAATGAAGCGCTTGGTATCCGTTGGCTTTGGGGCGACTCACCCAATCGCGAATCCGATCGGGATGTATTTTATACATATCGGTAATTATGGAATAGATATCCCAACATTGCTTTTTTACGTCAATATTCGGTTTCGGTTCAAAGATGATTCGAACGGCAAATAAATCGTAGATGGCATCGAAGTCAACTTTTTTTGCCTGCATCTTATTCCAAATGGAATATATGGATTTGACTCGTTCCTGTATTCGATAATTAATACCTGCTTCATCTAATTTCGGACGGAGCGGAGCGGCGAAATGCGTATAAATTTTTTCCCGATTGGCTGCTGTCGCCTCCAATTTTCGGCTGATTTGCCGATATTCATCCGGATGCTCGTACTTGAAGCTTAAATCTTCCAATTCGGTTTTTATGGCAAACAATCCCAAGCGATGCGCCAAAGGAGCATATAAAAACATCGTTTCGCCGGCAATCTTGTATTGTTTGGCCGGCAAAAGCGATCCCAGCGTCCGCATGTTATGCAAACGGTCGGCGATTTTTATCAAGATTACGCGAATATCGTCCGACATGGTGATTAACAATTTCCGCATGTTTTCCGCTTGAGTAGAGGCGGCCTCCACAAAAATACCTCCGGAAATTTTCGTTAATCCGTCAACGATTTGCGCAATTTTCGGGCCGAAAAGTTTCTCAATATCTTCTATGGTGTAGTCTGCATCTTCCACCACATCGTGCAATAAAGCGGCGCTGATGGAGGTTGATCCAAGCCCCATTTCTTCAATCACAATTTGCGCTACGGCAATCGGATGCATAATGTAAGGCTCTCCGGAACGTCGTTTAACTCCTTTGTGGGCTTTGTTGGCAAAATGAAACGCCTTATTGATAATGTCAAATTTCTGCCGGTGATTCGAATGAGAATAGGTTGTAATCAAGCGATCAAAAGCCTCTTGAATCATTTCATCGTCAGTAGATTTTATTTTTTCCGAATCATCCATACCGGCAGAATTACAAATCCGTTAAATTTTAGGAACCAAAATGTATTGCCCCGCTTTTAAACCGGAATTGGTCAAATTATTTAATTTCATCAAATCCATAGAAGTATAACCGGGATATTTTTTGGCTATCGTATAAAAAGAATCGCCCGGTTGTACTTTGTAATGAACTGCATCAGCCGACGAATAAGTACTTCGATCGGAGGCTGCGTTTTCTTGTTGCGATTCGGCGGAGGAAGAAAGTGCGGATTGCGAATAGCTTTGCGTTGATCGCGTACTGCTTGTATTGCTGCTTGTCGAGTATCCGCCGTTATCAATATATACAATCAAATTTTTTCCTACAAGCACTTTGTTCGATCGTAAATTGTTCCATTTTCGAACGCTTTGCGCGCTTACGCCGTATCTGTTTGCAATTGTCAGCACCGATTCTCCGTTACGCACTTTGTGAATGATTCTTTCGGAACGATTGACGGCTTTGCTTCCTTCGACATAGGTCCGATTGGTGAGCAATTCGTCGGCCCGATACGCTGCAATTTCGTTTTCTTTTTCGACAAATGCATACGCTTGGATTGCCGGCAATTTCAGAATTTGCGGTCGGAAATTTCCGGGAATAATATCTCTTTTGTATTGCGGATTCAATGCGCGAATCAAGTCCTTATCTATTTGTAAAATATCGGCAATTTGGTCAAAATGTATCATTTGAGTAACCATTACCGTATCGGTTGAAAGCGGTAAAGAGGTTTGAACCGGATACAATTGATGGAAGGCGTAATAGTTCATTATGTAATTGGCTGCGATGAAGAAAGGAACATACGATCGGGTTTCTTTGGGCAGATAGGGATAGATTTCCCAATAATCTTTTTTTCCTCCGGCACGTCTGATTGCTTTATTCACATTTCCTCCGCCGCAGTTATAAGCGGCAATGGCTAAGTTCCAATCGTCATACGTTTCATATAAATCTTTCAAGTGTCGGCAAGCGGCATCAGTTGATAAAATCGGATCGCGTCGCTCGTCAACCAAACTGTTGATTTCCAATCCGTAGTTTTTCCCGGTGGATATAACAAATTGCCAAAGTCCCGAAGCGCCGGCTCTCGAAAGCGCTACCGGATTCATAGCCGATTCGACAATAATCAAATACTTTAACTCCAGAGGTAAGCCGTACTTGTCCAACGTCTCTTCAATCATCGGGAAATAAAACGCTTCTAAGCCCAACATGTATTCTACCAAACTCCGTCGGCGTTCCACATAAAACTCAATACATGTTCGAACGGTTTGGTTATAAGGCAACTCAATAATATTCGGTAATCGGGACAATCGGTCCATATATACCGAATCGCTTATCGGAACATCTTCCTGATACCCCGCTTGATTTAATTTACTTGTGTAATTCGTTACGTACCAAGAATTCAAAAGGTTATTAAAGTTCGTGTCCCATGCTTCCGGCGCAACTAAGCCGTTATCCGATTCAAGGGTTGAATCTGTTTGATCATCTTCGTTTATCGCCTCTTCTCTGTTGTTCATTTTTTCTCTGATTTCCTGCCAAACCGTCGTTTGAGCATAAGAATAACACCATGAAAAAAGAGCAAGCAATAAAAATAATTTTTTCATAAATTTATCTTTAACATTGTTTAAAAAGCAAAACTCAATTGCATTCCCACCGAACGAGCATTACTTGCCGTCCGGTCGAATAATACAGGTTCCACACGCATACTCAAATCGGGACTTATATCAAAGTCAAATAATTGAGCGTCCACATAAGCATCTATAATCCAGAGGGCATATATCCCAACCGTCACGATGTAACTTAATTCAAGGTTACGCCGGTGATAGTCTCTTGCCGATTTCAAAGCGGTTCCGAAATTGCGTATCATATCCGCAGACCAATTATTGACATCTTCTCTTCCGTAAGCGCCGTATAGGTAATCTTCCCAAGAATTAGTCTCCGGATTGTCGTCTATGAAATCAACGTAGGCTTTTCTGTAGTCATGATATTGATTTCCATTCCAACTAATTGCATAAATGCATCCGATAAAGCTTCCGTAAACCAGCGGCAATTTCCAGTATTTTCGGTTATAAATCTGTCCTAACCCCGGACAAATCGCCGCAAAAATCGTCGCTTTTTTCGAATTGGGTTTAAATTTTTCCGACGCCGCCGGCTGCTTCTCGTTTACAAGCGAATCCACGCGAAACGTATCTGTTTGCATTAAGAATTTTTCCGTAACAGAAACACTGTCTTTTTCCGAAAAATCAACCGCTTGAGCCATGCACCAAACCGGAAAAAAATAAAACAAAACCGCTGTAAGGTTAATATACCGTTTCAATTTTTACAGATACTATTGAATTGGCGAAATTACGAAATATTTTTTACAGAATCAAAAACTTGAAGTATTCTTTGCAATTCTTTTTCATCTTCAAAGGAAATACTGATTTTTCCCGCGCCTTTTTCATTGCAGGAAAGGGAAACTTTAACGCCCAAGAAAGAAGCCAATTGATTTTTTAATTCATCGTATTCGTGCGATGCTTTTCGTTTCGGTTTTGACGGAATAACTTCCGGCGATTCGTCAGAGTCTGTCCTGTTGAGTTCTTTTACAATTTCCTCCGTTCGCCGCACCGAATAACCGTATTCCAGAATTTGCTCATATACCATTAATTGAGTAGAAGGGTCTTCCAATGAAAGCAACAATTTGGCATGTCCCATATCAATTTTTTTATCTTTCAATCCGATTTGGACTTCGGCCGGTAATCTCAAGATTCGCAAAAAATTGGCAATAGTTGCTCGCTTTTTTCCGATGCGTTCGCTTAATTTTTCTTGCGTCAAGTTGTGTTTTTCGATTAAGGTTTGGAATGCCAAGGCGATTTCAATCGCATTCAAATCTTCCCGTTGAATGTTTTCGATTAACGCCATTTCCATCATACTCTCATCGTCGGCTTTTTTGATGTAAGCCGGAATTGTCGTCAAGCCGGCTAATAACGAAGCTTTGTATCGTCTTTCTCCGGAAATAATCCGGTATTTATCCGGTTGTATTTCCCGTAAAGTAATCGGTTGAATTATTCCTAAAGCTTTAATGGAAGAGGCTAATTCCTCTAAGGTTTCCGGGTCGAAAGCCGAACGCGGCTGATCGGGATTCACTTCGATTTTCGATAATTCCACTTCATTGATGGATGAAGAACCTCCGGTATTCAGATCATCCATTGTGATTAAGGCTTCAATACCCCTCCCCAAGACCGATTTCGTTTGCTTTGCCATATTATTTTGTATTTTTTTCGATCAATTCTTTCGCCAATTGCATGTGATGGTATGAACCTTTCGAATCCGGATCATACAATAAAACCGGTTGTCCGTAACTCGGCGCTTCGCTTAATTTGATGTTGCGTTGAATAACCGTAGTAAAAACCATATCCCCGAAATGTTTTTTCACTTCTTCATATACCTGATTTGCCAAGCGCAAACGGGAATCGTACATGGTAAGCAGAAATCCTTCGATTTCCAATCCGGGATTTAATTTTGATTTGATTATTTTAATGGTATTCAACAATTTGGAAATACCTTCCAAAGCAAAATACTCGCATTGTACCGGAATAATAACCGAATCGGCAGCCGTCAACGAATTAACGGTTATCAATCCCAACGAAGGAGAGCAATCAATCAAAACGTAGTCGTAAGCATCTTTTATTTTTTCCAATACGCTTTTCAAGATTTTTTCACGGTGTTCGAAATTCAGCATTTCAATTTCCGCGCCTACTAAATCAATGTGCGACGGAAGGATAGACAAATTCGGAATTTCCGTCGGAAGGATTGCTTCTTTCGGCTCAACTCCGTTTACGATGCATTCGTAAATAGTCGTTTTCAAATCCCTTACATTGATACTTAGGCCCGAAGATGCATTGGCTTGCGGGTCGGCGTCAATCACTAATACTTTTTTATCCAGCGCCGCCAATGAAGCCGCTAAATTAATTGCTGTGGTTGTTTTTCCCACTCCTCCCTTTTGATTAGCTATGGCAATTATTTTTCCCATAAGAACATTTTTCAAAATTAGTTTGCAAAAATAGTATTTTTTATTGAAGAACCGATTTATTTGTTGCAAAACAACGCAAGGTTGTTGATAACTTCCCTTTCCGGTTAATAACTTTTTCCGTATATTTTTGTACCTTTGCGCGCAAATTTTGATTATGGTAAAAGAAAATAAACCGCTGTTATTGCTTACCAATGATGACGGAGTTCAAGCGCCGGGTCTTGTTCAGTGGATTGATGCGATACGTTCGTTGGGCGAAATAGTAGTGGTAGCGCCCGACAGTCCTCGTTCGGGAATGTCAAGCGCGATTACCGCTTTCAATCCCATACGGGCCGCTTTATTAAAAGAGGAAGAAGGTCTTACCGTTTATTCTTGTACGGGTACTCCGGTAGATTGCGTAAAATTAGCCTTGAACAACCTTTTAGATCGTAAACCCGATGTATTGCTTTCGGGAATCAATCACGGCTCCAATGCGGGTGTTTGCGTCGTTTATTCGGGAACAATAGGAGCTGCGTTCGAAGGATGTATTGCAGGTATTCCGTCCGTAGGAGTTTCGCTTACCGATCATTCTCTTAGCGCCGATTTCTCTCAAGCGATGAAATACGGGAAACAGGTAGCCGAAAAAGTTCTTGCAAACGGTCTTCCGGATGGAACCTGTTTGAATTTGAACGTTCCCGATATCCCGGATGTAAAAGGTTTAAAAATTTGTTCTCAAGCGAAAGGTCGTTGGATAAAGGAATTTATGGAAATGAAAGATCCGGTCGGGAGACCGGTCTATTGGTTAACCGGCGAATTTTTGAATCAGGAACCGCATAACACGAACAGCGACGAGTGGGCGTTGGATCAAGGATATGCCGCTTTGGTTCCGTTGCGTATTGATATGACGGATTATTCTTTTTTGGAAAAAATAAAAGATTGGGGAAACGGATAGATCTATTCTTTCTGATTTAATACTACAGAAGCCCAAAGGTAAAAACAAATAGTAAAATGACCGAATATTGCTATTTTTTGACTTATTTGTTATAGAAAGTTAAAATTTATTATTATACTTTTGTCGCAAAATATTTTGATTTGAATTGGACAATCTTAAATTATAACTAAATGGCGTGTATAATACTAAATAAATTAAGAAATATTTTTAATAAATATAATCTATTTTATTTTATTAATCCATTTATTAAATCATTTTGTTAAAAGTCAGACTATATTTTTGTCAATATAATATTTTTATCTATACGATTATGAAAAACGGA
>JGI24699J35502_11133412_pt1 | contig 10387 bp, 13 predicted proteins | sample TergutMp193P4_FD_35502 | JGI IMG/M metagenome (IMG submission 35502) | reverse complement strand
TGAGCGGCACCGTATATGATGCGGGGTGGAGCAGTCTGGTAGCTCGCCGGGCTCATAACCCGGAGGTCATTGGTTCAAATCCAATCCCCGCGACCAAGTTTTTGCAGGTCAAGATGCAGTTGTGCTCTTGGCCTGTTTGCATTAGGGGACGACTATCCCCTAAAAATCCCCTAAATCCTCGTCCCATCGGGGAACCTAAAATAGACCTCGTATTCGGCTCCTACTGCCTTTGCGATCGCTGCCATTTCGTTGTCGCTGAAAGTGCCCCTTGTAGCCTTCTTCGAGAAGCTCGCCTGGCTCATATCAAGCGCCTCCGCTATCTTCCCCTCACGTATGCCCGAAAACGACGCAGCGGCTTTTATCCTGCTCTTCTTGTCCACTTGATCCTCCTTTCTTTGTGCTCCATGGTAACAAGAATTTTTCCGATTTCAATAATTTTTTCTGGATCAGGAAACAATTGGTCAAAATGCTTGATAATATGCCATATGTAGTTAATATATTCTATATAGGGAAACGTATATGGAGGACAAGGCATGGCCAGGATAGAAGCAAATATTGTCTGTGGCACGTACGGGAAAGGATGCACCACCCGCAAGAAGTGCTCCAATCGTTGCGAAGCTGACAAGCGGGGAGAATACATGTCCAGACAGAAGGATCTAAGCTCCGACATCTAGACGACGTTTCCATTTGATTATATGACGGGAGTGAAATAGGAATGTGTAGTGAGTTTCTTGATATCACGCGATGGGAAAAGGCAGGCAATACTCAGATACCAAAGATATGGAAATGCTGGAATTGCGGTGCAGACACTGGCGGGCAATTTGGCTACCGGTTCTTTGATTATGATAACAGTACTGGATATTCTCGCATGATGAAAGGCATTTATATATGCCCGCAGTGTGCTGCTCCCGTTTATTTTCCTGATGTCAGGACTGATGATTATGAGCCAAAATCAGTCCCAGGAAACAACGTAAACTCTTCTGATAAAAATATCGATTCGCTGTATACCGAAATGCGAGAATGCATAGGGTGTGGGGCTTGCACAGCCGCCGTGATGGTTGGGCGTAAGATATTGATGCATGTTGCGGTAGATTTTGGTGCCAAGCCTGATCTCAGCTTCAGCGCCTATGTGGACTATCTCTATGAAAACCACTACGTATCACAAAGGGCGAGTGATTGGGTTGATCACATTAGAAAGAAGGGCAACGAGGCAAACCACGATATAGCAATAATGGATAAGAAAGAGGCGACACTGCTCCTACAGTTTGTTGAGATGCTTCTCGAGACGAATTATGAGTTCCCCGCGGCATTAGACGAAGCGACGCAATCGCCCGTTGAAGATGAGCGGCAAGACGACGGCAAGGAGATGGGGTGACCATGGACGGAGCAATGGATTCTCCTAATCCAAACGAGATTGCTGACATTGTTGATAAAGTAGGGTCTGGGCTAGATAAAGGCTCATCTGCTATTGATCGTATTTTCCCAGAAATAGCAACCCGTAGCCACGGGCGTGCCGAGGATAAAAACACGAAGCGGATTATAAAAGCAATAAAGAGGATTGATGCCGATCCTGATCTTGATGACAGCATGAAGCAGCTTTTAAAGATTGATGCCGTTTCTCGATATAACAGATATGCCAGAGTCGAAGATATAGTTGGGATTGCAGAAAGTATCGGAGCCACAAACCAACCTGTCGACAAGGAATGGTCCGAGTATTTTTATGACTATGCATCCAAGGTTTCAGACGAAGAGGCAAAAGTTCTATGGGCTAATATATTAAAGGGTGAGAAGGACAAGCCGGGATCATTCTCGAAGCGTACATTGGCCTGTCTGTCTGCTATGAGCAAACAGGAAGCTAATGCCTTCCGTAGGCTATGCTCACTTAGTTTTGGGATTAGTCTTGATAACAAGTACATAAACATTCCGCTTGTTGACGATCTCGCGAATGAGAGTTTCCCGAAAATAGGATTTGCTCAGTCAGAGCTCAACTTGCTCGATTCGATAGGGCTTGTCAGGGCACAAAATCAATCTTTTAGAACTGGCAGTACAATTGTGGTAGGTAAAGAGAGCTATGTTAAAGCGAATAATAGATATCTAAAAATTAGCAGTGGCGAGTTCCATCTTGATCTTTCTGAATTTACGCAAATAGGACAAGAGCTTTCTAGCATCTGCGAGATAGGGACAGCTCTTGGATTTGTCGAGTACCTAGTTGGTCGGCTACACAGAGATGGTTTTTCAGTTGTACTTGGATAGCCCATGCTTTAGCAAAAACATGGACTATCCAAGAAACAAAGGAATAAGGTAATGAAAGAAAGAGCCAAGAAGAGGACAATGAAGAAACTAGTCATAATTGTAAGCGTTTTAATGCTGTCTGTCGGGCTGTTCGCCTGTTCATCGATCGACAATAGTTCAGGCAGTGTGACAAGAGCGGACAGAACATCTTTCCAAAGCACTGTAAAGAAGGACTTTGACGGCACGAGGCAAAGCGAGAGGGGCAAAGGGGCGTTCTATGTCTTGGCGACAGCAGGGACAAGCGAGGACGACGCAGAACCTGACATAACGATCCCGTCAAATGTGACCGTAGACGCGATTAGCAATAGCATCATAGACTTCGACGGCCTCAATGCGACCTATAGCCTATATATACCTTGACGACACGCTTGTCGACAAGAGGAACATGGGCAATGGCCAAGGTATCCTCACGGTACAGGACGACACCATCAAGGTCGGGGAGCACCTTTTCGAGGCCGTCCAGTACGCCGGGGACAACACCAATGGCAAGGTGATCCCTGATAAGTCGGCGAAATTCAAGATCAGCAGCCAGCACAGCACCTCGTCATATTTGTGCTAATCAAAAAAGGGGATAGAACGTCCGAGAAGAAAGAAGCAACGACCACCAAAAGTAGCAGAAAGGGAAAAGGAAACACCAGAAAGGTATTTTTAGGAAAGAGAAAAAAACTGTGGACACATCTTCAGCAATAGGCATAGTCGGTATTCTTCTTGGTGTTATTGTCACTATTCTGGTTTCCTTGTTTAATATGCATGAACGAAGCAAGAATCAGAAATTGGCACTTCAAGAGATTGAAATATATGAAAAGTGGGAAAAGGCCGGCAACCAAGAAGAGATGAGTGATTTAAAGGTAGGAATTGATAGAAGGATACATAAAATAAATAATCCATTGGGAAAGAGTTTTACAAAGAACATATTCTTAATCATAGGCATTATCTATTTTGTGTTGGCTGGCTATTCGTTCTTCATTACGAAACATGCTGGTTTCGTAATAGCATACATTATAATTGCTTTGGCAGCCATCGCTATGCATTTTGCTAGCACATCTGGCCTACTTGATCGTTATATAAATAGGATTCTATCAAAAACAGTTCTTAGAAAAAAAGTTAATACCCTTGATGACACAATAAAGGGCTCAATAGAAGCAACCACCAAAGCATTGAACTTCGATGAGTGGGTATTGGATTATGTAGACAGTCTTATCAACAACAAGAAAATAAAGAAAAACAAGTTGGTAGTCAAAGAACTTAAAAAAGAACGGCAGGACATTCTAAAGTCTCAATGTTTTTCGCAGGAATTTCTTGAAAAACTTCTTGAACAGGAAGACAACGTAAAAATGATAAAAGGCGAAAAATCTGACACATAGAAGCCTCAGACAGATACAGCCCTGCCAGTCTTGACAGAGCAAGCAGAGCTGTAACCTTCCCAAACGAAAGGCAGACGTATTGTTCACACTGGAAGGCGATGCACAGAGTTGTTAGACAACAAGCAAATTGAAGGTATTGCCCAACTAAAAGGCCTACTCCCACATCTTCAAGAAGAAGACGCCGGCGAGACTTGCGGTGTCTGGAGCGACTGGAAGCAAGGGGAGGACGGCGTCTGGTCTATGCCCTATATAACGTATAAGGATTGGGTGCGCGACATTACTCGGATAGCCTACGAAGGTGATTTGGTAGTGCCCGACTCTATGGACATTCTCGGAGCCTACAAGATCAAATATTCTAGCGATATAGCTGACTACGCATCAATGCCAGAGGATCTCGCCCTTGCTGTCCTTTCGCGGATAATCCGCGGCGAGAGGTTTTGCGAGGGGGCAATCCAAAGTGCTATTAAAGATGGTTCGTTGAGAAAGACCATAGAGCGGCTGATTGCAATAGCCGGCGTCTGAAGCAAATGTTGGCTAATGTAGCGTTATTGCCGTAGCGTCTCTTTGCGTGCTCTTTTTGCTGATGGCGACATAGTAAAGCGAGCATCTTTAAAGTCATCTGTGTCCAATACATGGGTCTCGTACTTCCGGTCGTATTGGCCTCAAATCAGTGCCTCATCTTTATTGTTAGCCTTCACCGCCACTACATGTCTGAGTGCCACAGCGACGGTTGCTTGTTAGTTTTTTGACATAGATTCTGTTGCTTCATGCTCGTCTAACAACTCCTGCCCCGTCTTAAATCGTTATCAAAAATATACTCGCAAAATTCGGTGGTTGATCTTCTTATAGAAATATTCCCTCGTATGATCGATAATCTGTCAAGCAAGAGTAATGTGGAGCAAAGCAGAGCGTTTCTGGATCATTTAATTGTGTGTACTGCAAGCTAGGTTTGAAAGAGAGAGATAGAAATGACAGAAAAAATAAAACAAGGTCACGATATAACATATGCGGAATACCGTAAAAATAGGACGGAGTGCATTAGGTGGTGGATAATTGATCATCCTGGAGCTTCAACACTATGTCTCAGCATAATCGCTTTTATCATTAATTTTATTTACTATGTCTATATATGTGGATCTGTGATCCGATATGGAATCTTCTCTTTTGAGAAAGTCAACCCGTCATCCGGGAACCTTCAATTTCATTTATTGTTGTGCTTCGGGCTTGCCGCTATTGTGCTCTTAACCAATTACCTGTCTTATTCTAGGCAAGCGCGCTGCAGTCGCTTACGTAAGTCTATTTTGTCTATTTTGAGATATTATCTATATAGTTTGGGCGTCACGATCATAATATTTCTCATTGTATTTCTCATTGCTAGCGCTTCTGAAATTTCAGCAATGGGATTTTTCGAATTTATAGGCGCCATATTCCAGAATATTCTCCAGAATCCTCGTAAGTTGGGAGTATATATAGGGCTATCTTTCGCCATCTTTGCGGTGACCTTTTTTCCCGGAATCATTTTTGTGCTTTCAAAGAAATTTGTAGAATGGCAAAACAATAAAAGTACGGAGGATAAAAAACAAAATAAGGACAATCTTGAGATCATGAAAAAGCCTAAGAATTCTTGGGTATTTTATGACATCATAATTGCATTAATCGTATTTATCTTTGTAGTTGCTTTCTCTTTCTTCGGTGGTTTCTGGCAAACGATAAGTCACAATAATTATAAGCTTGTAAACGACGAAAGCAACAGCCCTGAATATCTTGTCGTCTATGAGGATGGAAATCAATATTGTCTCGAGCCTTGCAAGCTTTGTGATGATAAAAATAAAGAAACTTTAACAGTCTATATAGCATATCAAAAATGGATCCCAATTGATGAAGTGCTTACTGTTTATCGTAACATCGATACCGTCATCATTAATGATGGCTTAATTTCCGACAAAACATAGACTGCCCATCGAATGTCTTGGCCTAATGATTGATGGTTTACCCAGTATGAAAAGAGCAAAATGGATTACGGAAACAGGATGGTAAACACAAAGAGCATACAAGCAATATGTAACCCAATGTTGACGGTGCAAGCAAGCTGTTCTTCTATGAAATCCTACTGACGCTGACCTTTCCATTGTATAACGCAGGATAAGCCCAAGATACTGAAGCCGAATGAACAACAATTAGCCTTATTTACTTTATGACCCGCTTATTGAGGGACATGGAACCATCTAGTCAAACTGGAGAGGTGGCATACCTTCATACTTTTTAAAAATATTGTATATAACCTTAAACTCTTCAATAGTAACAGCATGCTTTCCGAAATACCGGGTAACAACGATTCCGGGCATTCCTCTAGCAATAAGTTTTGAATTCAGGTTGACATATATCCAGCAAACATGGTTGTAGAATCCTTTAGAGCTGATCCAGAACTCGAATCCTTCGTCTTTAAGCCATTTATAAAAATCGTGCTCGGGATTATTTTCTAGTCCTTTGCCATAAACCACGATCGACGCCCCTCCATCGCTCATGGACGGTTTATTGTTATCCAAAACGACACCTCCAAACGGATTTATTTGGTTAACCAATGCTATTCGTTAAAAACAGCTGGCAAATAAATTCTACCTTAAGCTTAATTTATGAGACTACATTCAAACAACCAGACGGGAGATTTCTGACAAGATAAAGTCATGTCTTCCCATCCGTGCGTATTCAGCTTTCAAAGGGCATGAGAATGAGATATTTTATGCTGTCTACCAATACGCTACATAGAAGCCTTACAAAAATCAAGATTCTTGACAATGCTTATTTGCGTTTAATGTTTCCTTTTTAGACTGCAATGGCTACCGCGTTCCTCCTGCTCATCTTTACTCTTTTCTCATCTATGATGCTACAGTGTTGTTGTCTAATAATTTGCTAAAAAAAGAAGGGTGCGAAAACGGGGTAAAGACTCCTCTTTGCAGCTGTTTTTCTATTTAACGCGCTAGCAAAGAATCTTTGGATTATTGATCGGATACATGTAGATTCATGTGGAACAATGGCATTATAATGTTCCCCAACACAGCAGGTGGAAGGTGAGGCATATTGGGCTTACATCTATACTCCTTGATGGGGGGAATTGCATTGAAACGCATAGACTTACACATTCACACTTGTACAACCGAATACGATGACCAATCTTTTGACTTCGATCTTAATGTATTATTACGATATATAGCTGAAGCAAAACTTGATGCTATTGCTGTGACAAACCACAATTCTTTTAACAGGTCTAATTTTGAAGAAATTGCAAAAACGGTAGAAATCCCTGTTTTCCCTGGCGTGGAGTTGAATATTACAAAAACGAATGGGTATGCCCATGTGCTTGTTATTGCTCCGGAAACCTGTTTGGGTGAGTTTGATAGCTGCATGCAGGGTGTTCAATCAAGGCTTACTGACAAGGGGACTCACATCTCTTGGTCGGAAGTAGTGGCTGCATTTCCAAATTTAAAAAATTATTTAGTTATTCCACACTATAAAAAGAACCACAAAAATATTGACTCATTGCTATACCAAGACATGAAGCTTTTTATATCCGCACTAGAAGTCGCTAACGCAAAAAAATGGTTATCCGAATATGAGCACAGTGAGTTTCCTGTTGTTGTTTTCAGTGACTCTCGGCCCGGGCAGCATCTAGCCGAATGTGAAGCGGACGACTATGACAAAAGATATACTTACGCTTATTCTTACTTAAACAATTCTGACCTTGATGTTGCTTCAATTAAAAAAGCTCTTCTGAATAAACAAAACATTAGTATTTTCAAAACGACTAGCGAGTATGAAATACTTCCTGAAGGCCTGCCTGTTTCACGAGGATTGAATGTCATTGTTGGTAAAAGATCGACAGGGAAGACGTTTACTTTAAAACGTATTCTAGATGCCTATACTGACTCCGAAGTGACTTACATCAAGCAATTCGACATAACGCAGGCAGCCGAAGAAAAGACTTTTCAAAAACAGGCCGAAAAGGATGACTCTAAATATTTTATTGACTACTATAGAGAGCTCAATGCACTTTTAGAAGATTATTACAATATAGATAAGCTGGAGCAGAAACGGGCGATAGAAAGATATGAGGTCGATCTGCAAAAATTCGCTCATTCTCCTGAAGATGATTATTCAAAATGCATTGTTTATGGTTCTAAGCCATTTATCTTTGTAAACGAAAAGGCAGAGTTTCTTGAAGACTGCAAGCTAATAGCATCGATCGATATTATCGTTAAGAACAAAAATCGTAAAAGTCTTATTGAGAAGTATTTAGGTGAAGGTGTACTCCAAAGTCTGAAGGAAGCTATTATCCTCGCAATGAAAAACGAGTTTCAGATATTATGCACAAAGAAGAAAGCAAACGAAATCGTTGGAGACATTAAAGGAAAATTAGCTCAATTATCAAAAAGGGGGGCTCCGCCCTTAGCTGGATGCTTAGGCGACTATTTCAAAACTCGACTATGGGAAAATAAGTTAGTAGAGTTACTAGATATATGTAAAACAGAAAAACAGTTAGATGAAGAAGATGTGGGCGGATTCAAAAAAGAAAGAAAAAGATGTCTTGTCGAAAACGCAACTGATGCTCGCACAAAAGTTAATGGAATTCCTAGCGGAACAACTCTTCAGCCTTTGTTTGCCTTGGGTATAACTACATGGCAACAACTTGAATTTTTAGCTGGGCTTGATCAAGCTATCCGATCAGAAGGGTATAAATTTTTATTTAAAATCGAAACTAGTATTAAGGATAAAAATGGGATAAGTCTTTCTGGCGGTCAAAGAGCGGAATATGTCTTTACAAAAAAGATCAAAGATGCCTCTCTATCCGACATTGTTTTAATCGACGAACCTGAATCATCTTTTGATAATATCTTTTTGAACACAGACATTTGCACCATAATAAATAAACTTGCGCAAGATACAACAGTATTCATGGCGACCCACAACAACAATCTTGGCGTCTCAATTAGGCCTGGCTCAATAATATATACGTGTAAAACCGAACAAGGGTTTGATGTGTTCACCGGGTTTTTTGCCTCAGAATATCTGATATCAAAAACAAACAGAAAGATTAAAACCTCAGAAGTTTTATTAAACACCATGGAAGCAGGCAAAACTGCCTATAGGGAAAGAGGAAAATACTATGAAAATCATGGGAATTGACACAAAGGGTGCTGCATTCTTCTGTAAAGAAGGAACTATGGTAGGGATAACAGAACTTGACAAAGAAGATGTTTTGTCTTTGCTTGAGCTTGTTATTAAAAACGATGTGACACTTGATAAATGCGATGAAAATCATCCAATAAATAACCCAATTGAAAAAGCAATATATGTTGAACTCTATGATGCGTTATTGGATCTTGCTTGTAACAAGGCCATCTATCAAGAAGAAATTGATATAGCATTTAATGAGGCATTAGAAAAATACTGTAGTTAGAACCTATAAACATATTCCCTGAATATGCGAAAATTCAATACTATATAAGACTATAGCGCCGACTAGGAGATTGCTAATGGATCGTTTGACCGCTAAAAACAAAGATGGGCGATATGCTATTCCTGATAGTAGCATAGAAGAGGCAATACAGCGACTTGGCTTATTCGAAGACGCGCAGGAAGAACTGTTCGATAGCCAGAAGCAGATTCCTAAAGACTTAGAGGCACTCCGTGCTGAGGGAAAAGAGAAAACCGTCAGATACAAAGAAATGATGGTTCAGAAGCTCAGCAACAATAACACGGTGATGTTCCTTGAAAGGCATGGCATAAGCTTTCAGTAACTTGCCGATGGCCGAAGCTGTTGGTTGTAAGGCCTCGCTAAGCAAAGTAAAAGCCGGAAGCCAGATCCTCCAACAGTGTCGGGTGCGTCGGTTTCCAGCCGAGGGTCTTTTGTGTTGCCTCGCTTGATGCAGGGTTGTCTGTGCCGACGATTTGACCTAAGAAGCCGAAGTGCGCCGTTGCCTCTGCAGGCGAGATTGATACTGCAGGGACATTCAGCATGTGGGCGATCGTTTCTGCAACCTCCCTGAACGGGATTGCCCCGTCACCGACCGCTTGGTAAATCCCGCCTGCTGTGCCTTTCTCGAGAGCCAAATGGAAAAGCGATGCGACGTCCAACCGATGGACGGCCTGCACTTGGTTCTTGCCATCCCCGATATACGCCGATTCGCCTGTTTGCCGCGCTGTGTTAATCAAGCTGACCGTAAAGCCGTGGGCGTCGCCCTCGCCGTGGACAAACCGTGATGGCCGGATAACCAAGACTCGCACACCATTTTCAACAAAGGGAAGAGCCGCCGTTTCAGACATGCGTGGGAAGTCTTTTGTGTTCGATGGTGTTTGTTCGGTTACCAATTCGCCGTTCTTTCGCATAGGGACGCCTGAAGTCACCACGAACGCCTTGCTTGTCCCTGACAGCGTCTCGCCGATTGCTTCGATAACCTTCCTATCGGTTTCAACCGAAGCGGTGAAGTCAGAGAAGTCGTGAACGAAAGCCAGATGCATCACTGCATCGGCAGAATCTGCACCACATTTTATGCTGTCCGTGTCTTCAAGCGAGCCCATAAATGCCCTCGCTCCCAGGTTCTCAAGAGCCTTTGCTGACTTTTCAGAACGCGCGAGGCCGACAACCTCATGGCCTGTCCTCACCAGTTCATCGACCACAGCGGAACCGATGAATCCCGTGCCTCCTGTAATGAATATGCGCATTGCTTTTCCTC
>JGI24699J35502_11133413_pt1 | contig 10397 bp, 6 predicted proteins | sample TergutMp193P4_FD_35502 | JGI IMG/M metagenome (IMG submission 35502) | reverse complement strand
ACGCCCGCTTCCCGGCGCTGCTGAAGAGTGATCGGCGCGGGTGCACCCGTCAATGGGTCGTACCCGTTGCCGATCTTCGGGAAGGCGATGACCTCCCGGATCGACTCGGCGCCCACCAGGAGAGCCACGATGCGGTCCCAGCCGAAGGCGATCCCGCCGTGAGGAGGGGCGCCGTACTGGAAGGCAGTGAGCAAAAAGCCGAATTTCTCCTGGGCCTCTTCGGCGCTCAGCCCCATCACAGCGAAGACCCTTTCCTGGATGTCGCGGCGATGGATCCTGATGGACCCTCCGCCTATCTCGTTGCCGTTGCAAACAATGTCATAGGCGTACGCGAGGGCTGAGCCGGGATCAGTGTCGAACGTGTCCATGCACTCCGGTTTGGGGGATGTGAAGGCGTGATGAACAGCTGTCCATTGACCGGCGCCCACCGCCACATCGCCCTCTTCCTGGGCTTCCGTGGTCGGCTTGAACAGCGGCGCGTCCACCACCCACAACAGGTTCCATGCGTCCTTGTCGATGAGATCCAACCGCTCCCCGATCTCCTTTCGGGCCAGACCGAGAAGAGATTGGGACTTGGTCCGAGGTCCCGCTGCGAAGAAGATCGCGTCGCCTGGTTTCGCGCCTGTACGCGGCCCCAACTGGGCCAATTCAGCCTCAATGAGGTTCTTGGCGACTGGTCCGCCCATCTCCCCCTCGTCTGAGATGGTGATGTACGCCAGTCCCCTCGCTCCGCGCTGCTTAGCCCATTCCTGCCAGGCGTCGAATTGGCGGCGCGGCAAACTCGCTCCCCCGGCCATCACGACAGCACCGACGTACGGGGCTTGGAAAACGCGGAAAGCGGTGTTCGCAAACACATCAGTCAATTCGTGAATCTCCAGGCCGAACCGCAAATCCGGCTTGTCGGAGCCGTACCGGTCCATCGCTTCGGCGAAGGTCAGGCGGGGAAGAGGTGTGACGAGATCCACTCCGATGAGCTTCCACAACGCGACGACGATCTCTTCTGCCAAGGCGATGATATCATCCTGGTTGATGAAGCTCATCTCGATGTCGAGTTGGGTGAACTCTGGTTGCCGGTCGGCACGGAAGTCCTCGTCACGGTAGCACCGGGCGATCTGGTAGTACCTCTCCATCCCGGCGACCATGAGCAATTGCTTGAATAGTTGGGGGCTCTGCGGGAGGGCGTACCACGAACCTGGGGCGAGCCGCGCGGGCACCACGAAGTCCCGGGCGCCCTCGGGGGTGGATCGTGTCAGTGTCGGGGTCTCAACCTCCACGAAATCATGGGCGTCGAGGACGTTGCGCGCAGCGCGGTTCACCTTGGACCGCAACCTCAGGGCGTCGCCCTGGCCGGGTCGGCGCAGGTCGATGTAGCGGTAACGGAAGCGGGCGTCCTCGCCGACGTTCACGCGCTCGTCCACCGGGAACGGCAGGGGCGCCGACGGGTTGAGGATTTCGATGGCTTCCACGACGACTTCGATCTCGCCGGTCGGCATGGCCGGGTTGATGGTGTCCTCGGTACGCAGGTCCACCCGGCCGGTGACTTTCAAACAATACTCGTCGCGCAGTTTGTGGACGCCCAGCTTGTCGACCAACTCTTCACGGATGACGCACTGGACGATGCCTGAGGAATCCCTGATGTCGATGAACACCACCCCACCATGGTCGCGGCGGGCATTCACCCATCCGGCAAGAATAACCTCGTCCCCAACGTTTTCCCTTGTCAAACGACCTGCAAGATGAGTGCGAATCATCGAATATTCCTTTCAAACACGCCCACGCATAGACAGTACGGAGCAAGATTCCACTGTACCAGAATCCACCGACGCACAGGATTGCGCCCAGATCGTGCGAACCAATAGTCGTTCCCGACTAAAGGCCTGAAATGATGGCTTCTGCACGTTTTGGACCAAGAAACCGTGCAGAGGCCAGCATTTCAGCCCATTTCTCGAATTGTGGCAATGTTTCTTGAGACAGCCAGACTGTTAGGACGGCTGGAGGATTGCTGGGTGGAGATCTGCGGGAGCCGGGGACCACTTCGTGGCGTCTGCATCTGATTGGTCGCCCGTACGGATGTCCTTGACCTGGCCGTGGAGGGGGCCGAACCAGATGTAGGGGATGCCCCTCCTGTCGGCGAAACGGATCTGTTTTCCGTACTTTTGAGCGTTGGGGGACACCTCGCAGGGTATGCCCCGGCTGCGCAGGATTTGCGCGACCTCGTCCGCCTGGGCTCTCGTCTCCTCGGAATCGACAGCGACGAGGACGGCGGACGGGACACTCCGAGAGGCGACGAGGCGCCCCTTGGAGATCTGGGGAGCGAAAACCCTTGTCAAACCGAAAGAGATCCCCACTCCGGGGTAGGTTCTCTTCCCATCGGTGGCCAGGGAGTCGTACCGCCCTCCGGCGCAGACCGTACCCAGGGACTCGTACCCCCTCAACTCCAATTCGAACACCGAACCGGTGTAGTAGTCAAGGCCCCGGGCGATCTTGCAGTCGACCACGACATTGTCGGGGAACCGGTCGTGGGCCGCCGCGAACAACTGCTCAACTTCGGCTATCCCCTGCTCGATCTGATCGCCCGCGATCCCGAAAGCGCGTACCTGGTCGGCGAAGTCAGCCGACGCGGTCTGGATGGAGGCGAAGTCCACAATCTTCGCGACCTCACCAGAGCCTATCCCCTGCTCGGCGAGCATCTGGCCCACCGCCTCGGGGCCGATCTTGTCGAGCTTGTCCACGGCCTGGATGGCGCTCAACGGATCGGCGACGCCGAGACCGGTGTAGAAACCCTGGATGAGTTTGCGGTTGTTCACCCTCATCAGCACCTCGGGGATGCCCAGTTCGTCATGCAGCGCGGCGCAGGCTTCGAGCATGACCAGGACAACCTCGATGTCGTGGTGGAAGCTCAACTCCCCCTGGCCCACGATGTCGATGTCGGCCTGCCAGAACTCACGATATCTTCCCTCCTGCGGCCTCTCCCCTCTCCACGCCGGCTGGATCTGGTAGCGGCGGAACGGAAAATTGAGGCGCCCGGCGTTGTCCAACACGTACCGCGCGAAAGGCACCGTCAGGTCGAAGTGCAATCCCATCTCGTCCCGATCGGCTTCCTCGGCGTGCAACCGGCGTACGACGTACACCTCTTTGGTGATCTCCCCCTTCCGGCTGAGCTCCTCCAGGGGTTCGAGAGCGCGGGTTTGGATGTTGGCGAACCCATGAAGTTCAAATATTGAGCGCAGAATATCCACTGCTCGGATCTCGACCATGCGCCCTTCGGGAAGAAATTCAGGAAAACCAGAGATAGAAGCCATTCTCCAAGCTTATTCCACCTGGCGAGTTTATAACGATTCGGGAACGATTCGGGGTCAAAGACCTCGGATTCAGTCGTGAACAGGCGAAAATCTTCAAAATCGGGCAAGATAGGAACTATGAGTGAAACCCCACGACCTTCCTCCTTTGGCCGCGTGGCCGAAGATGGAACTGTCTACGTCCGTATCAATGACACTGAGCGTGCTGTCGGCCAAATACCAGATAGTACGCCAGAACAGGCTCTCGCCTTTTTCGAGAAACGAGCCGAGGCGTTGGAGGTGGAGGTTGACCTTCTCGGATCCCGGATCCGTAATGGCGCGTTGAGCCCGGATGAGGCCCGGAAATCCGTCCAGAATCTGCGGACATCCATTCTTGAGGCCAACGCCGTGGGGGATCTCGCAGGTTTGGCCGCTCGCCTCGATCCGCTGAACGAACTCATTGATTCCCAGGCCGAGGTCCGACGCGAGGAGAAGGCCAAGGCTTTGGCCGAGGCCCGTGCCCGCAAAGAAGAAATGGTCGGTCAGGCTGAGAGACTGGCTGAGAGCAACGACTGGAGCACAGGGGTCCAGCGCTTCCGCGACCTTCTGGACGAGTGGAAGAGCCTTCCCCGACTGGACCGTGCCGCCGATGACGAATTATGGCACCGGTTCTCCACCGCGCGTACGACCTACACCAGGCGTCGCAAGGCTCATTTCGCCGAGCTCAACGCACACCAGGGTGAGGCGCGCGAGATCAAGGAAGGAATCATCGCCGAAGCAGAAGCCCTGGCGGATTCCTCCGACTGGGGCGCCACAGCCACAGCTTTCCGGGGTCTCATGGCCCGCTGGAAGGCGGCAGGCGGAGCGGGACGCCACGTGGACGATGCTTTGTGGGCGCGTTTCCGTGCCATCCAGGACAATTTCTTCCAGCGGCGTACGGAGGTTTTCACCGCCCAGGATGAGGAGTTCCAGGCCAATCTGAATGCCAAACTTGAGTTGTTGACCAAGGCGGAAGCTGAGATTCTCCCCGTCACGGATGTGTCCAAGGCACGAGCCGCCTACCGTGAGTTCATCACCGCATTCAACGCGATCGGGCGTGTGCCGTCCGACCAGGTGAAAGCCGTCGATTCCCGAGTACGGGCGATTGAGTCCGCTATTGACGAGGCCGACAAGCGCGAATGGGCGCGTACCGACCCGGAGACGAGGGCACGGGCCCAGGAGACCGTCAACCTGTTCACCGCGAAGATGGACAAGTTGAAGGAACAATTGGCCAAGGCTGAGGAGAAGGGCGACAAGTCGGCGATCCAGAAGACGTCGGCCTCGATCGAGACCTATCAGATCTGGTTGGATCAGGCCCAGCAAACCCTGGACGACCTCAACGCCTGAGATGATGGCAGCTAGGCGTTGACGCGGCGTACCTCGGTGACTTCCCGGATGGCCTGGACTTTCTTCAGGATCTGGTTGAGGAAACCCGGGTCGGGGATCTCGAAGGACAATGTCATGTGGGTCGTACGGTCCTTGCCGACCTGCACCTCGGCGCGGGTGATCGAGACTTTGTCCTCAGCCAGGGTGTGGGTGACGTCGGCGAGCAGACCCGTACGATCCAGGCCGTCGATGCTGATGGTGACCAGATAATTGTCATGGGTGTTGTCGGCCCACGAGACGGACCGTATCCGTTCGGGGCTTCGCATCAGATCTTGGACGTTGCGGCAGTCCTTGCGGTGTACGGAGATGCCCTGGCTGCGGGTGACGAAACCGATGATCTCGTCTCCGGGGACCGGGGTGCAACACTTGGACAGTTTGACCAGCATGTCCGGATCGCCCTCGACGACGATGCCCGTGCTGGCACGCGCCACCTCTTTCTTGGGGCTGGTGAACACCGGACGGTCCTCGAAGGACTCCTCGGCGGCGTTCTCTTTGCCGCCTTCCAAGGCGATGAGCTGGTCCACGACGCGCTGAGCCCCGACTTTGCCCTCCCCCAGCGCCGCGTACAACGCGGGCACATCGGCGTACCTCAGTTTGGAGGCGACAGCCGTGAGGTACGGCAAGGTGAGGATCCTTTGCAGGGGAAGCCCTGCGTGACGCAACTGTTTTGCCAAAGCATCCTTGCCCGCCTCGATGGAGAGGTCACGGCGTTCCTTGGTGAAGTACTGGTTGATCTTCTGGCGTGCCCTGGGACTCTTGACGAACTCCAGCCAGTCGCGAGAGGGCCCGGCGTCAGGAGATTTCGTGGTGAGGATCTCGCACACGTCTCCGTCCTGCAGGGGGGTGTCCAGCCTTGTCAGCTTGCCGTTGATCCTCGCCCCGATGCAATGGTGGCCGACCTCGGTATGAATGCTGTACGCGAAATCGACCGGCGTGGCCCCCTGCGGGAGGAAGTACAGATCGGAGTTGGGCGAGAAGACCATGACCTCTTTGCTGGCCAGGTCGGTGGTCAGATAGTCCAGGAAAACCGATGGGTCGGACTCCTCCGATTGCCACTGGCTGAGCCTCTTCACCCACAACAGGTCCATGGGGTCCAACCGGTTCCCGTGCTTGCCGGTGGGGTTCTTCTTGTACTTCCAGTGGGCGGCCACGCCGTACTCCGCGTTGCGGTGCATCTCGCGGGTGCGGATCTGGAACTCGACAGGCTTGCCCTGTGGGCCGACAACAGTGGTGTGCAGGGATTGGTACGTGGAGTACTTCGGGTTGACGATGTAGTCCTTGAACCGGCCCGGCAGGGGCTGCCACAAGCTGTGGATGACCGCGAGCGCCAGGTAGCATTCGGCTTCGGTCTCGACAACCACTCGAAGCCCCAGCAGATCGTAGATGTCCTCGAAGTCGCGTCCCCGTACCACCATTTTCTGATAAATCGAGTAATAGTGCTTGGGGCGGCCGTACACCTTGGCATGGATCCCCTTCGATTCCAGGGTGTCCAGGGCCAGCGGGATGATCTCTTGGAGGATCTTCTCCCGGGCGGGCTGTTCGGCTGCGACCTGCTGGACGAGTTGGTTGTAGATCTTGGGCTGCATCGTGGAGAAGGCGAGATCCTCCAACTCCCATTTGATCGTGTTCATCCCGAGTCTGTGGGCCAGCGGCGCGTAGATCTCCAGAGTCTCCTTGGCGATGCGATTCTGCTTGTCAGGGCGCAATGATCCGATGGTACGCATGTTGTGCAGACGGTCGGCCAGCTTGATGACGACCACACGGATGTCCTGGAACATCGCCACGATGATCTTGCGGATCGTCTCCGCCTTGGCCATGTCGCCGTAGAGGGACTTGTCCAGTTTGGTCACCCCGTCGACGAGTCGGGCGATCTCCTCGGAGAAGTCCTCGGTGAGTTGTTCCAGTGTGTAGTCGGTGTCCTCGACCGTGTCGTGGAGCAGGGCGGCCGCGACGGTGGGTTCATTCATCCCCAGATCAGCGACGATTTTCGCCACCGCGAGAGGATGGGTGATGTACGGTTCCCCCGAACTCCTGGTCTGACCGGCATGGTAGTGCTCGGCCACGTCGAAAGCTTTGCGCAGAAGATTGAAATCAGTCTCGGGATGAGAGCGTCGTACGGAGTCGAACAGCGCTTCCAGCTGTGACTCGTAGGCACCACTGCCCGCCGGTTGGTCATCTTCCTCCAACCGGGAAGTGTCTACAACAATTGTGTCTGTACTCATCCTGGGTCCCTAAAGGATCCATTATAGTCTCATGTCGCCACGGGGGAAGGGCACAACGGCTCTGAGAATCATGCGGCCAGCACGGCGGAAACGTCGGTGATGCCCAAACCTTCCAGGTGTTCTCTGCCTCCCAGGGCTGTCAGTTCCAGAAGGACTCCCACAGACACCAGGTCGGCGCCGAGGTACTGGATGAGTTTGGAGGTCGCCCCGATCGTTCCCCCTGTCGCCAGGACGTCGTCGACGACGAACACCCGCGCTCCGGGCTGGATCGCGTCCTGATGGACGGTGAGGGTGTCCTGTCCGTACTCCAGGTCGAAGGTTTCGGAGTAGACGTCGCGCGGCAGTTTGCCGGGTTTGCGCACGGGCACGAAACCCACGCCGAGGCTGAGAGCTACCGGGGCGGCGAACATGAAGCCTCTGGCTTCCATGCCCACGACCACGTCCACGTCTCGGGGAGCCAGATCCACCAGGGCCTGGATGGAGGCGCGATACGCTTCGGGCGAAGCCAACAAGGGTGTGATGTCCTTGAAGATGACCCCCGGGCGGGGAAAATCCGGGACATCTTTGATGTGGGACGAAATCAGAGCGATCCTGGAGGATGGATTCACGACTTCACTCTCTTGGAACGCGAGGTTCTCACAGGCTGATTGCGCACGAACCCATCGTCTGAATCCGTCGTCTCATCAGTTGTCTCCTCGGTGACGGCCCCAGAGTCCTGTGTGTCATCCTCGGCGGATGCCGACGCTGCCTTGGCGAGCTTCTCGCGGCGTTTGGCCACGCGCTGGGCCTGCTGGATCATCGCCGGCTCACCCATCCTCAGGTGGACGAGCAGCGGCGTGGCGATGAAGATCGAGGAGTACGCGCCGATGATCATGCCGACGAACAACGCCAGGCCGATGTCCTCCAACGGGCCGGAACCTAGAATGAAGGCGCCGGCGAAGAGAATGGCGGCCACCGGAAGCACGCCGATGACAGTGGTGTTGATCGAGCGGACCAACACCTGGTTGACGGCATGGTTGGCCGACTCCGCATAGGTCGCGCGGTACTCGTCGAGATTGGCCGTGTTCTCACGTACCTTGTCGAAGACCACAACCGTGTCATAGAGGGAGTACCCCAGAATGGTCAGCAACCCGGTCAGTGTGGCCGGGGTCACCGTGAAACCGACCAGGGCGTAAATGCCGACGGTGATGATCATGTCGTGCAAGAGGGCCACCAGGGCCGATACAGCCATCTTCCAGTCCCGGAAGTACAGCCCTATCAGGAAGGCGACCAGGACGAGGAATACCACCAAAGCTATTGCTGCTTGTCGGGTGACCTGTTTGCCCCAGGAGGAACCGATCTGTTGATAGTCGACGGATTCCGGATCCGTGTTGGCGAGATTGGCGATGGCCTCGCGTACGGTGATCTGCTCGTCGACGCTCAGGGCGCGGGTCTCGATGGACACACGCCCGGTTCCGACCGTGGCCACCGTCGTGCCGTCCAACTCCGAAATTCCGGAGTTGATCACCGCTTCACGGAATTGGTCCAAGGTGGAGGACGTGACCTCGGCCACGCTCACTTTGAAGTTGGACCCGCCGCGGAACTCGATGCCGAGGTCGAGGCCCCGGATGGAAATCGACAGGATGGAGATGATGATCAGCGCCCCGGACAGTATGTACCACCAGCGGGCATGGCCCACGAAATTATAGGAGATCTCCCCGGTCCACAACCTGTGGGCGAAGCTCACCCTCTTTTTCTTCGGCGCGGGCGCCTGGGGGGCCTTTTCGATGACATCGGTGTCCGACATGTCATGCCTCCTTTGCGGTTGCGAGGGCACGGGGCCTGGGCCGTCGTGTGGCTGCGATGCCGAGGTGCTCAGCCTCGAAGCCGGAGAACTTGCGTCCGGTGCCGAAGAAGGTCGTCTTCACAAGCAGGGACATCATCGGTTTGGTGAAGAAGAAGATCATGATCAGGTCCACCAATGTGGTCAGCCCCAATGTGAAGGCGAAGCCCTTGATCGTGCCAATCGACAAGATGTACAAGATCACAGCCGAGAGCAGGGAGACGGTGTCGGCGACCACGATCGTACGCCGGGCCTTCTGCCAGCCCGTCTCAACCGCGGCCTTGAGACTTCGCCCTTCCCGGGCCTCGTCTCGGACTCGTTCGAAGAAGATGACGAAGGAGTCCGCCGTCACGCCGATGGCGACGATCACACCAGCGAGACCCGGAAGCGACAAGGCGAAACCTATGGCCTGGCCGAGCAGGACGATCAGTGTGTACGTCAGCCCTGCCGCCATGATCAAGGATGTGAACACCACGACAGTCAACCCGCGGTAGTAGACGAGCGAATAGATCAGGACGAGCAGCAATCCCACCGCGCCCGCGATGAGCCCAGCAGTCAGCTGGTCCCCTCCGAGGGTGGCGGACACAGTTTCGGCGTTGGAGACGTCGAATTGCAGGGGCAGAGCACCGTACTTCAAGACATTGGCGAGGTTGGTGGCGGAGTCCTGGTTGAAAGAGCCGGAGATCTGTGCCGACCCGTCGGGGATCTTCTCATTGACCGACGGCGCGGAGATCACCTTGCCGTCCAGGACGATGGCGAACTGGTTGGTGGGTGAGGTCGCTCCCGCCAGTGTTTCCGTGGCCTGGGAGAACAGGGCCGCGCCCAACGTGTCGAAGCTCAGGTTGACGACCCACGAGACCTGGTTCTGCGGGATGCCGGCCGACGCTGTGGTGACAAGGTTGCCTTCGATGAGCCGGGGGCCGAGAAGGTACTTGAATGTCTGACCGGATGATGCCGCGACATCGTCACGGGTGCAGGCGTAGAACGGCTGGTCCCACTCCTGCGACTCACCCTCAGTGTCGCTGCACTGGAAATCACTGAAGTCTGTGTTGTTCTGATCGGACGGAGTCCAGGCCAGTTGAGTGGTCAACAGGTCCAGCCGGCCCTGCTGGTCGGTGGGAAGTTCCGTTGTGGGCTCCGTGGCGCCGCTCGTATCTGCGGTGATGTCGGGAACACTGGGCAGTTCGAGGGCCTGGCCCTGGGGGTACGTCGTGGCCTGCTGAGTATTGTAGACACGGCGGAACTCCAGTTGTGCGGTTTGTCCAACCATCTCAACCAGGGTGTCGCCCTGGACGTTGGGCGCGCTGACCTGGATCTGGTTGTTGTTGGACGTTGTCACGCTCGCCTCGCCCACACCCATCGAGTTCACACGCTGTTCGATGATGGTACGGGCCTGTTCCAAACTGGCCTGGTCGACCGCTCCCCCGCCGGACGAGTTGGTCGCGGTCAGTGTGATCGTCGTGCCGCCGCTCAAGTCGAGACCCAGTTTTGGAATCCAGGTCCGCGAGAACGCCATGATGGACACCAGGATCACCACGACCACCAAAAAACTAATCAATGTCACCGCTGGCCTGCGGCGACGAGAAGACGTTGAAGCCACCGTTCCCCCTTATTCTTCGTCTTTTTTCTCACTGTCGTCGGCTTCAGGCG
>JGI24699J35502_11133414_pt1 | contig 10407 bp, 11 predicted proteins | sample TergutMp193P4_FD_35502 | JGI IMG/M metagenome (IMG submission 35502) | reverse complement strand
CTTCAAAACCTACCGCCGTGTTGCCGTCTTGCGTGTTGTTGATCAAAGCGGCTCGGCCAACGGCTACGTTCATGCTGGCCGTAGCAGACTGGCGGGCAGAAGCGCTTTCTCCCACCGCTACATTATTCGATCCTGTTGTATTGTAGTCAAGCGTCCAGGCGCCGACAGCCACATTTCCGCCTCCCGTAGTATTGGCCCGGAGCGCTTGCGCACCGAAAGCCGTGTTTGCATCGCCTGCATTCAAAGGGTTGAAAGTAAGATAACCGAACGATACGCTGTACTTGGAGGGATATCCAGTATATCCCGACCATTGGTTATTGATCTTGAAAATTAAAGGATTGTTGTCGGTGGTACCTAAAAAGTTGGAAGTAGTGGTACCCGCATTCCCTGTCAAAGACCAAGGGGTTTGCGAAAAAAGGCTTACTATGCAGAATAAACCTGCAAAAATCAAAAACGTTGTTCTTTTCATGGGGTATAATTTTGTATTAGTTATTAAAAAATGTTTGTTGTGCGTAAAAATATTTTTATACGCGGAAAATATAAACATTATTTGGTAAAGAATACACATTTTTTATAAAAAAATTAATAAATTTTTCATTCTTTTTGGAAAAATTCGACCTATTGAACGCACACGAAACGGATAAGACGTTTCGACACAGATTTTTATAGATTTATGATTTGCGTTCTCAATCCTTTATGCAACGAACGGCATAATAGCGGAGAGCCTCAGACAGGGGAGGCAAATAATAATAATCGAAGATATCGTATTGACGAGCCTTCGTATCGATCCTTACATACTGGGAAGCCTGGCTCGCCCACCAATAACCTGCGTTTGGATTTCTAAGGGTTCCATTCGGAGAAGAGGAAGAAACGATGCACTCGCCGAAGATTTCCGGATCGCTTCCGAAAAACAAATTGCTTTCTGCACCCTGTCCTCCCGGATCAATGAGATAGCGAAGCAATCCGTCCCATTGCGTTTCTGTCGGCAATGACCAGCCTGCCGGACAAGCCTTCTTCGCTTCTTCCGATTCGAAAAATATAGTATTATAACAATACATGGAACTGCTCCTTAGATTTTCGGTCATCCAAACTCCCAAAGGACCGAAATCATGGGATTGAAATCCCATTACGACAATGGTTTTTTCAGCAAAGGCTTCCCGACTGCCGTCGCTGACCGTGGCACGAATCACCACCTCGCCAGACAACACGCCTGCAATCCATGCAGTAAGCCGAACGGAATTGGAATTGACTGCCTCTAAAGATACTTCCGATACTCCCGATTGAGAGATTATTTTCCAGCTCACTGAATAAGCGCTTAGGCCGGCCGGTTGGATTGCGGCGCTAAACGTAACTTCGGTTCCGGAAGATATCCTATCGGGTCCTGAAATCGAGACTTCGGTAGCGAAAGGTCTCCGATCCGATTCCGAAATCGATACAGAAGTTGTACTCCGAACGGTCTTGGATCTTTCCCATTGAATGCCGTTCCATATATAAACGCCCTCCCCTACTTCCGGATTGGTATTGTAAACCACCATCCCTCTGGCTCGTTTTTTATCAATACTATCGTTTAGGACAAGCGGCCATTTGAATACGGTTAAATCTTTGTCCAGATCAACATGAGGCAATAGCAAACCTTGTCTTTGCGAAACACTCGGTTGAGGCCTTCCCGCTAAAACTTCTTCTGATGGATATGCTTGATATTCACTGTATTCTTGGGCATTCAAAAGAACGGCTCCCCCTAAAAAGACTGCAATAAAACACAAAATTTTTCTCATTCCCTTTTTTATACTTGCTAATAAAACGGAATTTTTTGTACTATAAATATACGACTTCTTCGAGGTCCTCTAATTTAGTTTCCTTTTAGCGTTGACGCAACACTAAAGTACTGCCTCAAAATGCGGTCTGAACTTCGTGGGCGAGCCGCTGTATTTCTTTCATCCAAAGATGAGCGCTTGCATCGCTGGGCATTCTCCAATCTCCTCGGGGAGATAAATTGACTGAACCTACTTTCGGTCCGTCGGGCATGCAGCTGCGTTTGAATTGTTGACTGAAAAATCGTCGATAAAATACTTCCATCCATTTCAAAAGGGAGGTATTGTCGTAGATATTTTGGAAAGCGTGTTGGGCTAAATAGTATACTTTGCTGGGGGAAAATCCATAACGTAAGGTATAGTACAGAAAAAAATCGTGCAATTCGTAGGGGCCTATTACATTTTCGGTCCATTGTGGGGTTTGCCCGTTGGGATCGACGGGAAGCAATTCCGGGCTCACCGGAGTATCGACAATATCCAGCAGCGTGGCCTTGCTCGACTCGTCCATTGTATCGGCCGCCCATCGAACCAAATGGCGCACCAATGTTTTGGGAACGCCTGCATTGACTCCATACATCGACATTTGGTCGCCATTGTAGGTAGTCCATCCCAGAGCCAACTCCGAGAGATCGCCTGTTCCAACTACGATTCCTTGCATTTGATTGGCCAAGTCCATCAAAATTTGCATGCGTTCGCGCGCCTGTACATTTTCGTAGGTAATGTCGTGCGCTTGCGGGTCGTGAGCAATATCCTTGAAATGCTGTTCGCAAGCCGCCGCAATATTTATTTCCTTCCGAGTGATACCGAGCGATTGCATCAAATGAACGGCATTGGCATACGTCCGACCAGTCGTTCCGAATCCGGGCATAGTTACTCCGCAAATCATTTTCCGGTCGCCCCCTATTTTCTCAACCGTCTTTACGCAAACCAGCAGGGCTAAAGTCGAATCCAATCCTCCCGAAACGCCTATCAGCAGCGTTTGGGCATGCGTATGCAGTAAACGCTTGGCTAAACCAGCTACCTGAATCGAAAATATTTCTTCGCAACTGGCTTGATAATGACCAGTTACTGGAACAAACGGCATCGAATCGATAGAACGCATGAGCGGCAAGGGTTTTCCGTTTGTGCACAAAGGAATGGTTATTTCTCTGTAAGGGCCGATCGCTGGCCGGCTGACAAAAGTGGTGTTTTTCTTTCGTTCCGAATTCAACAATTCCAGATCCACATCGCTGACAATCAATTGTTTTTCAAACTGAAAGCGCTTGGATTCGGCCAATAATTTTCCATTTTCATAGATATAAGCATTTCCGACATAGACTAAATCAGTGGTAGATTCTCCAAAACCGGCGGCGGCATAAACATAAGCAGCCTGGCATCGCGCCGATTGTTGACTCAATAACGATTGAATGTACGGCCGCTTGCCAATCAATTCATTGCTGGCCGATAAATTGAACAGCAACTGCGCGCCCGCCATGGAGTGGTAAGAGCTGGGGGGAATAATCGACCAAACGTCTTCGCATATTTCCAAAGCAAATTTTTGATCTCGGACAGAAAACAATAAACGGCCGCCAAAAGGAACGGTCTGGCCGCCCCAGCAAATGTCGATAACTTCTTCCCCCCCATAGGTTTCGAACCAGCGTTTTTCATAAAATTCCGAATAATTGGGAAGATAGGTTTTAGGAACTATTCCCGCAATTCGTCCGTTACAACATACTAAAGCGCAATTGTATAACTTGGAACGGTACTCTACCGGAGCGCCGGCAATAAAGCAAATCGGCCATTCGGACGTTTCGTCCAATAACTGCTTCAACGCTCGTTCTGCTTCCCGCACCAGAATTTCCTGTAAAAATAAATCGCCACAGGTATAAGCCGTTACGGATAACTCGGGAAAACAAATAATTTGAACGCCTTGTTTGCAGGCTTCTGCCATCAACTCTTTCATTTGTTGTGTATTGAATGAGCAATCCGCTACTTGCAGTTCGGGAATAGCGGCGGCCACCCGAAAAAAACCGTAATTCTCCATGTTAAATTAATAATTGAGTTCGTATATTTTCTGACCGTAATTGGTCGTATTGAAATGAATTTGCAGTATTTTGTTTCCTTCCGGCTCTCCAAGCGCTCCTTCCAAATCGAAAGAAAGATAAAGGGAGGTAGGGTAGCCCGGCGGATCGTTGTTGGCGTCGTGCAGGAAGTAAACGATTATTTCCGGTTGATCGAGCCGCTCTTTATCTGTGAACAAACCAATTTTATGTTTTTCGGATTGATATTCCATGTAAATCCGAAGATTGAGATAATGATCTCCGATCCAAGCGCTTTCGAGGCGTATCGGATCATTTGCAAAGGCCTCGATATCCTTTTCTTCGACAGGCGTCAACGTTCCCAAAACAATTTTGGCGGAAGCATGAATTGTTATTTGATCCGCAGACCCTTCAATGTAGGAAAAATTCAAAAAAACGCGGTCGCCGGCTTCATACGATCTGCCGGTTTCTCCTCCCACACTTTGAATGGTTTTTCCGGAATCCAACAGAAAAGCATTATCACCTAAAGCAGTTGTAATTTCGACATAATATTCGCCCAAACCGTAATCGACCGAATCAGATGAAGTGCAGGCGAAAAATAAAAAAAAGAAAAGCAATGATCCCATGGAGAGAAACAAACATTTTTTTTCTCCTTTTTTCCGGCGGACAATCTCAGAAAATATTCGCATCATTTGACTTCCAATTGATTTTTAACTGGATTTGCATACATTTCCATGATTTTCCTCTTTAGAAAATCGTTGTCTTTGTTTGCTAAATCGACCTTCTCTAATTGATTGTAAAGATAATTATTGAACGTTTCGATGTCTTCTTTCGTATATTTATCTGCAAAATAGTTCTTTCCCCACAAACAGTCGTATGCGACGTAATTGCAAGGATAGAATTTGTAATTCAGAAATATTTCCTTATCTATCAGGGACGCAAGGGTTTGTACCCATTCATTTCTGGATTGCGCCGGTTTCTGGTTTTCCAGAAGCGAGTTGACAGGACGTCCAAACTGGAAATGAATATTTCCTTTGTATCCCAACAGTCCGGTTGTCATATTCAACCAATCGTCGTCTTGCGATTTTTTGAAATCCGGATCATCCCGCTTTTGTTGCAGTTCCGCAGCTTTCAGGTAATCGCAAGGGTCGTATTCGTAGGAAAGAGAAACGGGAACTATGTTTAATTCCTTGATATTGTCTCCAAAATCGGTGGTTCCTCCGATTCCCAGCATTTTCAGCAAACTCTCCTGCGTTCGGTCGTTGGAATCTTTCGCCCTTCCTTCCCTTTGCGCAATCCATACCGATTCGTGTTTTTCACACACCGCATAATGAATGTAACGCGAAAGATGGGTCGAAACCTCCAGCATCTGACGGATGGGTACTCCTCTCCTCACAATAAAACTTTTGTTCAACCGAACTACATTCTTGATCCATGAATGCAACAGTAAATTATCGCCAATCGCTACTTCTGCCGTCTTGTATCCCTTATTGACCAGCAAGCTGCACAAAAGAGAAGCGTCCAGCACAATATCGCGGTGATTGGAAATATAGGTATACGCCCGATCCTTTTGTATCCATTCCCAACCGCCGCATCGAATGGAGTCCATTTTCCCATCCATCGCCTCAGAAAGCAAATCTTTCAAAAAAAATTGAAAATCATTTACGCTTCGAAACGAACGCATCCGCTCGATCATCTCTTCTTCTTTTTCCGGAAAGGCCAGACGGATAATGGATCTGAATTCGGAGTCTTTCATCAGTCCTTCAATCACGGGACTTACTTCCTCGTCGTCGTAAGGACGTATATCGTCGAATTCGGATTTATTTAACATGATAAACAATTTAACTCGGATTCAATGATTTCCGTCATTATTTCCGTCATATTCAAGCCTGCGGCGCGAACTTGCTGAGGAATAAAGCTAGTAAGCGTCATTCCCGGCGTAGTGTTCACTTCCAACATGCGAATAGCTCCTTTCGGCAAAATAATATAATCGATGCGGATGATTCCTTTGGCTCCTACCCAATCGTAAATTTGCTTAGTCAGCATTTGGATTTTTTCGGTACATTCTTTCGAAATACGCGCCGGCGTGATTTCTTCAACACTTGCTGGATTGTATTTAGCGTCAAAATCGAAAAATTCGTTTTTGCTCACGATTTCAGTCACAGGGAAAACCGTTTTCCGGCCATTGGCTTTATAACAACCGCAAGTAACTTCGGTTCCAGACAAAAAGCTTTCGAGAAGAGCTTCGCTTCCTTCGCTCAAAGCCATGTCGATGGCCGGTTGCAACTGCTCGGCAGCCGTCACTTTGGTTACCCCAAAACTGGATCCTCCATCGTTGGGTTTCACAAATATAGGCAGTCCCAATCGGGCAACGATTTCGTCCGGCACAATGGCGTCCCCTTTCCGCAGGAAAACGGACTTAGCCGTTTCGACGCCAAAGCTTTTCAAATAATTATTGCAAAAAAACTTGTTGAAAGTCAATGCCGCCGCCAAAACGCCGCAACAAGAGTAAGGGATATTCAACAAATCGAAATAACCCTGCAAAAGGCCATTTTCGCCCGGCGTCCCGTGAATCGTAATGTAAGCAAAATCAAACGATATCCGATTTTCGTCGAGGACAAAACTAAAATCGTTTTTGTCGACTGTTATCTCGCATTGATCATCTAATTGCACAAGCCATTGATCTTTGGTAATCAATACTTTGTAAACATTGTATTTTTTTTTGTCGATAAAGGAGCTAATACCTTCCGCGCTTTTCAGTGAAACAACGCTTTCGGAAGAATAGCCTCCCGCAACAACGGCTACGTTCCTTTTTAAATCGCTCAAAAGAGCGTTTACTTTTGCTTCTACATTCCAATTCATAGAATTCCTTTTGTACCTAAACTCAGATTTTTCCATTTTTCAATCAATTGACTCATATCGTCCGGCACGGGACTTTCCATGTAAATTTCCTGCCCTGTTCTCGGATGAATAAACCCCAGCGTTTTAGCATGCAAAGCTTGCCGTGGGCATACTTCGAAACAATTCCGAACAAATTGTATATATTTCGCTTGATGACTTCCTCTTAAAATTTCATGGCCCCCGTACCGTTCGTCATTGAATAAGGTGTGGCCAATGTATTTCATGTGCACTCGTATTTGATGCGTTCGCCCTGTTTCTAAATGACATTCGACTAAAGTGACATATCCAAACCTTTCTAAGACCTTGTAATGAGTAACAGCCGGTTTTCCCAATGTGCCATCGGGAAAAACAATCATCACCATCTTATCGTATGGGTTGCGGCCGATATTTCCTTCAATCCGGCCTGTATCATTTTTGACGTTTCCCCACACCACAGCCCAATACGCCCGTTTAGTTGTTTTATTAAAAAATTGCGCTCCCAAGTTTGTTTTAGCGTCCGGATTTTTGGCAAGAACCAATAAACCGGAAGTATCTTTGTCTATTCGATGTACCAAGCCCAATCGCGGGTCTCGGACATCGAAATGAGATTCGTCTTTCAGATGCCAAGCGACAGCATTGAGCAGCGTTCCCGTATAATTGCCATGCCCCGGATGCACCACTAATCCCGGAGGTTTGTCTACTACCAGCACATCGCTGTCTTCATAAACAATATTCAATGGAATATTTTCGGGAATAATTTCCAATTCTCTGCGCGGATGATTCATTACAACAGCAATGGTATCCTCCGGTTTCACTTTGTAATTCGATTTTACTGGACGATTGTTGACCCACACACAACCGGCCTCCGCCGCTTGTTGAATCCGATTGCGGGAAATTCCCGTAATGCGATCGTTCAGAAATTTATCCACTCGCATAAGGCTTTGTCCCTTATCGGCTACAAAGTGGAAATGTTCATACAATTCGTCTTCTATATCGTCCGTTAAGGACGGGTTTTCATTACATTCGCCAAAAATTTCTTTCCATTCTCTTTCCATTCGTTCCTAAATAGTTACCACGAATATTCAACAGGCTCATTAGGTTGTGAGAGGGTATCGATTACATCATTTTCCCAAGTTTTATCATCTCCGGAACTCACCACGAGAGTTAACGGAGCATCCGCTGGAAGGCGGTCGCCGGCATTCAATTGTTTTCCGCTTGTTTCCAAACCTACCACCAAATCTTTATAAGCGCCTCGAATCTTTTGAACGGTAATAGATTCGAACCCCAGCGATCGAAGCATAGCGTATGCTTGCCGCTGCGATACGTCTTTAACTCCCGGAACAATCAACAAAGGAGCGCCCGAAGCATTGACTGTCAGATAAATCGTTCTTCCTTCTTTTACATTAGTTCCTACTGGCGGAATTGTTTCCAAAATACTTCCAAATGGTCTGTTGCGGATAAAAATAGAATCAATCACCGCATAGCGCAAAGACCGTTGTTTGAAAAAAGGAGCAGCTTCAGCCACTTGCAAACCTTCTACCGGCGGCACAATCACCTGCCGCCCATGCTTTGTATAAGTATCCAGCCATCCCAGAACAAGATAAACAAGAACAAAAAGGATAAGACAAGCCAACAATAGATTCTTTACATAAATATTTATAAACAAATTCAAAATTTTCATTCGTGCATCATTTGTTTTTTATTCGTCAAAGAAAATATTCACGCTCTGTTACAAATTTTAGTCTTCTGTTCGAGTTAGCAAAACATGAATATCGCATGATTGTTTATTTCAATTATGGGCAAAAGTACAAAAAAGGGAATAGAGTTGCAAAAAAAGGGAATAAACTTTGAGTTTATCCCCCCCCTTATATTTTTTATTTTTTCCGTATTCTTCTTATCCGATATACTCGTCAGATACCGTTAATTTTTTTCTGCCTTTGGCTCTCCGCGACGCTAATACCCTGCGTCCGTTAGCAGTTTCCATCCGGCTACGGAACCCATGTTTATTTTTTCTCTTTCTATTAGAAGGTTGAAATGTCCGTTTCATGACTCTATGCGTTTTATTTTTGTTTGTACTTCACTTAATTGGCTTGCAAAGGTAGAATTAATTTTCAAAACCGCCAAAAAATTGTCGCAAAAATCTGCGATTCAGAAAGAAAATACTTTCTTGTTTTTTTACGGAATAAAACAAGAAAAAGATATATCTTTGTGCATCAATTGAAATGCACAAAAGCTGAAAATGAAATATTCCAATATTCTCGAAAAAGAAATAAAAAACAAAACAAGGTATAAAGCGTGAATTTCCCGAAGATGCAAAAAAAGTTTTCAAGGTAAACGCCAACTTGTATGATATCTGCGAATATTTTCAGGGACGTAAAGAGAAGGGTAAAATGAATAACAAAAGTAATGGCGAAATATACAATGAGTTAATCAACAATTTACGTTTGAAATTGAAAATTTTGGCAAAAAAGATTGAGCCGAAAGTGCATGCATATGGATTTTTGAGGAAATAAATTTTAATATATTAAAATAAAAAATAATTATATTTATGAAAGAACTGGAGTTGCAGAAAGCTTTTATGTTCATCGAGCCGGGGCCGGTGACCATGATCGGCACTTCCTACGAAGGAAAAAATAATGTGATGACCCTCACATGGACTATGGTCATGGATTTCACGCCGAGATTTGCCTTGCTTACCGGGCCGTGGAATTACTCCTGCGAAGCGCTGTTAAAGAATAAAGAGTGCGTCATTGGAATTGCCACCGCTGATCTTGTGGAAACGATTCTTGATGTGGGGACTACCACGGGCCGAGAAACGGACAAATTCGCTCGGTTCGGTCTTACAGCCCTACCGGCCTCGCTTGTCGGAGCGCCGCTGATCAAGGAGTGTTATGTCAATATAGAATGCCGTGTGATAGATCATATCAAACGACATGATATCTTCGTGCTGGACGGAGTTAAAGCGTGGATAGATGAAAACCGCAAGGAAAAACGCATTTTGCATGCCCGCGGCGACGGCACGTTCATTGCCGATGGCGAAATATTCGAGCGCAGAGAAAGAATGGGGGCTAAACTTCCTCCTGGGGTGTGATTATATGATGGACGCCCAAAATCCCGCATTGAGTCTCGCGGGATTTTTTTTTGTCCTTTGTCGGAACCTTTTGTGGTTTGGGGCTTTTTCAATAGAGTTGATATAATAATGTGCTTACGAATTTGACGATGCCAACTACTCCCATCCATACCAAGCATCGCGAAGTTCTCCTAACACAATGTTTGAAACATGAGATTGCTTTTCCAACCATTCTTTTACAGCATTACGCTGTTCCTCAGAAACAGAGCCTCGATATTGTACCACAAAAAACTCTTGGCGTTCCCTTCCACCGCCTCCACATTCCAAATCATTACCCTCAATGGCTTCTGTAATAAAACTATCCAAAAACTTCTCATAGAAGCCTTCATTATCTGCCTCTGATAAATCAAACTCAAGATTAAAACCGAGTTCTTGAAATTCGGCTTTATGTAATTTTTTGCGAAGTCGTTTTTTCATTTTTTATTCATTTAATTTTATTGTTTCTTATTCGTTAAAAAATTTATCATTGTCCCAATTTGCGGGATTGTTAATAATGTAATTAGCAATACGTTGATATGCATTATCATTACGGATAATATGCTCCCAATAATTGCGTTGCCATAATTTT
>JGI24699J35502_11133415_pt1 | contig 10411 bp, 7 predicted proteins | sample TergutMp193P4_FD_35502 | JGI IMG/M metagenome (IMG submission 35502) | reverse complement strand
GTTATTTATATGGAACTTAATTCGGGACCAAAAATTGCGAACAGTGCATGCGGAAAAACGATCGATGTCGAAACGATAGATCGCGATTCCACTGTATTTGCAACTGGATCAATTTCTGTTCTAAAGTCATCTTGCGCACTAACCCAGTGACTTAAAGAGTTCTTCCTAATGTATCAAAGTCTGGGATTCCCACCTTCCTCACCTAAAGATTAAAACACGTTCAATTTCTGAAACATTCTGTTTGAAATACTGTACTACAATGGACAAAGACCACACACTGATAAACCCTAAATGTAACATACTGTTGTCAGAACTGCAGACTTAAATTATACATAAGCCTGTCCTGTGACAGCTGCAAGATGCTAGTTGAAGCCAACAGTGTTGCCTAACACCTGAGGAGTTTATGAAAATATACACAAGAAACACAAACTAAAATAATGACAATAGAATGTGATTTTAAAATAAATCACACGCATACACATACAACTGTAAGCAAGCAGTATGCAGGATAAGAATATGAGGAGGAAATACTATACAGCTTATGGTCACATCAAATCATGAGACATATGTTGAAAAAATAACAATAACAGACACAGAATAGGAAGGTGTAATATGGAATGAACTGCATGTACTTGGACAGCTGTAAATACTTACATCAAGGTCTAAACAAACAGGTGTACAAACCCTGCAACCAACCAGATTTGGGGTCAAAGAAATAGTCCCAAACTTAAAGCCTGAGGAAAGGGTAACATATTGCCTTGTTAAGGTTACTGTACACCTCTGGGTGCAGTGACACTGTATGGAGCAATGGTGCAACAATAATGAACATGTTACAACCCTCCTACAGTGCCAATTCATGCACCACAAATCTCACAGAGTCACCTAGGACTGAACCTGTGGCTCCACTGTGACAATCCAATGCCTTATGACAACCACAGCTGTGATACAGCCTATTAGAAATAACTGTATTTGTTTCTCTGATCCAGCTTTTAGCACATGAAACTCAATCTCTAACCTTGTGCAGTTTTAACATGCGAAAACGGCAAATTGAAGATACAATTTTGTTTTAAATTACAACACTGGAGGACTGCAGAGCTCACATAAAATTACATGAGGCTACAGAAATTGATAAACACTAAACTACAAGACACAGGCATGCAGCTATGTAAACAAATATTCCCCTAAATTAGGACAAAATAATTTATTTAATTTCACTCTACATAAGACTGTGGCAAAAACAACCGCAAATGAGAAACAATCACACATGACCAAAATATGACAGTGTAATCTGGTTTGTGAGGAAACGATTGGTTTGGTGTGATTTATGTCCATTCGCATCACAACACCACAGAGAAAATTCTCACAGCAATTTTTAGATTCAAAAGAATGTAGCTGCAAATGATAATTGGTATTATCAAAATATAAACAATATTTACCTTAAGCCTTTCCCTAAATTTCTCTTCAATTGCATCTTTATCATCCTTCTCGACACCCAGTTCCTTTTTGATCACTTTTAATTGTTCATGAAGAATGTATTTTCTGTGCTGCTGCTTCACTTTCTCCTCTACTTCACGTCCAATTTTTTGCTGTAATTTACTGAGCTCAAACTCTTTCTTCAGCAGGGACAAAGACAGCAATAACCTTTTAGGAATCTAACATCAATAAACAAAAAAACAAAACTTAGTACTTCCTGACACAAGAAGAATGATAAACTGCCACAGGACAAAAATTATACACAATACAGCCGACAGAAAAGATACAAAAAATTACCACACGGAGTTCTGTGAATTCCCCACAGTGGAATGGAGGCCGTTATGCAATAGGTGTACAGGAAACCTTCTCTCACAATATTCCTTATACTAGGTAACAGCCAGATAGTATAAAGCCTGTCAAATTATTACAATGGGAAATAGTTACAAACAAACATAATCCAATATACCCCACCATAGAAAAATGAGAAGTTATGAAAAGATATTTACATATATACTGCAAATGACAGAGTAACAATATGCAGCAAGTGGTGCTGTTACACACAAGAAGCTTTACTGTGGCCAATATGGATACTGTAATAGTAACTCAAACATACCACCCAATAGTTCTCTTTGTAAAGATGTCCACAAATTTTTAAATAAAAGCAGAAGTTTCTGATTATATTCACCAGGAAAAAAAAAACTATAAAATAAATTTCTTTTAAACAAAAATTCATTCTAATTTAGATAAGTCAGTGGGGTAGGGCATGTGGGACTAATGGCGATGAAAAAGAAATGTATACAAAACTTGTCAGAAAATATGAATGGAACAGACAAATATTAATAAAACTACAACTACTACTACTACTACTAATAATAATAACAATATACACCTGTGACAATGAAAAAGGCACATGTAAGTTAATAGATGTTACAATTTCAGGAGACAGAAATGTGATTTAGAAAGAAGCTGCGAGGATTCTAAAACACAAATACCTTATAACAGAAATTCAGCGCATGTGGAATGTAAAAGCAAAAGTGATACCAGTAATAACAGAGGCAAGTGTAACCACCTCAAAATCATTCAGACAATACCTGTGCCACACAATGGGAAAGCACAAAATAAAGGAAATGCAGAGAACAGCCATGATGGGCACCGTATGCCTACTTCGGCAAGTAATAATGTAAAAGTACAAAATATACCTAACATGCAAAACAACATTACATGTAGCACAAATTGTAAATACAGATCGGCTGCAACACTACATACCCTAGAAACCTGAATTTTGAAGCTTTCCACTCCATACATTCTTGCAGTCAATTACTTCTTTTATTCCAATTAAATGTACATATGTTAATACATATATTCATCACCAATTACCTCCTATATGTTTCAGTGTTTGTTACACCATCTTCAGGGAAAACAGTTACTTGCTCAAAAACTATACGCTTTTTGCAATATTGTTACAAAGGCTGTGCTATAAAATGTAAAATATACAGTTTTTTAAATTTACCATGCTGTTACAATGTTTAAAATAATATGTACTTCGTCCTTTTGTATCTTAAAAATCTCAAAAATGTTAATTAAAATCCTTAATTGTAGCATATCAACCCTTCAATGCTGAATCCCTCCACGCAACAGCAGCCTGCTGAGATTTTTAAATGAGGATTTTAATTTTAATGCTCACTCTTAGAAAAAAGGCATATCTCACAGGTTTTTCCTTCAAATTTAAGGAAATAAAATTTCACCCTCTGTTTATGAATTGGTTAATCCAGGGAAAACTGTTCACCTATTTTTATAATAAATTTAGGCCTGTGAATTGCTTGCATTATATAAAATGTGGTGTAAATAGTTCATTACTCACATAATTCTGGTTGCTGCAGAAGGTCTGCGGCACCATGGATCACTGTTTTATCACGATACAAAGTATTCATAATTGAGGTAATTTACAAAGGGGTGATATTCCACAAAACAAGGTACCATGCACAGGCCCACATCACATCTGGCGCATTTATACACTGCACCCTTTCTCTGGCTGCGAGAAGAACACAGACAGCAGCACAATTGGGTGGATGATTTCACTGGCCAGTGTTTGTTATAGTGACTCTCAAGTCGCATAACATTTGTTGTGGCTGTACTTGGTCTTCCAACCAATCTGGGGGTGGGGTGAACTTGGCTCTTTCCAGCTTCCTTAATCAAATTCCTCACCAGAAGGAGCGTGAAATCTCAGTGGGTATATTTAGCCCCACTTGAAGATAACAGTAGCCAACTGTTGAGTACTGTTAGATCTGGAAGATGGAAAAACAATTTCGTGGTCCACTTGAAGGTATGTCAACTCACTGAATAGTAGTTGGCCATACGATCAGAATTGTCAACATAATCCATGTGCGGTTGTACCATTCCACAATGTGAGGTTTCATGTGGTGGTTGCTGTCATCATAAAAATTTCCTTCTGCTGGTGGTGGGTCTGTGTTAGTCAGCATGTAAACTTCTTGTCTGTCCTTCCAAAATAATGTGGTCAAACCTCCCCTGGTCCTCACCCTTACATCACCCCTTTTCATTTTCAGTTGTTTTGGTCCAAAGTTATGGGGCATGTCTTTTCTGTTTGGCCGTACTGTCCTGCATGAAATCATTTTACATCTGTCCAAGTCACCAAAAAGTCTTGGGGATGAAAAGAAATTGTCCATAAATATTTTGTGTCTTAAGCCTTCAACCCTGCAAATCAATGTCTAACAGCTGTGTGTGTTGCAGTCATGTCGTCAGCGGCGGAGTGTGAGTCTCTACCCAAGTACACCCTCATGTCATATGCATGCCCTGATTCATCACAGAGCTTGTAAATTTCGAAGCCGAAACATTTTCATTTCTTTGGAATGTACTAGCTGAAGCCGAGACATTTTCTTTTCTTTGGAATGTACTGTCTGAAGATAACCCTGCCTTTGAATTTTACAATTACCTCATCCACTGCCAAATACTCCAAGGGGTTAGAGAATTTAGCATAAGCCTCATTCAGTTTGTCAAAGACAGTTCTTAGTTTCCAAAGTCGGTCATATTCTTCGCCTTTGTCAGGTGTCTGTGAATTGTCTGCAAAATGCACAAAACAAAGTATGTGTAAAAATCTGTCTCGTCATGGTCTCACCGTACAACGGATTGTGTAGCTGTCTAAGTCTCGACCAGCAGTCATGTGGTGTGTCTTGCAATTCTTGTCCCATCTGCAGAGCTGAGACAACGAAAGTCATCATGTCCGGCAACATAATGTCTGGCGGTTGGTGGCTAGGTCCAGCTTGTCTGTCTAAGTGTTGCTGGTAGTATACGTTGGTCTGTTCCACAAGCAGATAAAAAGTTTCTGTGAAAAATGTCATCAACACAGACAGAGGTGAACTGTCTTTGTTGTTGTGTGGAGTCTCACTTTTTTTCACACCCCTTGCTGGACTGACATAAGGATGAATAGCAGCAAAACAGACTTAAAGCTACGATGTGACTATGGTATAAAATTCCAACTATTCGAGGGTGTCCAAGACGGCTGTGTTTTGCATGTTACTGCCCCACAACCCCTACAGAGTACCCCAGCACTACAAGAGGCACATCTGTGGGGCCTCCTGTAGCTGTAAACATTGATTTTTGTGGATATCTCCAATTTTTGAGCAGTTGTTTTGTCTGAACTACACAGGTACAGTACGTCACTGAAAACCTTTCTGGTCAACAATTAGTGTTCATTTCATAGGCCAGTGTTGATATTTCAACCCACACTGAACTCCAGTGCAAGCAGTAAACAAAGCTAGCAGTGTCTGTATCTAATTAGTCAGCTTGGATAAAATGCGCAGTTGCTGTGTGTTGACGTATAAATCAGGATATCTGCAGGGGTTTAGGAGGTGCAGGGGTCCATTCTGGCTCCACACAAAACCCTGACCTTCATGTGTCCTGCAGCTTACCAGAACACTGTGGTATTTCGGATAGGAGCGAACAAAATTCCTCCAAACTTCAACACACTATTTGTGACTTCTTTATAAGTTGTTCAACAATTTAAAGGGCTCACTGCACGACATCTTTATAAGTCGTTCAGCAGCAAAAGGTTAATATCTATATCTGTCAGTTTACTGTTTCTGCATATCTTCTTGTAACACACTGCTGCCTTAGTTTTGAGCAATTTACACTAGGTGTTCCTATAGCTGTTAATAAACTTTGCTTGATGAGCATCAATTATTTTGAAGCTTCCCACTCCACACATTCTTGCAGTTGGTCACTTCTTTTATTCCAACTAAATGCACATAATACGTTAAATACATATATATATCACCAATTACCTCCCACATGATTTGGTGTTTGTTATGCCATCTTCATGGGGACCACTGTGTTAGATACAGATACTGATGTGCTACAATAAAGGATTTTAACTAACATTTTTAAGATTTTTAAGATACAGAAGGATGAAATACATATTGTTTTAAACATTGTAACAGCATGGTAAATTTAAAAAGGAGGGTATTTTTAGCATTTTATAGTACAACCTATGTAACAACATTGCAAAAAGCATACAATTTTTGATCAAGAAACACAATGGTCTCCCTGAAGGTGGTGTAACAAACACTGAAACATGTAAAAGGTAACTGGTGATAAATATATGTATGTAACATATTGTGTATATTTAGTTGGAATAAAAGAAGTGACTGCCTAGAAACCTGGTTTGTTTCAGGTATATAATTGTAATACCCTGCATTACAGTAGTAGTAGTAGTAGTAGTAGTAGTAGTAGTAGTAACAAACTGGATCTTCAAAAAATAGGGTAGGTGGGTGTGGTTGGACTCATATCGCAGTAGAACAAACCTTTCAATTCCATATAGGGTGGGGAATTGCTCTAGTAGTCAAGTGGTTGTTAGCTTCTCAAGAAGGATTGTTCCAGGAATTTTAATGAGGTTGGGGGTAATCGGTGCAACATCAAATCTTCCCATACTTCTCATACAGGGTTACATTTAGCACACCCAGCATATCCTCCTGTACCATTCATCAGCCATACAGCCTCAATAAATATATTTTCCAACAAATGCAATTCGTGATATGATATACATCACATATTAAAAAACTCCTACGTGTTTCGGCACCCAAGTGTCATCTTCCATCTTCACAGCGTTACTATAACAAAGGTGTATGAGCTAACAGGCTAATTTAGGTTATTAACATAAATTAGTAGGTTGGCTCATACACCATACACATAATCAGTGAATATATTTAACAGTAATAACTGCATGTACATGATGGACTGAATGGGATAGAATGCAGAGGAGGCAAAACCTTGAGTGCAGTACTTTCCACTCCCTATGGAATTTGACCTCTTTTCTTCTTCTTCGTCATTAGGGCCCGTAGCTAATGCCATGGATGTACTGCAGCCTTTAAGGCTTATTGTACAACGCTATCCCCCCTCTGTTTGGTCGTTCCCACTTTCGCCGCCAGGTGCCTCCACGCCCGTAACGACGTGAGAGACCCTAGTAGCGAAAGGTGGAACTGTGTGGGCGAGAAAGTTCCGGTAATTTGACCTAAATGGCGACTTCCACGCCATTTAGGGATCTTTTACATGCCGTAAATCTACGACATGGGACCGACGGTTTTCTTCCCCTCCGAAGGTAGGCGTGCTGAGGATTTTTTCGCCCTGAAAAATCCTGACAGCTTCGGCCGGGTTTGAACCCGTGAACTTGGGTACTTAAAGGCAGCACGCTACCCCTAGACTACCTAAGCCGCTTCACCTAATTTAGTCAGTCAAATGATTCACTCACATCCATCTCTTCAAGTACTTGCTGCAGTTCAGATGCCTCAGCTCCAGTCAGGGCAGCTCCCAAATCTGACAAATAGACTGGATTATCAACTACTCTCTGCCCAGTATGCAACATTTGTTGTAAAGATTCACGATATAATGGATTCATGTTAATGATGTCACGAATTGTCTTGATCACCTCTTGTGTCACAGCCTGTACAAACAAAAAAATAATTGTTGTAACTCACATTTAAATACCAAGTACAGCTTCTTAACTAGTGCTTTTCTGCCAAGTTAGGACCCAAAAAATTCCTTCCATGGTTGGCATATCATGGCATTTCATCTGCTAGCATTCAACTGCCCCTAAAATTGACCAATAAGGAAAATTAACTTTGAAAATAAATAAAACCATGTGTCAACACTGCTGCAATGGCACTTAGCAACAGGGCATTCTTGGTTCAGCATTACTGCAGCAGCATGTAGCAATAAAAGAGTTAAATACTAATTTTGTCACCAATAAATTTGTTGCACACAGCTTCAAAATGTTGGGATTACCTCCACTGGCATAACATTCATACCAGTTTCATGAACACTGCACAAGTGGTTCATGAAATCAAATTGGGGAGTACCCACATATAGGACATTGCTTCTTCTTCTGTAAGAAGGAGAAGTAAGCTAAAACACACACAAAGGAGTATACTGTTATTTTAATTTCACCTTAACTTCTTCCGTTTGCCTGAACTTCTCATGTGTGATGTTCTCGACTTCCACCATAAGCACTGGCTGTTGTCTGGGAATGTCTTCAGCTGACACATCCTGCATGTCACTAGAAGCATCAGGTTTCTCCTCTTCGTCAGTGTTCGCTGCAGATTCTACTGCATTCTTCTTCTTTTTACGCTTTCGTCTCCTCCTCTCTACATCTGTTTCTTCTAGAGACACATTAATGGATGTTTTAAATAGTGGAAACTTGATAGTCATTTCTGCAGCAAAAAGCAGTTAAGGAGTCGTGTACTTTGATTCTGCATTAGATTTGAAAATACATGTCTTCTAGGATGTGACAAGCTGTATTCTAGTAGGAGCATACTAACATTTAAAAGGAAGATGCTGTCTCCAACACGTACCCAGATGACTGAGGCAGCAGCTTTCTCCGTAACGGAGGCACACGTATACCAGATTACATGGTGTCACATCTTTACAGTCACAGCTGTAAGAACCTCAGATCTTGCATGTTATTAGAATTAACAGCAACAAAGCTGCAAGATGTAAGGTTTCCACATTGGTGTAGTTGAGGATTCATGTCTTCTGGGATATGGCATTCTGTTGGTTGTTCCAGACATTTCAAAGGAACATGGTGCCTTCAAAATGTAAGTTAACATCCACTACTGACATGGTATCATATTCACATCCTCAGTAATGAAGTTCATTAAGGAATAAGCCAAAGAACAGAATCCCCACTTCCTTCAACGTCCATGATTAATTTATCACTGGGAACAAGTAAGAAGATGGCTCTCTTTTATGTATGACAAATGCTCTGAAAGGTAGGATATCCTCCACCTCTCTTATTTATTTCTGAAGATGGCATCATCAGTTTACACATCATAGAGGACCATTAATTGAATGATTTACTATACATAATTCAATTTAGCTCTAAAGTGCCAGTTAGCCCCTTTTTACAAAACAGGGGCAATATGCAACAACGCAGGAATAACTGACAGGGGAAAACAATGTACTTGGAGAAAAATCTGACACAGTGCCACTCTGTCCACTCAAATTCCCACATGGAGAGCCAATAGCTCAAACTCAGGCCCCTGTAGTTACAAGTCAGTTCCCAATTCCCTTGGCTGCAGCACAGCCCTTACTTTTCATTACTGCCATAAATGGAAAAGGCATTAAACTTCAGAAGACAGACAGAGAGACAGTGTCCAACATTGGTTTCTGTTGACAGCTTTAATTTTGAATATATGAAACACTACCAGTAAAATTCTGTGCTTTACCTACTGGACAACAAACATTACTTAGAACTATAAAGTGCATTCTTTCTTATTGTATAATTAAGCTTGCTTACCTGGAGGAGCTTCAGAATCATCTACTATCTGCCCCAGTATTCGAATCCTTCTATGAGCCATAACAACAAGTCGCAAACGATCTCCAAGATCTTGCATTTCATGTATCTGTGCAAATGTTCCGACAGGGTACACCTCTGATAAGTCATTAACAACATTGGATTCATTTCTGGGGAAAACATTCATAAAATTAAACTGTGGGCGGAATATGTAACACAGGCAACATTACTAACCAGTAAATACTGTTACAATGAATGACTCAAGCTATATGACAGGTGAGGGCAAATCTTGCTGTGCATGTGTGTTCAATGGGACATACAATTGCGCTGCAGAATCTCAGAGAAATATGCCACTTACGATACCTAAATATAAAGTAAAGGCAAAGTTCACCCTATATCCTGCCATGAAGGCACAGAGAGGTATAGCTCTACTCTTTCTTGAACCTCAGTGCTAGAAGGGAATGTGTGCTAAAAGCCATGTCTCTACTGCATTACTTCTGGGAATCAACCAGTACCCACTGTACAGAAAGCTGGGTGGGCCCCACGGCCAGCACGTACATGTGCAGAAAAACTCACTGACACCAGGATTCGATCCACTGACTGTCCAGCCTGTAGAAAGCCATTATACCAAATCAGCTATGCCAGCCCACCGAAAGTATAAGAGTAAGGATAACATCAAAGTGAATATAAAAGAAACAGAATATTAGGGTGTGGACAGGGAAGAGCATTGGTTCTTGTGAACAGGATGATGAGCACATGAATTCCACCTAATGGGGTAAGGGATTTCTTAACCAGGTAGCAACTATTAGCTTTTCACCACACACCTCACAAACGTCATTAGTTAGTAGATTTGTGTGAAGAATGCCATGGTCTCTTTATTGGCTGCATCCAGCCTAAAAATGTAATGGCCTGTCAGACCCTCAATTATAATACATGATATAATGATGTTACTGTCATTGCTACAACCATGTTACTACAGCTGGGGGGGAAAAAAAAAAACAAGTTCATTCTTTTATAAGGAAAATAAACTTGTCTATAACTAAACACAGAAAAAAGAATTTAACACAAATTAATGACAAGTCATCGTATGTTCCTAATAAGACAAGTAGCATGCAAGGACACAGAAAAAACTAACTG
>JGI24699J35502_11133417_pt1 | contig 10435 bp, 6 predicted proteins | sample TergutMp193P4_FD_35502 | JGI IMG/M metagenome (IMG submission 35502) | reverse complement strand
GGTTTGGCCACACGTCCGTGGGGCGAGTTGTTGACATCTTGAAACGTTTCAGATGTCAATAACTCGCCCCACGAGCGTACGCATCATAATCGCTTCGCAAACGGTCCGGGATGATCCCCCACCCCCCAGTTCGATCGCGGTGGAGGCTTACATTTCTTGACCGTGCCTGCTCAACTGGGTCGGCTCACGAGAAGCGCCTTGCCAGAATATCCCCGGCGGCTCTGAAACTTTGTACGATATCCACAAGCTACTCACTCGTCAGGCACCGAGTAGAAATCCCGATCTGTGGCAGAAGAGTTGCTGCCTTTCGGTCGAAAGTGACGAATTCATCGCCGCCCAGCCACTGGCCCTCAAAAGCGATGACTCCGTCAGCAAAATCCCCACCTTTCTCCAGCATGGCGAGACCTTTCCCCACCATGAACTGATCAACCAAGACGTTGTCTGCATCAACTAGGGTTTGGAGAGCTTGCTCGATTTCAGAACTTTTCAATCGAAACCCGCTGCGTAGCACCCACACGTACTCACACAATGCGGTAACGGGTACGCATACTGTCTCAGCTTCATCAATGACTGTGCGTGCAACTTCAGCCTGACCAGGGTCATCGAACATTGTGTAGCGTACAAGGAGATTCGTGTCTGCAGTAATCCTCATAGTCGCCCCGCCCAACCATCCGCGATGATTTCGTTCATCTCTTCGATGCTGATCGTTCGGGTGACTTTGTCCTTGAACATGCCGCAAAGATCCGTGATGGACCCTTTGGGCCGAGCAGCCTCCATCACCATTTGTCCTTTTGGAAGGAACTCCACTGCTATCTGGTCCCCCGGCCCGACACCCAAATGGGCGAGGACGTCCTTCTTCAGTGTGACCTGTCCCTTGGACGTGACCGTCAGCGTGATCTGGCCTCTCGGTACCATTGTCGTGGTCATGGCATACTCCTTCCGTAAGGTAATTCTACCTTACGCTGTATAAGGAAAGCTAATTCCTAGACTCGAAGACCATCTCACGCCATAGATGATAAAGCGCGCTCGATGTGTTCCAGACATTGCTGAGTACGCCGTTTACGTCCGAATGTCTGAAGGATGGCTGATTCCAGTTCTTCCCTGCCCAGATCGGGGCTGCGCGACATCAGGAATTTCGCCGCGTTGCCCACCTCCACAGGACTGATCCAAATGAAAGGACGGTCCACAGTCGAGTCATTGGGACGGAACTCAGACCATGTCTCACGATCAATGGTGGAAGGCCAGACGAATTTGTCGTCGTCCACAATCAGCCCTGTTTGACGAATCTGGTAAGCGATCTTCCTCTCCCTCGTCGCATGGAGTCGGTGCAATCCGAAGGATTCCGCCATCAGTTGCGACAGCCGCTCGATGTGAATCGGCCCTTCGAACTCCACAATCTCAACAGCCACGGCCCGTACTTTTCCCTTGGCGGCCTTTCTTGGCAGATCGTCCAGCACCGAGACATCCCCGACTAGAACTGGAACCCAGGGCTCGAATTGCGCTCGCCCGGCGCCCAGAATATCCGTTGGCTTTGCATCAGAACGTACGAGTGTCTCCGAAGCCGGAATGACGAGCTCCTCAGTTTCATGCTGTTCATGTGGCTGGGCCTCTACGATCGTGGAGGCGCTCTCCTCCACAGCCTCTCGTGTGAGACCCTCCTCGCTGACCGCTGCCATCAAAGCGGCTGTACGCTCATGCCAAGCGGTTGCCAACCCCTTGTCATCCCCAAAATGCTCCAACAGGCGGCACACGAAATCCCACGTCCTCCACGCATCCAACGACGTGAATTCGGGATCGTGGGCCCATCGGTTGCGTATGATCCGTAGTTCATTTCCAAGGGTGGACACCACTCTGCTCCCACCAGTGTCAAACGGGTACCCCAAACTCCCCAACCGTTCAGTGACCATTCTCAGTTGCGCCTGTACGTCCGTGGCCAAATAAGTCTTGGGCACGAACCCCTTCATCCGGTCGAGTTGCTCCAAGACCGTCGTCCAGGGCAAGCCGGAGAGCACTGGGGCTAACTCCTGGGTCAGAATGGGGTTCATCCGGGCGGCCAGAAGATCGAGGGCTGATTGCACCGAGAGGCGAGCTTCAGAGTTCATTGCCACACACCTTTATTACCACGAGCCGATCATACTCACTTCGCACACTTTTTCACCATTTCACATACAGGTCGATCTCTTTCGTGGTGAGAGGACGGCTGTTGGAGTTCTCCTTTGTCGCCCGCATACATTTGGCATCACGATTACCTTGATCGATGAAACTTGTACGACCGTCAACCAGCTGCCCAGTGGACAGTACACAGCGCACGTATTCATCGGTCATTGGCGCGCCACTCCTTTGACAGCCATCCAGGCAACGAGACGTACTTCCTCAATGTTGACGGGGGGCATAGGTTCAGGTGGCGGGGGAATCTGGATCCCTGCGTCATCCAGAACAGTCTTCACAAAAGTGATACGCTGTTCGTCGGTTTTGCCTTCATTCAATGCCGCTCTGACAGCGCGATTGACCTTTGGGATAGGTACGGAACCCAATCGCAATCGGAGTTCTGTCTGAGCCTCGACTCCGAGGAAACTACCTGACTGGAGGACGAGGTCTGCCGCTTCGCGGAATGCCTTGGGCACATCCGGTTCCAGATTGTGAGGATCGGTGAGCTTCTCCCATGCTTGCCAAATAGATTCCCTGGCGACCACCCAAGCATCGAATGCTTTGTCGTAAACTTCGTCGGTCATCCAGCGTTCCGTGTCGGGACCTCCTGGGTCGGCCACCATCAGCGACTGGAGAGTGTCCAGGTGAACCATAGGTCCGTTTTCACCCTCGCACACGTTCCACTCCTTATCCACCCGAACATGTCGGAACCATGGTTGGGGACGACCTGCGATCTTCACGCAGAACACATAACCATTGCCTTCAACAAAAGTTGATTCGAATCCAGAACCTGAGCCATAGGGCAAATCTTTATACTCCGACGTGAGCTGGGGATCGCTGCTCGTGGCATCGTACAGACGACGCCTGTACTCCTCACCCGACAAAGCCGCAGGCGATCCATCCTTGTTGAGAATATCCTCGATTTGCTCAACCGCTTTATCCGGGTCGGACAAGATGACATCACGAGATGGGGCTCGCCCGGGCAACACTTCCCCTGTACCGACCGCCGCTTCCGCCTGAGCCAGTTTACGATCCAGTGTCTCCTCCAAGTGCAGCATGTCGTCAAGACGTTGAGAGGGGAAGAAGAGGCCCATGCGTACTTGCTTGTACTGAGAGCCGATTCTGTCGATGCGTCCATGCCGTTGGACGATCCGCATCGGGTTCCAGGGTAGATCGTAGTTGATGATCTGCCCAGCCTGTTGCAGATTCACACCTTCCGAAAGCACATCGGTTGTGAACAGCACATCGTACTGGTCTTTGACAACGACTTTTCCGTCGTCACTTCGGCGCGACGCGGTTTTGGGCGCGAAACCTTCAATGGTCGCGGCCCTCCCTCCTTGGTCAACCCCGCCGGACTCACCCCGACCTTGGACGGAGGCGTACGCTCCCATAATCGGCGGTGCCACCCGCCCTCGGTACAGCGATAGCGGCGAACCTTGAGGAGCCCGATCAATTGCTCTGCTCACTTCCTGGTGGATGGCAAGAATAGTGTCCGAGTACGATGAGAAAATGATGACCTTGCGTCGATCACCAGCTGGGATGGCATCGGGATCAACTCGTAGAGAGGCCTCCGCTATAGCAGTAAGTTCTTCAATCAAGGTCTCCACCTTGGGCTCCCCATCAGCAATGGTGTTGTCGACCGCCTGACGAAGGCGTACGAGTAAGTCATGGTCTGATTCGACATCATCTATTAGATCATCAGAGTCGAAAAGAGAAACTGCCATGGTCTGATCTGAATCATCCAGATCGGCAACGAATTCGTCCAGATCATCGGAATCCGAAGAACCCCAGTCTTGTAGAGCTTCACCTGTGAGGACATATCCTCGCTTCAAACCGTCAAGGAAAACCTCATGGGTCGTGATGAGTCGACTCAACGTCTGCCGAAGAGCCTGCGGGGACGATTCCAACCTCTTCAACAGAGCAGATCTGAGCAACCCAGCATTCGACATTTGGTACGCCTCTATTTCCCCAGACTTGAGATAAGCGCTCGGAGTGTAGCGTGCCATTTTCAGTTTGTCCGGGTCGGGAGAATCGTTCGTCGGATCGAAATCGTCGTCTGGCGGTGTCAGGGCGTACACCATCGCATCGATGAGATCGAGGCCCGTTTGGTCCACCTCGTAATCAATGCGACGAGTTTTCGCGTCGGGGAATCTGATCACAGTTGGATTGCCATCGGGACCGGTGATCTGCTCATTCGGATAGTGCTCTTTCACGAATTTCCTGGTACGCCGAACCGCCACCTGATCCATCAGATCGAACAGGTGCTCTGGCGTCAGATTCTCGGGATCAATGGCTTGTGCCTGATGAATGTACCCATGGATCGAGGGGATACCCACCGATGTGAACCGGGCATCGTCGCGTACGAAGTAACGGATCAACACCTCCAGATCGCTCAGGGAGTTGTTCACCGGTGTTGCCGTCAACAAGACAACCTTTTTCGGATGGTTCCCTGAGAGAATCACCTGATCGACAGCCTGGGAGCGAGAGGTTCCCGCGTTGCGGAGGTTGTGGGCCTCGTCCACCACGACCATGGCGTAGTCCTGTACGTCTTGCATGAACCTCTGATGGTCCAGATGGCCAGGATCGAGCCGACTGCGTACCTCCTCGTACGAGTACACGCTGGTCAAACGCGAGAAACCGTACTTTGTCAAGAATGGTTCCCACATCGATTTCTTGAGCGACGCTGGAGCAATCACCATCACACGTTGCCGATTGACCTCATTGGCCTCATGGATGACCTCCCCGGCTAAATAGGTCTTGCCGAGACCCACCTCGTCGGCCACGAGCACCCCGCCCAAACTGTCCAACAACCGACGCATTCTGGCCACCCCATCGGACTGGAATCTGGTCAAACCGCCGAAAGTTGTCGCCGGAGTCTTCTCCTCGTCAAGGAAGCCGCCGTAAAGCTCCCACAACATCCTCAAAAACACTTCCCATGGGGTGTGCGGCTGCCACAGGTCGGCGTACAGATCAATGAGATCGTAAGGGTCGGATACATTCCAACGATCGTCGAACCATTCATGGACCTTGGCGGCTGCTTGGGTTCCACCACCTGTCCCCAGGTTCAATTCAGCGTTGACAGCCAATCCGGCGTACGTCATATTGGAGGATCCAGCGATGGCCGCTTGCGTGGAAGCGTCCTCCACAAGGTATAACTTCCCATGGAGAAAGCCATTGGTGTACCGGCGCACCTCGACGCGAGGCCGCCCCTCTGGCGTGGTGCTGCGAAGCCATTCGACCATACGATGAGCGTCCCGAGTGGATGCACGTTCGAATCCCATCGAATCGCGCTCCATCTTAATCCAGTCATCATGCGTGGCTAACGCCGCTGTCAACTTACTGTCATAGTCAGCCACAGGAGGCGGGGTCATCGCCCGTACTGTGTCCTCGTCAGGCTCGGCTCCCAGCAACAGCCTGACGTGCGGAGCTTTCTCCAGTTCGTTAGCTAAAAGCGCGAACCCCGCTGGATTGATGTACGCCGTGGCGATGGAGATTGGAGGCGGTGTGATTTTGTTCTCCGCAAGTTTTTCGAAGAGCAGATTCACTTGGTCAGCGACTCGACCACCGTCTGAACCACCATAATTAGTCGCGAAATCAGGCAATTGACTCATTGCTTTGCCTTCCACTGTGAAAAATGTCGCAGCACGGAATCCAGCCGTGCCTGGTAATCCCACCCTCGATGGAAAGTGACGAAAATGTGTTCCACTTGATCCTCGGTCAGCCCATAGAGAAGGCTGACGAGAGAATCCAGTTCGGCGATCAGGTCATCTTTCTCCGCTTGGGTTGTAACAGAGGCGACTGGGACGCCCACATCGGCGGCCCACTGCGAGTATCTTTCATCAACAGCCGCCAAGCGGCCCGAGATTTCGACAACCCTTTGGCACAACTCGTTTTCAGAATCGAAGCACGGTACCGGCAGCCCATTGAAGATATGAAAATTGAGATGCAATTCCACATATCGACGTGCATACCAGTCCAAGGGAATCGAACTGAGAACCCCTAGGAGATATGCCTCGGCTCTTTCCTCCGTATCCACAGTCATCAGATAGGGAGCACTGTTCTGACAAATTGTTTGTGGTGGAATGAGAGCGGCTATGCAGGTACGAGTATTGGTGGCATTCGTCACATCACGGAATGCGATGCGGGGGTGATGGAAAGGCAGAGTCGTACGATCACTGACGATTGTAGGAGGCAATCCAGCAAAAGCAGATCGCGCCAACCTTACTTGCCTCAAGCGTCTCTCGAACAGGGCGCTCTCTACAACATCGGGATCCGCCCAAGCATAGACGTCCCCCGTCTCCGGCTCCCAAAAATTGAAACCTCCACCGCGTATAACAGGAATCCGACCGGGTCCCTGGCCAGCATCAAAAATGCTCCGGTCATTGGTCGCGTCAAATTCGCGTACAGGCCTAAACTCCCAACCCGGCCTCTTCTCATCCAAGCGAGGGGCTTTTCGCAGTTGAGTGAAGATATCTGTTGATTTTGCATCCGGCAGATTCGGGATCGTCGCTCCTGAAGCAGCTTTGGCCAAAGTCTCGAATGTCACAACACCAGGGTTGTCACAGCCGGTGAGGAAAGACACAGAGTCATGGAAAGGCCCAGCGATTGAAATACAACCGCCGCCACCATGACCTGTTTTCTCGAGGTTGATGAGAACGATCGAGTATTGGGGATGGACAGCAGCAAAGACCCACTCTCTTGTGTTGATGAGTCCCACCACTTGCGTATTAGATTCAGGCAGTACTGTCATCCTCCATTCTGTTCCTCCCGCAGTGTTGAGCAATGATCGAGGAACGACAATCCCAAGGGATCCTCCTTCTCGGAGCAGTTGCCAAAATCGCCAGGCGAAGGCTCGATAAAGATCGATGTCCCCAGTACCGAGCCCTGGATAAGGACCCGCTAACAGCACTTTCCGCATGGCAGCAGTCGTATCAATCTCCCATTGAAGCTCGGGCAGTAAATCTGCTCGTTCCTCACGAAGACGGGAGATTGCGGCTTTGAGTTGCGCTGGTGGCAGCCCCAATAGTCCTGGTCGTACCCTGAGCCAAAACTTTGGCTCCTCGACCATGACCTCTTCCCATGGCGGGTTGCCAATCAACACGTCGAACCCAGGGTTGTCCCTCAGGAACACCTCTGGGAAGAGATACGGCATGTGGGCAGGATGCAACTGTTCCTCCACATCATCCAACAATCCTTCAGTAGCGATACGTTGGACATCCGTCTCACTCATGATGGCCCCTTGTGGGATCTTCCCGGTTCTGGTGGCCACTGCAGCGTCAAAGATGAGACGTGTGGGTTCTGCGGCTTGCCTGGCTTCTGCGAGGAGCTTGGCAGCTTGTGCCGCTTGACGCTTGTCCGCTTCCTCAGCGTTGGCCATGTCAGTCAGCACCGTCTTCGCCGAAACCAAGGAATCGTTGATGGCGGAATCAAACAGTGAAGGTTGTCCTACCTTATGACCTGGTTCGATAGCCTCAATCGCCTCTTCGATGGTGCCGATTCCAGTCAGTGAATTCGCACAGACCAATCCATGGTCCAGATTGCTCATGGGTAGGCCGGGGACGAAGGTATGGATCCAGATGGCCAGGCGGGCGAGTTCAACAGCCATGGGGTTGATGTCGAGTCCGTAAATACAACGGCGCGCGACCTGGCGACGCAACAGTGCGATGTTCTCCACTTCCTCTTTGGCCGCTTCATCGTCGCCAAGTGCGGCTGAGGCCACTTCTTTCAGACGAAACAGTTCGTTTTGTACTCCTGGCAGTTGGTGCTCGGTGAGGAAGTTGCGCATGAGCGCTTCGATTTTGTCAACTGCCGCGACCAAGAAGTGCCCTGATCCCATGGCAAGGTCGGCGACTCGGAAGTCGAAGAACAGCCGTTCAGCTTCGGTCAGTTTCCCAGCCACCAGAAAATCTGAAACCTTTGCCAAGTGTGCTTCAAGGGCCGGGGTCACGGAACGCTCAATGAGGTGGTCCACCACGATCTTGGGCGTGAAATAACTGCCTGTCGCTTTCCGTTCTCCTGAAGCGGAATGGAAGTACACACTTCCAGCAACAGCTTCGATTACATCACCTGGCTGCGCTGGTACCCAGGCTCCCCTGTTGTCGATGGTGAGGTCTTGTTCTGCGACGGACAGTGACGACTCGAGCAGCCCCTCGTAGATCGTCCCGAACTCTCGTACCGACAACGACCGGAAATCCACTGGGCCGCGGGTCCCATCTTCGCTGGTGTCCACGAGGAGATGTTGGAGAACTGGACCTATCACGGAGTCTGGCAATTGGATTTCAGCAAGGAGCGCCCCCTCAGGGCTCACAGTCGCGTCAGCAGAGAACAAACCGCCGTTATACGCTGGCACTTGCCACAGCCTATTGCCCTGATCGATGGCGTTCCACACCTGTACGAGATCGAGCCACAGTTGGCAGCCATCCGGGCTAAAGTCTGCGGGATCGGTGTTGAGATCTCGCTGGGCAGCCGTTTTGAGAGAGTTCGCATCGTAGCGATCGTTGCGGCCAGCGGGCAGCAAACCCCGGTCCTCGGCGTACGCCTGGAATAGGAGTCGGAACAAGATTCGAAGAGTGACTCGATAAGCTTCCGCCAAACCTGCGGAATCCAGATCTAGTCCATGCCTCGCGAGAGCTTCAGCCACGGCCTTGGCCAGCGGCGGCACAACCTCTGCGTAGATGCGATCCCGTAGACGTGTTCCCAGCTCTGTTGCGAATCGTGAGGAATCGTCCAGCAACTGTTGAGCCGTACCCTGAGGTGCGAGAGCGTCAGCGGAGAAGATCAGCGGTAGCAAAGCCGCATACTCAAGATCCAAAGCGGCGAGGTCGAGTTCCAAGAAGGTTTCCGTTTGGCCTTTCTGGCCCACACCCACACCATCTCGACCAGGATAGAGTCTGATCTGATCCTTCCGAAGAACGACAAGCCAAGGTATGCCATGGCTCATTGCGACCCGAAGGCCAAAAGCCACGGGCGAGAGTTGAAAGCGAGCGGATGTGGCGTCGAAGTGCTCAGATTCGTCAAGCAGGACAGCCACGGCTCGTGGCGCCCCGGTGCTCCCAGAGAGGATCTGTGTTCCTCCCGTGCCACGCTCGGATGTGAACCCAAGGGATCGAATAAGTTGTTGACCGCGAGCAGACATGAGACTTCGCCCCTGCTCAGACATGGATGCCCAGTCTGGACGACTTGGCGCATTCTGGCGCAAATGGTACGAGGCGAAAAGACCGGAATTGGTGACTCCTGGGATGGCTGTCGTGTCTGAGGAGCGCCCCAGGGAGATCATTCTGTTGTACGCGGCCTGGGTGTTCGGTTCAGATAGAACAGACTGGAGATAACGTTGGGCTTGTTCCAACGGCACTGCTTCGCTGAGTTGACCGGTTGGGCCGTACATCCATGCTGAGGTCGGTGAAACCGCGACGACAACCAGCGGGGTAATGCCTGCTCCTTTGCGTAAAGAATGCAAAACACGCATATCCCCTAGATTTGGGGCAGACTTTCCATCGATCAATTGGGCCACGGCGACCTGCAAACCTGAACCTACAGGATCTGGACCATAGTAAACACGGTCCAGGCTGAATCCTCTGGGAATGTTTCCGTCAGTACGCCACGGCAAAGTACGAGTGGCTCGTAGGTCGAATCGCGATGCGTCCATTCAGCACCATCCTTGGTGCCGAATGAGGCGATGGATTAATTGACTATCAGAGAGAGAGAGAGAGAGAGAGCAAAATCAGCATTGTCTCACGATGTCGCGATCGCACATTGACCCCTTTAGGTACTACAAGTAGCTGAAAAGCTACTTTACACAATTTTGGTGCTTGACAGAAATGAGTGTTAGCTGGACTGTTGGTTGGTATAGCAGGTGGTGCCCACAAAGTCGGTTCGGCAAGTATTTATGGCGATGAAGTCGTTGATTCGCAGTGCCCAAGTCGTTGATTCGCAGTGCCCAAGTCGTTGATTCGCAGTGCCCAAGTCGTTGATTCGTAGGGGAGAACTCACTGGGTCACAGGCGGAGATCCTGCCTAGCGGCAGGATGACACGGGGTGCTGCAACAGGCGGAGATCCTGACTTTGTCAGGATAATACGGGCGGCAGGATAACACGGTGGGTGACGGAGATCCTGACTGGCGTCAGGATGACACAAGGGGTATGAGGTCACGGGTCGGGGGCGGCGTACACTGCTAGGCTCGCACGGAGGTCGTCGGGCAGACGGGTGGGGTGGCCTTGGGAGTTGGCGAAGACGGCGACGGCGGCGGCTTGGGCGCAGACGACACCCTCGACGGGGTCGTCCACCTGGG
>JGI24699J35502_11133416_pt1 | contig 10435 bp, 11 predicted proteins | sample TergutMp193P4_FD_35502 | JGI IMG/M metagenome (IMG submission 35502) | reverse complement strand
GGCCTCGGGCGAGCCATCATCACCTTCGCCGGGCAACGCCGCAAACTGATCCAGTAACCGCTTAGTGGCGGACGGCGCAATCACCGCATCCCCAGCCGCTACCCGCTGGATGGCGGTGACGATTTCCTCTGGCGGCGCATCTTTTAGCAGAAACCCAGCGGCCCCCGCCTTAATGGCCGATAACACATATTCGTCCAAATCCCAAGAAGTCAAAATAATGACTTTGGCATCGGGCGCTACCTCGGCCAACTTTGCCGTGGCGACGGGGCCTTCCATTTCCGGCATCCGCACATCCATCAAGATGACGTCGGCAGCATCCCCGCTAAACTTTTCGAGCGCTTCTACCCCGTTGACGGCCTCATCCACCACTTGCATATCGGATTGCGCGCCCACCAACAGCCGCAAACCCATCCGCACTAGCCGTTCATCGTCAACAATCCCAACCCGAATCACAACTGCTAGCCTACGCTACTTGCGGCGCTAACTCCGGATTGGTTTTCAGGTGATGCTTGGCGCGATTAATCAGGTAAATGGTAAAGATGCCAACCGGAATATTGACGATGGCCGACGCCCAAATCCAAAAGCCATTGGGAATATGCGTGCCATACAGAATCCATAAGATGTTATTAGTTATCAGTAAAACTTGCGTCATCGTCGAGATCGCTGACATTTCGTGCGGATTATTGCGATTTTGCCAAGTGTGCTTCATTTGCGGCAGCCAAATCATCAAAGACATTAAGGACGCGGCAAGGCCAAGAATGTGAACGGACATGCCAGCCATCTTACCGCCTGCCCGGAGCCACAATTTACGGTTGCGCTGTTACCTTCGCCACGCTCGCGGTTTTGATTAGCAAGATGTGGGTGGTGACGCCCAAGCCGATAACTCCCAATACCGCAACTATCCATGTGTAGGGCACAAAGAAACTCGACGTAATCAGCCCGGCCCACAAAATAATAAGCGTTACGACTTTGCGCCGGATGGTAATGCCGGTGTGTTTGCGGTAATTGACGATAAAGGGGCCAAACAACCGGCTCTGCGCTAACGCGGCTTGCAATCGAGGTGAACTGCGTTCAAAGCAGATCGCCGCCAATAACACTAAAGGCGTGGTGGGCAGCACGGGCAGCGCCACCCCAATGGCGGCCAGCGCCAAGCTGAGACACCCGGCAACCAAAAACCCAATACGCTTGGCGCCGCCAAACCGCGGGCGCGCCTGCTGCCCCGCCGCGAACTCCGCGTCTGCACGCGCCACGTCGGCCTGCGCACCGTCATCGCCATACGCGGCCAACAACCCCGCCATTACGGCTTCCCCAGATGCGCTCATGCGCCACAGAATACCAGCTTAACCAACACAAAATCCGGCACAGCCCGAAATTGACAAGGAAAAGCGCTTTAATGGCTTAGATTGTGTTATTAGGTATCGAACCTCTTTCGGGTACCCCACCGTTAGGTTGTGGTTCGATGGGGTGAATAGTAAAGGGCGAACGGATAATTTAATGAATCAGCAAAACGAAGTAACAGGCGCCGAGCCGCCGCGCCGGGTCTCCGCGCTACACACTGGCCAAGTTGTGGAGCCAGTGGTGGTAGCCGAGGTAATAGCCGAACCCGTGGTTGTCAGCGAGCCGGTGGTAGTGCATGAGGTAGCCGAGGTCGAAGTGGTCCAAGAGGCCCGCGTTAAGAAGCCGCTCGCTGAAGAGGCCAAGACTTGGTGGAAGCGCGCTAAGGCTGGTTACGAAAAGGGCGTTGGCGAGTCCGAGAGTCATGCGAATGCAGACACTGTGTTTGTTGTTGAGGACGCCGTTGTCGAACCCGAGTTAGTGGTAGAGGAGGAAGTCGAAACTCCCAGCGGGCTTTGGGAGCGCATCGTTGAAATAGTTCCCGGCGTTGCCGCCTTCCACGGCACTGGGCGAGCCGCCACCCACCATGCGGGCCGCGCTGGCGCTACCGACGGCTTCTGGAATGAGGACGCACTCGACCCACGCAAACCCAAACCGCTGCCCGACGTCATTAAGGACGCCACTGAGGAAGCTTCTGGCCTGCTGCACGCTGAAATGGCGTTAGCCCGCACCGAAATTAAGGCGCGGATGAAGGTTGTCCTCCCGGCTCTGTTGCTTTTCGTCGTCGCTGTCACCATTTTGCTTTATGCCGTTGGCGTGCTGATTTGGACCATCATCCTTGGACTCGCCCATGTGATGCCGCTGTGGCTTTCGTCCTTAGTAGTTGGGCTGTTGATGCTGCTCGCGGCTGCTGCCCTTGTATACATTGGCTATCGGATGCTCAAGAAGTTCAGCGGGAAACGTTGGCTAACATCTGAGACGATTAAAGACGACATCACCGCTATTACTAGCGCCTTTAAGACCCGTAACTGGGAGAATGCGCAAGAAAGAATGAAGGAGGGACGGTTGTGAGCATCCCCACGCCCGATCCGATTGTCACTACCGTTCTGCCCGACACTGAGTCGAAGCGCGCCGAGAAGCGTGAGGCCCACCTTGACGCCTCGCAATCGCAACAAGAGATTTTGGACGATATCTACCGCTATCGGGGGCAACTCCAAGACTCAATTGACCAACTGCACACGCGGCTTTCGCCTAAGTACCATATTGACCAGCTGAAAGACGAGTTCAAGTTGGCTGGTACCGATGCGTTGGCCATTGTCAAGGGTGAAGGCAAACCCGTGGACGAGTCGCGCGCCAAGAACGCCGAGGCCTTGGTTAAGGCCGGTGGCGGGTTGGCTTCGCTGATTGCTTTCCGTACCTTGCGCAAGTTTGCTAAGGAACAACGCCTGCATCGGGAAATCCGGCGGGCGGTGCGGCGCGGTGAGGCCCGCGAGAAGTTTGAGATTCACGGCCTTGTCGAGGAAGGCATCGACGAACCCTAAGCCACTGTTCGGCTGCTTGACGGCGGCGGGTCTCCTCGTGCCGCTTCAGTAGAGATTGCGGGTCAAGCCCGCAATGACGAATAGGGTTTGCAAGAGCAACCTCACCCGGCATGTGGGCCCCTTATCCGGCATCTCGCCCTCTCCCGTCATGCCGGACTTGATCCGGCATCTCACCCGCGCACAATATGTGAATGCGGCACATTGCGGGTCACGCCCGCAATGACGAATATGCTTGCAAGAGCAACCTCGCCCGGCATATGGGCTCTGCTCCGGCATCTCACCCTCACCCGCCATGGCGGACTTGATCCGGTATCTTACCCTCACCCGTCATGCCGGACTCGATCCGGCATCTCACCCGCGCACAGGATGGGAATGCGAGTAGATTGCGGGTCAAGCCCGCAATGACGAATAAGGTTTGCAAGAACAACCTCACCCGGATGTGGGCCCCGCTCCGGCATCTCGCCCTCACCCGTCATGCCGGACTTGATCCGGCATCTCACGCCCGCAATGAGACGCATGGGGTTTGTCTGGCGCATGCCTAGGAATGCAAATAGCCCCGCTGGGGAAACGGGGCTATTTTTGGGGAAACTCTATTTATTTCAAAACGGAAACACTATAGGGTTATATGCATGATGATGAGAGATATGGCAGCAGGAGAGCAGGCTCGACTTAGTCACGTCGTCTTGAGATACCTAGCGCCGCTGCTGGCAAAGAACTTCTTATGCAACTCGCAAGTATCATAAGGGCGCTGGCATCTGTTAAGGGCGAGCACCATCGGCGATGATGACATCAACTACGATTCACCAGCTAGCGTCGTGTTTGCTTACAGAGCAAAGCGCACACCAACACCGACACAGGAGACCCGCCCTAGCAGACCAACACTCAACTAGGCGACTTCACGCTCATCAAGCAACATGCCATTAGCAGCACGCAGTTCGAGCACCTCATTCTCGCGGAAGCGCCGGTGCCCACCGAGCGTTCGATAGGCAGACAACTTGCCGTCGTTCGCCCAGCGACTGACCGTTTTAGGGTCAACCCGGAACATGTTCGCCACTTCGCCCGGCGTCAGCAGGCTATCATTCTCGCTGAAAGCCATCGGTTCACTTCCTTAAATAGTGGTTACCGTTACGCTTCTAATCCTCATCCTAATTCCGTTGTTTACCCGGTATTTGCACGTCGCGTTAGGTAACGATTTGATAACAAACCGCCCACATGCCTAAACTGGCCGGTGATGGGCGCCAAAACGCGCGATTCGGATACTTCACGGCTCCACCGCAACAGTCAGGCAGCGTCAAATCCCGAATATCGGCACAACGTACGGTAACGTTAAGCGCTGAACAGAAACAGAATATACATCGGGGCCTGCAATCTACCGCCGCCCCACTAAGGAGGAGCCATGGGCCGCGGCCGTCAGAAGGCAAAGCAGACCAAGGTTGCTCGTGAGCTGAAGTATTACAGCCCTGAGACAAACTACTCGGCACTTGAACTTGAGTTACGCGGCGAATCGCACCATGACGACGCTGCGAGTGACCACATTTACGATGCGTACGAGGTTGACGACGACGATAACCTTGACGAGCTGGTTGACAAGTACGCTGACTGGATTGAGGACTTAGACAGTCACCGTGACGACACCGAAGGCACTGCAGGCGTTAAGGTTTCTGCCTAAGGTAAACGTAGGCCGGGGTCAAACAGCGGCAGGGCGGCACTTAAGTCGGCGCGGGCGCCGGAAGTGCTAATCAGCCCTCGCGCGCATGCGTCATCCCATGCAATGCGCCCCGTCGCTAATCCCAGCCAGGTGTCGGCATCCGTTTCGATGACGGCGGGCGGCGTACCGCGCCGGTGCGTCGGCCCACTCAAAGCTTGGACGGCTCCAAACGGCGGCACCCTTATTTCCACGGCATTGCCCGGTGCCCTTTCCGCGAGTTCCTCAAGGGTGAACCGCACCGCAGTAACGCGGGATTGGCTAGACCCAGTCGCCAGCCAGTCCGCGAGCGCGGCCTCACCTACTTGCGGTGAGGTTCGGCGCCTAGGCATTGAGGGTATCGAGAGCCGCCTTGAAGGTGGGCGACGGGCGCATCACCGCGTCGGCCTTAACCGGGTCGGGCTGATAGTAGCCGCCAAGGTCAATCGGCTGGCCCTGCACTTCGGCTAATTCGGCGACGATGGCCGCCTCATCGCGATCGAGCCGAGCCGCCAGCGGGGCAAAGGCCGCCGCTAACTGGGGATCGTCGTGCTGCGCCGCCAAGGCATCCGCCCAATATTTCGCCAAGTAGAAGTGGGAGCCGCGATTATCTAAGCCACCGATCCCCCGCTCGGGTGACCGGTTTTGGTTCAGAAATTCGGCGGTGGCCTGATCCAACGTCTGCGCTAAAACCGCCGCTCGCTGGTTATCGCTTACCCGCGCCAAGTGTTCAAAGGATGCCGCTAGCGCGAGAAACTCCCCAAGCGAATCCCAGCGCAGATGGTTTTTGGCCACCAACTGCTGCATATGCTTTGGCGCCGTGCCACCAGCACCGGTCTCAAACAAGCCGCCGCCAGCCATCAACGGCACCACCGACAGCATCTTGGCCGAGGTGCCCAGCTCCAAAATCGGGAACAAATCAGTCAGGTAATCGCGCAGCACATTTCCGGTAACCGAAATGGTGTCCAACCCGGCCCGCATCCGCGCCAGAGTATAAGCGCATGCCTCAGCCGGTGCCATCACGTGAATCTCGACACCTGCAAAGTCATCGGCATCCAACTGCGACAGCGCCTGCTCTACCTTGGACATCAGCACGGCATCGTGGGGCCGCCGCAGGTCAAGCCAGAACACAATCGGCACGCCGGTAATCCGCCCGCGTTGCACCCCTAACCGCACCCAATCCGCGATGGCAGCCGCCTTAGTAAGGCACGCCCGCCAGATGTCGCCTGCCGCCACGTCTTGACTAATCAACACTTCCCCGGTTGTCGAAACCACTTCAACACACCCCGCAGCTGGCGCCACAAAAGTGTTGGCGTGCGAGCCGTATTCCTCAGCCGCCATCGCCATCAGTCCAACATTGGCCACCGAACCGATAACAGCTGGGTCAAGGGCACCCCGCTCGCGGCAATCGTCAATAACCGCCTGATAGATCCCGGCATAAGTGGAATCGGGGATGACCGCCAATACGTCATGCTCAAGGCCGTCGGCCCCCCACATCTTGCCGCCCGCCCGGATCATCGCCGGCATGGAGGCATCAACGATGACGTCGCTGGGTACGTGCAGCCCGGTGATGCCTTTGTCGGAATCTACCATCGCCAGCGCAGGCCCGGCAGCTAACTCATCCTTAATCGCAGCGGTGATTTGCGCACCCGCAGGCAGTGCGGCCACCTTGGCATAGATGCTGGCTAAGCCGTCGTTGGGCGAGATTCCCGCTGCCGCAAACTCGGCGCCGTATTTGGCAAAAACGCCCGGTAGTAAAGCTTTGACCGCATGGCCAAAGATGACCGGATCGCTCACCTTCATCATCGTGGCTTTCAGGTGCACCGAAAACAGCAGGTTCTCCGCTTGAGCACGCGCGATTTGGGCCGCCAAAAAGGTGTCTAGCTGCCGGACAGACATAAAGGTGGCGTCGAAAACGTCCCCGGCGCCCACCCGCAGTTTTTTCCGGATGATAGTCGGTTCGCCAGTTTCGGGCACAAACCGCAATGTGAATACGTCGTCGTAATCCACCACCATGGAGGCCTCATTATGGTGGAAATCGCCATCGGACATCGTGGCTACGGTGGTTGGCGAATCGCTCGCCCAAACGCCCATGCTGTGGGGATGCCGCCGCGCGTACGCCTTAACCGAGGCCGGGCTGCGACGGTCGGAGTTGCCTTGCCGCAGCACGGGGTTGACGGCGGAACCCTTGACGGCGTCGTAACGGTCGCGGACGTCCTGAACCTGCCCGGACTTGCCCGAGGCGCCCGAGCCGTCGGGAACGCCCGAACCGTCGGAAACGTCAGGCGTGTCAGGATAATCGGGCACCGCGTAACCGTGGCTCTGCAGCTCTTTAATGGCCGCCTTCAACTGTGGCACCGAAGCCGAGATATTCGGTAGCTTGATGATGTTCGCTTGCGCATCTGCGGTGGCCGCGCCGAGTTCCGCTAAGGCGTCGGATACCTGCTGGGCAGGCGTCAGATAGTCTGGAAAAGCCGCCAGAATTCGCCCGGCCAGCGAGAGGTCGCGAGTTTCGACGGCTACCCCCGCCTGCTGCGCATAAGCCTTAATTATGGGCAATAGGGAATAAGTGGCGAGCAGGGGGGCTTCATCAGTTAGCGTGTATATAACCGGCACAGCGCCCTATCTTACCATCTGCACCGAACTGCTTAGGTGCTGTCGCCTTAATAGCACATTCGCAAAGCCTTACTTCACCAAACCCAGCCGAGTTGATTTAGGGCACGCTCGCGGCGCAGCCGTTCCACATCCTCATATTCGCATTGCGGTTCGACGTTGACTCCCGCCCGTTCGCAGGCCTCGGCCAGCAAGCGGTCATATGCCAAGTTTGCCGCCTGAAACTTCAAGCCGCTCGCAAACGATACGCCCGCCTCGAGTTCTTGTAATTCCGTCGAGAGCTTGCCAAGGCGGGTTTGCAGCTGGAAAGTGTGCCACGTGGCCTTAGCCCTTTTCATCTCGGAATGAGACTCAATGGCACGACAGATCTGGAAAATAACGGCAACCGCGAGCGCCAGCAGCCCGGATACCCGGGTCAATTCCGCAAACAACAGCGTTAACGATTTCATGCCGCACCTCATCAGCCTAAACTGACCAACCGATAGCGCCTACTTTACCCTAAAACGGCAACCGCGCTCGGCAACCCTTACGAAGCCGCAGCGAGCACGGAATCATCCCAATAATGGTCAACCATCGGCGGTATCCCAGCCGAACGCGGCATCCAAGCATAAAGCTCGCCATGCACAATCCAGCGATGCGAGTTACCAAACGCCCCCCCGTTCGCGGTAGAACAGGTGGTGAGCGTGATGAGCCGACGGGTGGGATGTTGCATACCATCAGCGCCGACAGGGTTGAACGGGTCAGGGTTCAAGACGAATACGTCGGTGGGCAATACCACTTTGCCATCGCCGATCACCTGATAGATAAACCAAGCATCCGATGTTTCGAGCAGCACCCAATCGCCCGCGTCTAAATCGGGCAGGTGTAAAAAGCTGTCGCCATAACTGCGACGATGGGCCGAGATCGCGAAGTTACCGATTTCGCCCGGCCCGGCTGTTTCTGGATAATGCGCGGCGGCCCCGGTGTTCAGCACGCGGTTGGTTTCGGCCATGGTGGCGCCGCCTTCTCGGAGCAGGATGCGGTTGCGCAGCAATTCGCCTTGAATGCCTGTTTCACCTTGCCAACTGGGGATGGTCAATACCCCAAAGGCGGTGCCGGTCGCGCCGAGGTGGATTTCCGGGGGTGGCGAGGCATCGAAATCCGTAATCAGCTGCTCTGGCTCGACGATGACTTCAGGGCGACCTTGGCCTTCTAGGTTTTGTTCGACAAACTCCTCAATTTCGGCTTGGAGCGATGCTTGCACTGCGATGGTGGTACCAAAGGTGTCCCACCACCACCAGCCACCCAGCCCGACGCCAGCAACCAGCAGCAAAATCCCGATCCAAAACCGCGCACCATGCTTGCGACGCTGGCGGCGCTTGGGCGCGCCTGTGTCTATGGGCTGCCCGATAGGAGCGGCAACGGTTTCCGGGCGCGTTTGCACCCCAGGCGGCTGAGATACTAGCGTCACGGTTCCTCCTGCGCGGCCTAACTGCCCGGCTACTGACGAGGTTTACTCTCGGGATGGCTCGCAGCCGAACCCGCATAATGCGCCTCAAGTTGAACGGAATTTAACAGCATCGTACCGGATGACGACGCCAATATCCAGCCACTTGGCACTTATCCCACGCGAACCTCTTGCGCCACGACAACTTCTTGGACGCCGGTATCCACCCTAGTCAGGGCGGCGTTCGCGTTGTCAACCAGCAGAGCGCGCACGCGGTAGCGACCCGGGCGTACCCCAACCAGCGGCACAGCGGCTTGCCACTCGCCAAACTGCCATTGCGGCTTGACGGTGCCAGTTGCGGCGACAGTGCCCTCAGCATCATCGGAAATCAACAAAACGATTAGTTCCCGGCTCGCTAGATGCGAACCCAGCGAGAGTTCCCCGGTCACTTGCAGCGTGGTGCCGTCTGGCGATACGCCATGATGGGCGTCCACTAGCACAAAGCTTTCCACGAATTCCTCAACCGTTACCCGGATGGCAGTACGCGCGGTGTTGCCTTTGGAGTCGCGCACACTGGCAATCAAATCGCGGTTGCCGTGGCGGTGGCGCGGAATGGCGCCATCCTCAAAAAATACGTCCCACAGCCCATCGCGGACGCGCGCAGTGCGAGTAATACCAGCAATACTGACCTGCACCTGCGTACCGTGCTTGTCCGATCCCCAAACTTGGCCGCTTACTACAAACCCGTCGAAGGAGTTGAGGCTCTCAGGGTAGTGCAGCACTTCGAGGCCCGGCGGGATATAGGTGGCGGCGGGGGGCAGCGGATTGTGGCTGTGGGACGTTGACTTTGGTGAGGCCGCTGGCTTTCCGGTTACTGCGGGCGTGACCTCAGATACTTCGGCTGCAACGCGGGACGTTGGCGCCTCAGTGTGGTGGGTTTGCGTTGAGATATAGTTTACGGTTTTTTGGGTTGCCACCTCACGCAAAGCAGTTCCGGCATTGGAACGCTCAGGTGCAAATAGCATGGTGCGGTTAGCGGTTTGGGTTAGCATTTAGCTACGCCTCCAGGTCCTCTTTGATCGGTGCGAACAGCATTAATTATGGCGGTTTTCCGGCGCAAAATGAACGGTTCCGGTAAATACGCCTCATGTTTTGGCGCAGAATGCGGCCATTAGATTTCCTTAAAGGCGAGCTATTCGGGCAACTGTTCACTTAACCGGCTAATTGTGGGGTAATCTAACCTAGAGATACCAGCATCACTACTTAAGATCGGGAGCAACAGCGTGATTGACCAAGGCCTTTCACCCGCGTTAGGGCAGGGTCCGGAGTACGGCAGCGGGCAGGCACCAACGCCGCAACCAGCAGGGGTTCAGGATAACTCCGGTGCGGCGACCTATGGCAGCCGGATGGAGCGGCTGATTAGCGTGGCGCAAGCCGAGGCCGCTGAAGCCGTCGCAAACGCGCGCAAACAAGCCGCCCAAGCATTAACGGACGCCCAGCGGCAAGCGGTGGCTTTAGAGGCCAAGTCGCATGTCGAGGCCGATACCCGAGTAGCTGCGGCGCGGGCCGAGGCTCAACGCATCACCACCGAAGCCCAAGAAGCTGCCGACGACACCCGCCGCACAGCCGATATTGAGGTGGCCAAGCTCCGCCGCGATGCCGAACAAGAGGTCGCAGAACTGCGCCGCGCTGCCGAGGCCGACGCGCGGGATAATCTACATACCGCCGATGACAAGGCCCGACGCCTGCTAGACGATGCGCGGGCGGAGGCCGATCGGTTACAGGGCCGGGCTGCTGCCACGTTGGTCGAGGCTGAGCAGGCTCGCGAGGTGGCGG
>JGI24699J35502_11133418_pt1 | contig 10441 bp, 7 predicted proteins | sample TergutMp193P4_FD_35502 | JGI IMG/M metagenome (IMG submission 35502) | reverse complement strand
TGCACACATACTTCGGAAAGTACTAATGTAAAAGTACAATAGATTCAACACTGGAACTAACGATATAAGCACCATGAATAGTAACAACAGAATAGCAACAACACTGTATTCCCTAGGGTTATAGTTTGTTTCAGCAATATAAGTATAAATACCCTGCATAAAGGACGTGATGATGATAGTGATAATAATAATAATAATTTAATGCTTTCGATTGATGCAGGCTAGCACAAATGGTATACTGACTAGGCTACAAGCTGTATGACCGAGAAATTGGATTTAATTCCCGGCTGGGAAAACGGATCATTCTTCTCTTCAGAGCATCCAGATGGACTATGGGTGCTACCCAAACATCTATCCGATTGGTAGCGCACGCCCTTTTGCCGGGGTTAAAAAGGCTGGCGCGTTAATCTGACGACTCACCTCATCAGTGGCGAGGCCAAAATGCTAACACAAGTGTCGGTGTGCTGTGTTGCTTATTAATTGAGCACACAGATGTGTGTGTGTGTGCGCTTGTGTGTGTGTGTGTGTACTGCCGCGCACCCGGCATCATGTTCCATTTTCACCAACCCCGTCCCCTGCTCGCATCATGTCTGATCCTTTCACGACGAACAGACACGCACTTGATCCCGCTATCGGAAATCTATGGGGTGTTAGCGGAGTAAACATGGATGAAGAACTGCACTGACTGCCAAACGTATCAGACCTGGTATCAGGGTACGTCTAATTGGAGCAGAAACAAACAACCAGGACAAGTACGTGTTTATTCTGAAGAATGCTCGTTTTCCCAATGTTACGAGCAGTCCCTGTGTACAAAGACATATCTCCACCTACTCACAGGTGAGGACTATGTAGAAAGTTGCAGATAAGAACATTCAAAACCGCAGCGTTACCGGTTGGTGCAACGTGGTGCCTGACATGAAGCGTGGAACAACGATTTTTGACGAGAATTTTCGAACCTAAGAGGACAGAAGTAACAGGAGGACGCTGCAAATCACATAATGACGCGCTCCTTAAACTGGCATGTAAACTGAAGATGTGACGTCGTGCAGTCTGGTGCATTTCAGAAGATTATCCTGCATCCTTCATGTAGAATTTCTTTTCAAAATTTATCGAACCGATTAAAACAACACAGTACGAACCAGATAAATGTTATTAAACATTGCACCGTTTGAAACAGCCCCTTCCTACACCAGTACAACGATTCCAAAGACGTTTACATGCTTCTCAGCATTCCGTACGAGATTTGAAAATGCTGGGTTAGGTGATTTAATGATTTTTCTTGTACTGTTTATGTTTATTCAAACAGATGTTTTGAAGCTAATTTGCAGTTTCTTGAACAGGGCAATATCTTCTGCAGAGAGACACGGACATATAATTTATATGGAGCCATAGGCAGCCGGCAAGGTTCCGGTCATTTCTTTCTGCTTCTCGTAGACTCCTTGAAGGGACACGCAGCATTCTTGATTCACCGTGCGACCTGTAGGAACAAACTCGATTGCACCAAACCTTGACAGTTGCAAAAAAAATAATAAGCATGGTCTTCCAGTTTGATCTGTTCTGTTGTACCTCTTTTTTTCCAGTCTTTGAAATGATTTTGACTTCCACTGTGAAGATTAATGTGCATTTCGACATAATTCAGTCCTAACAAAACGTGATAGGACTAAATGGAAAACAGCAACAGAATTCAGGCAGTTTACTAAAACATGCACAATCATCGCATGGTTGTCACATTTATTTAAAGGGCGGTTGCGCGCGTTCCAAGTGCTTCTGTGCGTAATTTAAACCTCGATAACACATAACATTACGTACTTTGTCACAGATTACTTTATGTCCGCTCGTTCCGATTAGAAAGCACTGCGTTTCGGATGGTGGGTCTGCCTCCTGCATCAGTTAAAAACCGAAACGTAGTGTTTCGACCTTTAGGCTGGGGCAATCTCTATTCCCGGACACAAAGAGTAACTGTAGTCATGGTACATGTCAAAGGTCAACAGCGGAAGATAGAAAGGAAACAGAACCCTCTCAACTATAATATTTACCCCATGACTTAGCAATAATGGCACGCGTTTGCTTGAAATCAAAACCAAAATTGTGGAACAAAAGGAGTTGTTTTCATGCCTTTCACTGACGCCGAAAGCAGACCCAGTTTCTTGTCTGAAGCCTTTAATAAGGTACCTTTGTCGCTCATGCTTAGGAAAGTCACAATTTGAGAATAAAATAAAGGAATATGAGACGCGTTGGGACTATAGAAAGCATGGTACAGATGAGCGTTACAAAGTTTTGATCGGAAAACTTGAAGGAAAAACGCCACTTGGTAGAACTAATAATACGTGTGAGAATAATACTGAAATGTAGGTTAAGGAAGTGGAGTGGGAGGATGTGGACAGGTTTCGTGTTTTCCAGATAAATTCCAGTGGCAGGATGAAATTCACGATCCCTTCTAATCTGGTAAATTTCTTGACTAGCTGAGTGAATTTTGGCTTCTCGAAAAGAATCCTGCTTCATGGAGTTAATGTACCGCCTAATGGTGTCTGCGCTTGATTTTGTAACGACCAGTCACAATGCTACTTCCTGACATCAAGACATATGTTGCACCTCATGGTTATCGCAGGTATATGTCGTTTGTTTTCTGTTGAAAACAATATGTTTACAAGACTTTATCCCAGATATGTACCTGCACGTCGATGAATATCATTAGAAGATATTCTACACAAGAAATAATATTGTAGGAACAATCCCGTGTCCTCTTTTCAAGGGAAGTTAACGGCGTTTGTATTCGTATTCCGTACCGTACTGAAATTTAACATTATATAGTGCGGTACGTACAACATTTTTACAGTTCGTTAAGCACATATCTTACGTTTTGGGTCTCCAAGATTCGGACACTGTCAAGTGCAGAAGATTACGACCAGATGACAACAAACCCAAAATATAAATCTTCGCCTTTGTGAAAACCTCATATTCTTCCGATATACGGGACATGTCGCCGTTCAGGTATAAGTGTACCGACGTTTCAGAGGATTCTGCTGCCTCCACCATCAGGCTACTTTAACGTTTTGAGCTGTAGAAGACCGGAAATAAACATCGCGGTTTATTAAGAGGTTTTTCCTTTTCATCGTGCGTTTCATACCTAATATTCTTGCTTCTTTCTTCGTTGTAGTAGTAAAGTAATTTACATCTTTATCAATCAGACGACGGTATTTTGAACTGCTATATTTGCACGTACGTGAAAACAGCAAGTTTCCATGGAAACGTTGTGAAAACGAGCTAACACAAACACATATCATCTCGTATTTTATGAAGGGGCCTACACATAAATGAACAGACTTCTTCCTAGATCAGTTGGGGACGATTTTATTATTGCTGTTTTAACGTCTGTGTTTCATCCATCTTCATCTTCAGCGTCCTTTCTTTCCTGGCTTATTGTTTCATCCTTTCCTCTCACCCACCACTCCAAATAAGATCACAGGTTCCACTGTATCATTCTGTGTTCTGATTCCTGATTCACCCACATCCTTGCAATGTGTAATCTTTAACCCAGTGTCGCTTCATATTCTGTCGTAAAGGTGTAGGCAGTAGATTCATCCGGAACGTCGTGTCTGTCTAGTAAAACACACTGCGTAAAATCCCAAAAGACCATAGTATTCATTAATATTATGGTTCTTTGTTATTTCTTCTTTCCAATTCTGGTTACCTTGTATTGTGACACTGGCAATGAAAGAGACACTACCCGGGGCGAAGGACCGGTGTTGCTTGGTAGTACATACGAAACTGCCACTGTGCATACGCAGAGTGTTCTGATGGTGTATGGAGAACATGGAGGTAAAGCTTCACGCATAGAAGATCAGGACAATAATGGAGATGAATGATAGACCAAACACTTTTCCATTTTTATGAAAGGTGTTACATCCTGTCCTAAGAGGCACAAGCAGCCTACCTTCGCGCTGCTTAGGCTTGTGGGTTTGAGGCTGCATGAAATTGTGTTGCTGTATAGAAACGTACGTTCCGACAGGGCACATCGTTGCAAAAACAGGGCATCCCATCTTACGGAGTAGTAACTGTTCAGTATGTGCGATATATTATATTTTACTTTGAATCATATCGAGCACAAAATTTTGGTTGTTTAACCTAACTGGAAGGATTCTCTTTTAAGTTATAGACGCAGATGAAAGTGTAATATTTAGGAACAGAGTGGGGTGTATGCATATATGACATTAATCTTGTTCAAGATGGGGCCGTTATGAAAGAGTTAATTACATTTTACGAGAGAGGCAGAGAAGATTTTTATTTAATGAAATTGCCAATTTATTAGTTTATACAGCGCCGAAATGTGGTAGAATGATGCTGAGGTGGGGAAACCGAAGTACTCGAGGAGAAACTTGTCGCAGTGCCACGCAAAATTTCCTCGAAATGAATCAGGGCCTCCGTAGTGAGATGCCAGCGACTTACCGCCTGAGCGACAGGACGGCTTGGATGAACCTTCGAGTTCCATAAAATTTGGGGAGTTCCCTAGGAGAAACTGGACGATTAGCTGTTCAGGAAAGACGTTTAGCCATGGGGTTAATAATAATAATTATTATCTGGACCTCTTTCGTTTTAAGTTGGGTAAATCGTGTGGAGTTCATCACTGAAGTCTAGCCATTACCGAGAGTAAGCTTCATATGATACATCCCTGTTGGTGTAATAGTCACTTTATCTGTAAGAGGTCTCAGTCATAACCAATACACAATTTGAGAACAATTTTGTTAGATTGCGAATAGTTTCAACCCTAGACTCGGGTAATCATCAGGCCATGAAACAATTTGTGAACAAATACAGAAACTAAAAACCACTAAGTTGGATATCTCTCCTTTTACATTAAAAATACATTACAATGTATGCAAATATACAAAGGTAAATTCAATTACAAAATGGCCCAAGGACGTATTAAAAGTAATAACTGTTTTGTTTTTTAAAAACTGTTTTTAAAAATTACCATTTTCAAGAATTTCATAGGTAGAGGTAAGCATTGTTGTATGTCAACTGTGGCCTTTCTTATTAACAGTATTAAGGATAAAAGTATTTGTGTACGTTAAGAATAAAAGTATTTGTATGCTGCATGCTACTTTTTAGTCTTAACACATTTTTACTCCGTGCAGCAGAGTCCTTCTTGGAAAGCTAACCGGTTTTCAGCTAGTCAAGAAATTCCCCGCATTCTTTGTAACCCGAAGGTTCATTACCGCATTCACAAGTGCCCGCCACCTGTACCTATCCTGAGCCAGCTCGATCCAGTCCATGTCCCCCAATTCCACTTCCTGAAAATCTATCTTAGTACTATCCTCCATTTACGCCTGTGTCTTCCAAGTGGTCTCTTTCCCTCAGGTCTCCCCACCAAAACCCTGTATTCTTAACACATACAAATACTTTTTTTCTTAATACAATTATTAAGAAAGACTTACCTATACTTATGAAATTGTTATTATTTTTTAAAAACATTTGTTAAAAAACAGAATAATTAATACATTTAATTCTTCCTTGGACACTTTTGTAATTGACTTTACCTTTGTATATTTTACATAGATTTTTAATGTATTTTTAATATAAAAGGGGGATATATCCAACTCCATGATTCAGTGTCTGTATATGTTCATATTGTTGTATCATGGTGTGATGGTGACCTGATAAAGGGCCGAAACTAGTCGCCCACTAATAAAACTGTCCGCAAAGTGTGTATTGGTAGTGATTGTGAAATTTTATAGATACTATGAGGGTAAGAATACTTGGAGCTTCATACCTATTCCCCATATGCCTTCAAACCGTAGTCCTTAACTACGCTCAGGGATATCTTTGCCATTACGAGAGAGTAAGTCGTGGAAGGTTGCATGCGAAGCAGGCTTGATAGCTGCCAGTTCCTATACATAATCACGTCGTAACTGCAAGGAATGGACAGCTGTATCGATTGGTGGGGCGGTTCGATGTATCGCCGGAAATTGTTTCTTCCTGACCTGTAATCATTCGTGTATTCACAGTGCAGTCATTGAACCCATTCGGAGCTTGGTACCGGCAGGGGGTTTATTGATACCACGTCTATCTGCCGAAGTGTCGTCAATCTCAGAATAATTCTTCTGAAATGATATTTCGTAAAAAGCAAAAGCAATATAGGAATAAAAATGGATGAACTTGGAAAGTATGTACATGGCCCCGCGATTGTGAGACGATTGCACATTTTTGTACAGTTTTCTTTCAAACCGTTACACCTTTCACATGAATGTAGATAAAGGTGCAATGCGTGAAAGTCAGCTCCCGGAATTCGGATTCTGCCTTTAACGTCTGAAGACTGAAGTCTTCTGGGATGTATTGCCTTTTCGATTGGTGAGCAGTTACGAACATTTCGGCTGATCGCATTTCTTTCAGCTTGAGAATCAAACAGCCCACGAAGAGAGAAACTGCTTCACCTCAAAAATGAAGGCGCTGCGATCCGTTGACAAGTTGGTGTCTATTTACTAGACGGGACGGAATAACACCTCAGAAGATTTGAATTTTCAGTAGCACTACCGTGAGAACCACGTCTCTCGCACTCTTCAATAGTTGCTACAGGTCTGTGTCTACTCTGAAATCGTAACAATTTCCGACTTAAATGCATGACAAGTGTTTGACTATAGCGTAACGTCAGTTTCAAGGCCTCCGGATTTGCACTGTGTTCCATCACCGTCTGTTTCAGTATAAGAGCGAGAATTGTCGGAGAAACTCGTATTCTGCTGTTCCTCTTCATGGGGATAGTTTTGCTCTATTGGTCCTTTTATAAGGACATTCTCAGGGTACAAGGATCTCTTTACCAGTGGAGCCAACAGCATACAAATTAATCTACCCTTTTAGATTTATAGTCGCCCTCGCCTAGTCGCAAAGGGCGCCTTTTAGTTCATGTCCGTCCGTCTTTATGTCTGCCTGTCGGTCCGTTTGTACGCAGATATCAGCGCGGCTCCCGCCGGACGGACTTCGGTATAATTTTGCATTGGAGGCTTTCATGGAAATATTTGGAGAAATTCCAAATTTTTTTAAATACAGGAAAAAATATTGGGCAGTTTACATGAAGACTTAAGTGGGTTTTATTGTTGCCGACGACATTAAATCGCCATAAAAATGTTCCTTTCGAGGGAAATTGTATCAGGCTGTTACGGTATCCGAGGAGGTATAAACGTTACCCCAACGCGCTACAATACATTAATTGTCTATCATGTTATCTTAAAAGAAAAGAGTGTGAAAATATTGACGATAGAGTTGTCCCTGGTGTTTCGTTATGCATCACTCCATACGGACGTACTGGGAAATGCAGGTATAGTTTCACACATTCTTAACCTCGGCATTAGATGGAAGTGGGCCGCCAGTCTCACTCTCTGACCCCTTTACCTCCTGGGATTGGGCACCTGGTATCTCTTGGAAAGGAGACTGGTTGTGCCCCTTAAATGGTCTGAAGCCTGAAATCAAACTTCGAAGGTACAGTTGTACAGCCTGTAGCCTAGTTAAGCTAAGGAAAGGTGTCCTACCCCTGAAAGTGTAGATCAGGACTGGCCAACTTTACACACGCGTAGGTGGAAGGATAATATTAAGGTGGATCTTCAGTATGTGGGATGAGAGGGCATGGACTGGATTGATCTGGCTCAGAATAGGGACAATTGGCGGGCACTTGTAAACGCGGTAGTGAAACTTCGGGTTCCATAAATTGCAGGGAATTTCTTGACTAGCTGAGAAAACCGGTTAGTTTCTCAAGAAGGACTCTGCTGCATGAATTAAGTACGTAAGGGCCACACGATTCGTAAGGACTCTCCCGAGAGTCGCCCTTGTCTATACGTGTATTTAGTAGGGTGGGAAGATTGTAGTGACTAGAATGTCATAATTTACCAACACGACATTTGTTTTGCTTGCTGTTTATCAAAGTTGCCACATTACGTTCTATAGACATATTATGTTTGTTAAATTTTATTACTGAAAGTATTCAGGCGACTGAAGGCCACAAATACTTTCGTCGAAGGCCGCATTCTCCCCGCAGGTCACAAGTTGTTCAGCACTGGTATAGATGATAGACAAAGTTAAAGTAAAGAACCTGAAGCGTCAACACGCTTTATGATTTAGGATTCTGACACTGGTGACGCTGAATAGGTCTTGCAGTTATATATCGACTTTACGGAGAATGTCGTCTCTATTTTCATGATCGTTAGTGCAGATGATGTATTTAGCAAGTTCTTCTGAAACATCTGTAAGCTTATATCAGATATCACGGCGTCACATTAAAATGACAGCAGTCTTCATATATGAATTAGTTATAAATCTAGTATTCTTAAGACATGTGATACTGGTGACCACGTTTCCTTACGTGTGAACCATTTCTGTTCGTCAGTGCTCATGCTTTTCCGAATCACGAACGCCTAAAGTGCAGTGAGTTTTCCGAGGGCCCGTACTGTACCTGCCTCACATTGCACGGTATAAATATTAATCGTCAAATAAAAAGTAAAATACACTGGTTCTTCCGCCCTGAAAACGTGGGCAGCACGTTCCTCCGAAACATTCGTACCTGTTTACCAAACTACACGATGCCACACCCAAAACAACCTTCATCTTCATACTTAGTACCATTTTCTTCGAAAGTTCGTCAATAGATGAGCATATTTTACGCAGTTTCGTGTGATTTCTTTTGTACACACTGTAGTGAGAGTTGCATTTAGATCGATCAAAATATCCGCTGTTGGGACGTAGTTTGCTAGTCGTTTTTAGGTGCTTTCACAAAATTGCGAAAAGTGACTATTAGCTTCGTCACGTCTATCCGTTCGTCTGTCCGCATGGAACGACTCGGCTCCAACTGGACGGATATTCATGAAATTTGATATTTGATTATTTTTCGAAAATCTATCGAGAAACTTCAACGTTCATTAAAATCGGAGAAGAATAAAGGGTACTTTACATGAAGACCAGTGTACAGTTTTGATAATATCTCGCTCAAATCTTCTTAGAATCAAAAATATTTCTGACGAAAGTTGTATATAAACACGAAACACACGTTTTATGTTCAGCGTGAGAGAACAAGTTTCACACCCGTACAAACCAACAGGCAAAATTTTAGTTCTGTTTATCATAATCTTTATATTCTGAACAGAAAATTGTAAAACAATAGATTCTAAAGCGAATAATAGCAAGCATTCCTTGACTTCATTCTCGTCTTAATTTCTTCACGAATAGAATCTTTCCCAAATATTCGAACTGCGTCACCCTTTCAAAAGTTTTATTATCTATTTTTACACTGCGATTTGGCATGCAATCTAATCTGGAGACATGAAAATATACTTAGTTCTGTCAGTACTTGCTTCTTTGACAGCCGTACTGCCATACGTTTGTATAAATTGTGTTCTTTTCTCTCTCTTTCAGTTTACCTTAGAGGTTTGTTTGTACCATGTCTTATTATTCAGTAATCATAACTTTGCCATACTCTCGCTGGATACTACGTAAATATTGCAGTTGATATCACGCTGGTGAAATCAACATACTTCACTGAATGCATTATCGATTCCTTGCCTGGCTTTTCAGCAGCTCCTTCGCTTGTTCTGGTCAGAGGTTACTGTGAAACAGATTTATTTCTGGTCGCCTTCAGCCTCCAATTCTTCTGTACTCAAAATATCAAATTCACCTCCAGACATTATTTAACACATTTCATGCAGCAGAGTCCCTTTTGAAACTCCAAGACTTGTTCAGCGATCCAAAGACTTTGCCCGCATTTCCTGGAGACCCTTAGTTCTTTACCATGTTTACAAGAGCGCTCCACTGGTTACTATCCTGAGCCAGACGAGCCCATTGCACACCCGCCCTTTCTGTTTCTTTAAGAGTCACTTCAATATTATTCTACCAGTGGTATCTTTTATTCAGGTTTCCCCACCAAATGTATATAAGTGTTTTTCGTTTCCCTGCCACTTGCAACACAATTGCGTTGACTTGACCACACTAATAATATTTAACAAGAATTGCAGATCATGAAGCTACTCGTTATGCAGTTTCTTCAGTCTCCTGTCACTTCCTCCTTCCAATGTTAAAACATTTGACTTCAACCTCTCTTTTCAAAACCTCCTTCCTAACGTTCACCAGACATACAACAACAAATACAGTTGTTTGGACGAAAGGCAGACAGATCAACGTTCTGAACTGAATACAACACAAATTCCCAGAATTTATTTCGGTTTTACGAATGAATGGTAATTTATCACTATATTTACTGCCACGCTTTGTGATCACGCTGTTAAAATAGAGTAAAAAATGTCGTCCCAAATGGATTTGCGTTCATTGCGTTGAATCGCTGAAGTATAACTGCCATTCTGCACGGAAGCTTGCGCGCTCCTAGTGGCGTGTTTCTGTACTACGAAACTCGAATGAGATTCGCTCAGTGCTTTTTGATGGCGATGTTCATTTGTAAGGGACATTGTGT
>JGI24699J35502_11133419_pt1 | contig 10454 bp, 10 predicted proteins | sample TergutMp193P4_FD_35502 | JGI IMG/M metagenome (IMG submission 35502) | reverse complement strand
AAGGTTGGAACAGGCCGGTGCCGGGTTCACCAGAGGCTGCCGCCGCCGATGCCACCGTGCGGCGCTTAGGCATTGACCCCGACCGACCCGCCGTGGTGTTTGTTGGGCGGATTACCCGGCAAAAGGGCTTACCCTACTTGTTGCGGGCGGTCGCAGAATTGCCGCCAGAGGTGCAAATTATTTTATGCGCGGGCGCGCCGGACACGCCAGAAATTATGCATGAGGTTCGCGAGTTAGTGGATGATTTGCGCGTGGCGCGGGGCGCTGAGGGGCCGGATGACACGGCAGGCGTCATCTGGATTGAAGAGATGCTGCCGCGCGACGAATTGATTGCGGTATTGTGCGCCGCCCAAGTTTTCTTGTGCCCATCCGTCTATGAGCCGCTGGGCATCGTCAATTTAGAGGCGATGGCGTGTGGGCTCCCGGTGGTAGCAACCGCTACGGGCGGCATCCCGGAGGTGGTGGAAAACGGCGTGACCGGCAAGTTAGTCCCCATTGAGCAAGTGTCCGACGGCACTGGGACGCCGGTTGACCCGGACAAATTTGTGTCAGATTTGGCGGGTGCAATTAAGCAGATGTTGGCTGACCCGGCCCGGGCAAAAGAAATGGGTGAAGCTGGCCGACGGCGGGCGGAGGACCATTTCTCGTGGGAGGCGATTGCGCAACGCACGATGAATGTGTACCGGCAAGTGCTGGCCAAAGCGGCAACTGCGAAGGCCAATGAGGCTGCTTGAGCCCGGTAATTGCCGGTTAAGCCGGTCGGGTTCTGCCAGGGCCGGTGGCGTGCCGAGTATGCCGGTGGCGTGCGGAGTTCGTAAAAGCGGCATCTCAGAGGCCAAAAGTAGTTGTTTCGCTGCATAATGCGGTAACGTTTTGGCGATCCTATCGATCCTATTCGAATCCCATCGAACCTATCGAATCCAATTATTTATCTGATTGAAGGTATTACAAATGTCGAAGCGTGGCAGCAAGCGTCAAACTCGTAAGAACAAGAAGGCGAATCACGGCAAGCGTCCCAACGCTTAATTGGCCTTTTAACTAACGCAAAGCTCCGTTGAGCAATCGCAGGTTATTCCTGCGATCCGAGCGGGCAGCTAGGGCGTGGGGAGCGACAACCACTCGTACCAACCGGAGTGTAAAACCAACCACGCCATTAAGCCATATCCGGTTTGCCCTGGCCACCTTTGGGAGTTCAGGGCGAAATCGGCATGCCACTGTTCGTTACTTTGCAGTGGCGTGTAGGTATCGACATATGGGGTAGCGCGCCGGGATGCAACTTCACCGTATGCGCGGGAGTAATCGGCGATGACGCCGGTGGCATCGCGCGGCTGTGGCGGCGGCCCCACCACAAAACACTTGATGCCCTGGTCATAGGCGTTATCCAAAATCCGCGCCAGGTTCATCCGGGAGCGGGCATAGGAGATGCCAGCCGCGAGGTCAGCCCAACCCAGCCCAATAACCAGCCGGTTGTCAGTGTTCGCGGCAAAGCGCCGCGCTGCTTCGCCCGCCCACCGGTCGGCCAAGACGGTGGTGGTTTCACCTGGCGCGGCCAGCGCAAATGTAGTGGCATCCGCTTCAAAAGGTGTGCGCGCTAGCACTCGATCCAACCAACCCAAGGCGCGAGCATCCCCAGCACCGGCGACTAGCTCGTCGCCGATTGCCACTATTCGAGTTTCGGGTGTCGTTGGATTTTCTGTTGCCACGTTAGGCCACTCTACCGGCTCAGCCGGGTTTAGCCGAGTAGCATGGATGGTTGCGCTTTAGGTTGTTGGTTGGCCCGATGCCGTTCGCAAGGTGGCGCCCCAGCGCACGGTATGACACTCGCCTGGCGCCAAACTGATTAAGTCGTCGCCGGTGTTAAAGGCGTCGGCCACGCAAGTCATCGGTTCTGCCGCCAAGCCAAACCGCTCATAACCAGGGATATGGTTCGCGGTGCACACTTGCCAGGCGCGGAATGGCTTTTCCATCCAGACGGCTGGTGCGGTGCCATCGGGGCAATCCAACACCACCCACGATTTGCCATCCTGGTCAAAAGTTGGCTCAACCCAAGCGTCATCCAGGTCTAAACCCGCCACCGTGCTGGCCGTTCTGAGGTCAAGATCCCCCGTCACTGGGCGCGAACCGACGGGTAACAGCCGTTCATTCTTCAACACGATTTGATTGGCATCCACCCGGACGTGGCAGTCGTCCAGGTTGGCCCCGCCCGTTGAGAGCCACGGATGAAAGCCAACGCCATAAGGTGCTGCTTGGTTACCAATATTGGTCGCCGTGAATTCGCAATGCAACCCGGAATCGGTAAGCCAATAGCGGACTTCAAATCGCAACTGATAAGGCCAGCCACGCTGTGCTGGTAAATCATATTTCAGTGTCACACTATTATTTGTTTGGGTGACAAGTTCCCAATGTACCCAACATACTAATCCATGCAAAGCGGTTAAGCGGTCAAGTTCATTAACGGCCAATTCACCATGGTGACCGTTAAAGTGGTATTCCCCACGGCTTAACCGATTCGGCCACGGCGCTAAGATTGCGGCGTTATAGACTGGGGCGACTTCTGATTCGCTAAAGGGCACAAACACATCGCGGGTAGCGACGCGATATTCGCGTACCATTGCGCCTACCTCAGTTATGGTAGCGTGTTGGTCGCCTTGGTGTAATTCATATTGGTTGCCGGATGGGCAGGGGACTTTGATTGCCTGATTGGTTAATGACGCGGTTGCCACATCAGCAAGTCTAGCCGGTAGTTAGCCGGATTCCTAGTTTTGACTAGAACGTTTGCCTTTCTGTGACTATAGTTTGAAGTAGTTATTATTGGCGTTCGGTTAGGGAGTGAGTATGGAACACCATGCGCTTGGCAAAACTCGGCGGTTGGTTTCGGTAATTGGGCTTGGTACTTGGCAATTAGGTGGCGATTGGGGCGATGTCTCTGCTGAGGATGCCATGGCGGTGTTGGCCGCTAGCGCCGAATCTGGTGTGACATTCTTTGACACTGCCGATGTATATGGTGATGGCCGCTCAGAGCAAATTATTGGGCAATTCTTAAAAGCTAATCCGCACTATCAATCCAAAATTACCGTTGCGACCAAAATAGGGCGTCGCGAAGCGCAAACTCCAGAAAATTACAATTTGAGCAACTTCCGCAAATGGATTGATCGCTCCCGGGCGAACCTTGGGGTCGATAAGCTAGATTTAGTGCAATTACATTGTCCGCCCACTGCGGTATATCGCAATAATGAAGTATTTGACGCCTTGGATACCTTAGTGGGGGAGGGCGCAATCGCCAATTATGGGGTGAGTGTCGAAAAGTGCGAAGAGGCATTGCTGGCTATTGCGCGCCCTGGCGTTGCAACGGTGCAAATCATCTTGAATCCCTTTAGGCTTAAGCCGCTAGAACAAGTGTTACCCGGCGGTTCGGCTAATAGGGTTGGCATTATTGCCCGAGTGCCGCTCGCTTCGGGGTTATTGAGCGGCAAATATAGCGCCGCAACCCAATTCGAAGCCAATGATCATCGTAATTATAACCGCGATGGCGCGGCATTTGACCAGGGCGAAACATTCGCTGGTGTGGATTATGTGCAGGGCCTCGCTGCCGCGCGGGAGTTTTCGGAAATAGTGCGTGGCGACTTCGGCTCGTCATTGACCCCGGCACAGGCTGCATTAGCCTGGATTTGGCAGCAGCCTGGAGTTTCTACCGTCATCCCTGGGGCGCGCAACGTTAAGCAGGCCGTGGCCAATGCGGCAGCCGGTTCGGCTCCCACCCTCGGCGCGCGGTTCAACAACGAAATTCGCGAACTATATGATGCCAGGTTCCGTGACGCAGTACACGATAAGTGGTAGTCGGATAAACTTTCCGATGCCGTAATTGTGGGCCTTTACTAAAGGGCTAATCTGCCCAACCGCGCCAGCGTGGATGTCGGAGTTTCGCCGCCGGGTCTAATGGATTAGTCGTCCATTCGCCATATTCAACCATGCCGGTTAATTGCGGCTGCACCCAGCGCATATTCTTTGCCTCAGCTTTTGTCACCCCAGTCAATTCGGCTGCGGGTTTTCCAATCGTAAGCGAATTAAGCATCCGAAACACGGCTTTCCGGTCGGCATCCGTAAACCCGGTGCCAACCCGCCCCACACAACGCAATTCTTTTTGATTGGGAATTGCAAGCAATAGCGACCCAATCGCATCAGTAGCCTCATTTGGTTCCCCCGCGTGATACATTTTGTATCCGACGATGACCAGTTGTTGCGTCTGCAAATGTTTAATCTTCAACCAATCCTTTGACCTGATACCAGGTTGATAGCTGGCAGCTAAGCGTTTCGCCATTACGCCCTCTAACTTGAATTGCTGCGAAATAGTCATCGCGTCTTCATAAGGCAATAACGGTGAAATATGGATGGGTGGGGTGGGCGTTAGCGTTTTTTCTAGCAAATTGCGCCGTTCGGTAAATGGGAGTTTTGTCAAATCCTTTTTGCCAAGTTGCAATATATCGAAGCACTGGAAGGTAACTGGGACGGAATGTTTTTGGAGGTCAGCAAAACTTGGCCGCCCATTAGCGCCAAACGCCACTATTTCACCGTCTAAGACTACCGGAAATGGGCCAGCAACCTGCTCGGCTAACGCACTGAGCTCTGGGTAAATGTCGGTATAGTTTTGGCCATTTCGCGACCACAATTGGAATTGCGGCTTGCCGTTCTTTTGACCGCTCGGCCCATTGTCAGTGCTGATGACGGCGATGGCTCGGTAGCCATCCCATTTGATTTCGAAACCCCAAGCAGAGTCCTCTTGCTGGCCTTGATGTTCCAGCATTTTCAATTCGTCTTTGGTTGGCATGGCCGCCAACATTGGGGGATAGTGCTTTACTGGTGCATCAGTTTGGGTTTCCGCCTTAGTTTTCGCACTCTTTTTCGGCTTATTCGTTTCCGGTTCGAGATGTATGTCGGCTTTTTGTGGTATTCGCTTTGTGGTTTTTTTGTTATCTTTAAGTAAACCCGCGAGTAAGTCGCCATGCTTTTGCGCGCGGGCCAACACTTGTTGATAGGTAAGTTGTTGCAAATCTGGGGCTGCAATCTCGTCCCAAGTGCGCGGGGCCGCCACATAGGGCATCGTTTGTCCACGTAATGAATATGGCGTTATAGTGGTCTTTTTCCCGTTGTTTTGCGACCAATCCACCATTACCTTGCCAACCCTTGATGCTTTGCTCATCGTCGAAATAACTGAATCGGGGCTTTCAGCTTCAAGCAGTTTAGCAAGCTTTTTTGCCAACGCACTTACGGCATCGGAAGTTAATGGTGCGTCACCTTTACTAGGTTGCGGTAACGGTGCATATAGATGAATGCCTTTAGAGCCGCTAGTGACGGGGAATAGTTCTAGGCCCATCTTAGCTAATATCTCCCGGGTGCGCAATGCTACCTTGGCACAATCGGCCAGAGTCGCGCCCTCACCTGGGTCAAGGTCAATCACCATTCTATCTGGCGGTTCGATTACGGGTGGCATTGCTGGAATAGTTTGGGAATTATCAGCCGCTTGAAAGCGCCATTGTGGCACATGTATTTCCAGCCCAGCTTGTTGCGCATCCCAGGCAAGGGCATCCGCCGAATCCAACAAAACGTAATCCTTTGGGCCGCTTTTATGTTCAATAGGGACGCGATTAATCCAGGCCGGTACCCCGCGTCCAGCCTCTTTAGCGAAAAAAGTAGTGCCAGCCACCCCATTAGGCCAGACTCGGCGGGTAACTGGCCGGCGTAGTAAATGGGGGAGGAGGTAAGGTGCTATTTCAGTGTAATAGTTGAAGACATCTTTTTTGGTTGTGCCGGTTTCGGGATACAACACCTTGTCCGGATTAGTGAGGGTCACGCGCGGTGCTGCTTGCTCCATTACTTTAGAATGGCATATTTGGCTGCAAACCGCATATGATTGGGATATGCATTCGATCTGGAAGGGAGCCGTGTCGTTTGGGCTGGTAAATGTGCCAGTAAAACTCTATGCGGCGACCGAAAATCACGATCTGCCCCTGCATCAAATCCATGCGGCTGATGGCGGGCGGATTCGATATCAGAAAGTATGCCAACTTGACGGAGAGGTAGTACCGCACACGCAAATCATCCGCGGTTATGATGACGGCCATCATGTTGTTACTTTGACCAAAGAGGATATGGCCGATTTACCGGCTGAGCGCAGCCGCGAAATAGAAGTAGTGGAGTTTGTGCCCAGCGAGCAAATAGACCCAATAATGTTTGACTCCACTTACTATTTAGAACCCGATAGCAAATCTGCCAAAGCCTATGTGCTATTACGCCGCGTGCTTACCGAAACGAACCGGACCGCCATTGTTAAGTTCGCGCTCCGGGACAAATCGCATTTAGCGGTGCTGCGAGTTCGAGATGATGTCTTAGTTTTGCAAACCTTATTATGGCCAGATGAAGTGCGGCAACCAGACTTCCCAGCCCTGGATAATGTTAAGGTGTCCGACCGTGAATTTGAAATGGCTAAATCACTCGTCAATGCGTTTGAGGCCGATTTCGACCCGGAGCAATATCAAGATGATTATCAGGTGCAGTTGCGGGAATTAATTGACCGAAAGATTGCCGATGGCAATGCAGTTACTTCCAAACAAGCCTTTGGTGCTGCTAATGCAGCCGATGATGACGACGCAGGGGTTACCGACTTAATGACCGCTTTGCGTAAGTCCGTTGAGGCCGCCAAAGTTCGGACCGCCGCTGCAAAACCAGCGGAAGGTGCCGAGGCAAAACCCGCCAAGAAGGTTGTTACCAACACCTCGGTTCTAAAGGCAAAGGCTGCTGCCAAAAAAGCTGTTAAGGCACCAAAATCTGATTTGGCAACCGAACCCACTGCGTCCCTTGAATCGGGTGAAAGCGAATCGCCAAAACCTAAGCGTGCGCGCGCTAAGAAAACGGCCCTTTAGTGCCCAGACGCGAGTAGGTCAGCCGGGGGTCAAAACACTAAGCGCCAGAAGCGCTTGCTGTGTGCTTTTGTGTGGCTAGGCTAATAGGTTAGTGCCGGTTATCGGCTCAGCTGCGGGCGTAGCTTAATGGTAAAGCCTTAGTCTTCCAAACTAATGACGCGAGTTCGATTCTCGTCGCCCGCTCTCACTTTCGTTCGAGCGGGTGACGAGAATAATGCTTGTTTGGCGCACCTGCGGTGCGACCTGTCGCCCGCTCTCACTCTTAAAAGTACGCCCCCGGGACTCGAACCCGGAACCTACGGATTACAAGCGTACCTTTGGCCTAGAATCTGTTGCCTCGATGTGGAAGTTGGCGGCTTGATCATGTGTGCCACTTTTCCCGGTCTATCCTCCGCAACGGTTTCGACGCTAATGGGTGCGGGTATTACACCTGAGAACTATGTCCGCTACTTGAACGCTTGGCGGGGGTTTCCCGATGATACTGAGTGGCGAGGTGATGAGTGTGGTTGCCCCGATGACCGCTGCATCGGGCAGCACCACTATGATTATGAGGATTGCGGCTGCTTGCGGGCAATGTGCGCAGAATATCGTGCCGCAATACCCTGGGCACAAGACCATCCGGAGGACGACCCAGCGCGGTATATGGAGGAAACCTCAGATTGGGAGGCCGACGAACTGCTTCATGTGTTGGAAGGTGGTGATGCGGACTCCCCTACGGTCGCAAACCTGCTGCGCATCAACGCTGAGGCTGCTGAGTTGGTCGCCTCTGGGCGGCCTTATCCAGACCCGGTGCAACTGTTGGAGATGTACCGTCAAGCGGTCAAACATGACCTGCCAGCTTGGGCGGAAGGTACTTATGCCGTTCTGAAACGCGAGTGTTCCGATAGAGCACAGTTTGCTGTAGTTACTCGGATGCGTAAGGCGTCTTGAAATGAAATGTATTGCAACGCATTTAGACGGATATCATCGGTATACAACTGATTACAACGGTTATCGGTGTAACCAAACGGTAACAAACGCATTAGGTGGTATATCGTTGGGATCCGGTGGATACCAACCTAATGCAACTCAAACCGTCGAAATCAGTCGGAAACCAACCGTTTCAGGTGGAAACAGGTGTAAATCAACATATTCCAACGGTTATGGTTGTAAGCCAACGCATAACACCGCATTTGAGTGTGTTCCGTTTCATCATTATTCGCCTAATGGCGCCATATCCGAGATGTGGGTTTGGCGGTTATGTGGTCATGGTTGCCAGATGGAAATCTCATCCTTATGGGCGCCGCATATTTCGGCTTGGATTGGTGCGTTGCAGACCGAGCTTGCTGCTGAGGAAACGGTAAAGAAACGTCGGTATCATCTCTCTTGCTTAGCGCGAGCCTTTCCCACGGACAGCCCTTGGAGTCTGACCACGGAACAGATCGCTGGATGGTTGTGTTCTCGTGGGTGGTCAAGGGCGACTGTGCGTTCTTATCGTTGCGGGATTGCGAAGTTCTACATCTGGGCGGTGCGTGTCGGACATATTGCTTCGTCACCGGCCACTGATTTACCAAGGGTGCGGTCGGTTGACCCGGTGCCTCGACCGGCAGACCCGCAAGCAGTTCGGGCAGCGTTGGTGAATACTACTGACCGGGTGCGGTTAATGATTCGGATTGGAGTCGAGACCGGGATTCGCCGTGGGGAGTGCGCGGTCATTCACCTGCGGGATGTGATTACAAGCGATGACGGTGCTGATTGTCCACGGTAAAGGTGCAAGGGAGCGGCCTGTTCGTTGACGCTATCGTTAGCGGCGGAGATCCGCCGGGTTGCGGGCGCTAATGATGGGTGGCTGTTTCCGGGTAAAAAGAACGGGCACTTAGCTCCGCAACGGGTTGGCGATTTGGTATCCGAGGCGCTTGGCGATTATACGATGCACCAGTTACGGCATCTGTTCGGAACTGAGGTCTATGGCGAAACTCAGGATTTACGGCTAGTGCAGCAAATGCTCGGGCACGTTTCCATTACGACTACCACAGGATATGTGGGTATTTCAGCGGGCAAGGCTCGTGATAGTGTTCTTGACCGCGCGGAACGGTGGAATCGTATTCCCAATGACAAGCCGATAACACCTACCGCTTTTCTGGATGGAGGTGATAAGAGAAACCAATGTGAACCAACGTATTACATCTGATACCAACGTGTTACAACGTATAACAGGTGTAATCAGTTGGGAACAGGTGTAATGCAACGGTTTAAGTTATATTCGAGTTTTTGAGATGGAGGGGATTATGGCTCTGGTTTTGGCTATTGCGAATCACAAGGGTGGCGCCGGGAAAACTACCGTCACAGTTCAGACGGCGGCGGCGTTAGCGCGAGCAGGGAAACGGGTCTTAGTGGTAGACCTCGACCCGCAAGCGAACGCCACTGAGGGGTTGGGGTTATTGGAAGACCCGGATTTTCCTCGGCCTGGGTTAGTGGAGGCTTGGGATCGTACTCGCAATCCTTCGCTGTCGGCCGCCTCCGTTGTGTCGCGGTGTGGTTGGCTGGATGCTAGTGGCGTTGCTACCACGGAAGCGGATTTGATTGACGTCATTCCGGCGCGGTTCGATTTAGAAAATGAGGAACTGAGGTGGCAGGATGCTGATGCTAAACACCGCCTTACGCTATCACTGGAGGGCTGGGCTGATGCCTATGATGTGGTACTGGTAGATACTAGGCCGTCTTTGGGGTTGCTGGTGGCCGAGGCGTTCATGGCTGCTGATGCAGTGTTGATTGTAACCGAGCCGGGAAGGCGGTCGCTATATGGTGCGAAGCGAGTTTATGATTTTGTCAGCCAGTTGGCGAGACGGGGTAATCCTCGCTTAAACATAGTTACCTATATACGTTTCATGACTTTTTATGGAATAGTATTCATCTATCACCATTACGGGTCGAGCACGCGCTGAGACTTGGTACATTGTACCAATTGCGCTTGTTATGAGCGCAAAAGAACTTATGATAAGGGAGCTATCGAGAGCCATTGTTCTCCCTTTCGGTGAGTCAATAAACACTTTTAGTCTGAAAAGCCGGTGTCAAGGGGTATTGCTGAACTGTTACTAGATTGTTACCTAAAAAGTAGCTGCAAATACTCAGATGGCGCGGTTTGTTCCCTAAACCAACGTAAACCAACGCATACCGTTGTAATCAGATGGAAACGGATGTAATGCGTTGTTTTCGTGCTAAGGAGGGCGATATGGCGCCTGAAAGTCCTTGCAAGCCCGAATTTCGGCTCGAAACGGCGCTGTTGGTTCTGGTCTCCTGCCGCATCCATATGGTTAAGTCCGATACTAGACAAATAGGTTCCGTGTCTGGCATAATCTATATTGCCCGTTGCGTTGAGCTTCGGTGAAGTGAACCCGAGACCCGTCCGGAATGGTCGTGGCGCTCGGGTTTCGCGTTTTCTACGGTTGGACGTGGATTATTGGCTTATAGGCCATATTGTGTGTCTTTTCCGGGCGTGTCGTTGTCTGGTTTATGCGGTTCGTCCACCCCAGCCTTTTCGGATATAGAATCCTGGTT
>JGI24699J35502_11133420_pt1 | contig 10458 bp, 8 predicted proteins | sample TergutMp193P4_FD_35502 | JGI IMG/M metagenome (IMG submission 35502) | reverse complement strand
TTGTATATAATTGATATAGTATTTGTTATAATAGCATACTCGGTGCAAAACTTCAAATGAAATTCGGTTTATGTAATAAATATGTGTTATCTTTGCATACAAATAATTAAGAGTATGAAAATCACATTAAGCAAGAAGGTTGTGGCGATAGTTTATGCAAGTGCTTGTGCAGCATTTATCGCTGCTATTATAGAAACTCTTATATGGCACTTTGTTTTTCATATACATAATTGGCTATTACAAGGCATTATAATGTTTGTTTGTCAATTAATTATCATGCCGTTTTTTTTCCTAATATGGAAAAAGGATTTGTTTAATGAAGAGGTAAAATAATTGATAACTTAGTAATATATGACTTTAGGAGAGAATATAATAACAATAATAGCTTCGGGTCTTATTGCAGGTATTATTATAGATTTTGGGCTGAAAAAATATATTATACGATATACTAATATGTTCAATCGGTATCTTGCAAAAAGAAAGAAAAGAGGTTAAATAATTGATATCTCAACTATAGTTGCTAACTTGGCATTATTGCATAAATGCTTAATAAATCATTGATTATTAGAGGTATGTATTTTGCTCAGCCGTAAGATATATACCTCTGATTTTAATTATCATAAAGCAATTATCCGTTTGGCAAAGGTTTGTCCTAATTCGAATGCAGCCTGATAACTATCTGCAAAAACAGCGTGTTTATTTTCAACAGGCGCAGCTACTAATTCCCAATTCATAGCATCTGCAAATGCCGTTAAATGTTTTACTGCCACTCCTGCCCAAGAGAAAGAGCCAAAGCACGAATACAAGCGGTTTTTGATGCCTCGATGTTTAATAGCGGAAAGTAATTCCTCCACAGCCGGATAAATGTCGTTCATATAAGTTGGACTGCCGATAATCAGTCCGTTGTATTTGAAAATATCCGAGAGTATAAACGATGTATCTGTTTTAGATACATTGTAAATAACCACATTTTTTATTCCATTGGAAACCAATCCTTCCGCAATCGCCTCTGCTAATTGTTGCGTGTTGCCGTACATCGAACCGAAGGCAATAACTACACCGTCTTCTTCTGCTTCATACTGGCTCCAGTGGTTATAGAAGCTAAATATTTTCTTTATTTCCTGTCTCCAAACCGGACCATGTGTAGGACAAATCGTTTGAATCTGTAGCGAGGAAAGTTTTTTCAATATTGCTTGAGTCGGAGAACCATATTTCCCTACAATGCAGGCATAATAACGCCGCAATTCATTCCAATATTTGTCTATGGGAATAAAAGCGTCCAAGTAATCACCATCTAAAGTTCCGAATGAACCGAAAGCATCGGCAGAAAACAATAATTGATCGCTGGGTACATAAGTGAACATTACTTCAGGCCAATGCACCATCGGCGCCATATAAAATGTTAAAGTTTTTTTACCCAGCGATAAAGAACTACCTTCTTTTACTTCGTACAATTGATCATTAATGCCGAAATAACCTTTTAACATATCAAATGTCCGGGTATTTCCGACCATTTGAATTGCCGGATATTTTTGCTTCAACAGACCGATAACTCCAGCATGATCAGGTTCCATGTGATTGATGATCAGATAGTCAATTGGTCGATCTTTAAGAATGGCGTCTATTTTTGCAAAAAAAACATCAGCGAAAGATATATCTACCGTATCAATCAACGCAACTTTTTCATCAATGATCAAATAAGAATTATAAGTAATTCCTTCCGGCAATGGCAGGTAATTTTCAAATAAACTTTTTTGCCGATCATTGACTCCGAGATAATAAATATTTTCGGTTACAGGTCGTTTATTATACATATTATTTATTCCTATTCCGGCTCGAATTGATCCTTACCTACACCGCAAATTGGACAAACCCAATCATTGGGAATATCTTCAAATTCAGTTCCCGGTTCAATGCCGCTATCAGGATCTCCTTTTGCAGGGTCGTAAACATACCCGCATACTACACATACGTATCTCATAATAATTTTTTTTATTAATTAATATTCCTATTTCTTTTGTTACTAAAACCATGCAAATATATATGAAATTTGCGAAAGTTCCAAATACGGAAATTTTTTTATCTCACTTCAAATAGTTCGCTGAACGATACGAAGAGCGGACCAAAGGACCGCTTTCTACATGTTTGAAGCCTGAAGAATAGGCTTTTTCCTTATATTTTTCAAACACTTCCGGATGAATGTACTCTTTGACAGGCAAATGTTTTCGGGAAGGTTGCAAATATTGTCCAATGGATAAGAAATAACAACCAGCCGATAATACATCTTCCATTAGTTCTGATACTTCAGATTCTGTTTCACATAATCCAAGCATTAATCCGGTTTTAGCGAATACATTTGATTCTCCGACCTGTTTTAAAACAGCTAAACTTCGTTCGTACTTGGCAGCGCTTCTTACGAGCGGAGTCAGCCGCCGGACGGTTTCCATATTATGTGAGATAATTTCCGGTGCTGTCGCAATTATCCCGGCAATACTTTTCTCGTTTCCCCAAAAATCAGGAATTAAGGCTTCCAGAGTAGTTTGAGGATTATACGACTTGATTTGACGTATGGCTTCTATCCAATGTCCGGCGCCGGCATCTGGTAAATCGTCTCGGTCAACAGAGGTAATCACGGCATGTTTCAAGCCTAATTCACGTATTGATTGTGCGATTCGTACCGGTTCTTCCGGATCCAGAGGCAAAGGTTTTCCAGTTTTTGTGTTGCAGAATTTGCAGGAACGCGTGCATATATCGCCGCATATCATAAACGTAGCCGCTCCTTGATTCCAACATTCCCCCAAGTTCGGACATTTTCCGCTTTGGCAGATAGTGTGCAAATTCTGAGAGGCGACAAGAGTTCCCGTAATTGAAAATTGCCGGTTATTACCCAAATGCACCCGCAACCAATCCGGTTTCCGAATTCGTTTTTCCATTACTTCCATTTATAAATTCCTGTTCAAAAAATCAATGATACAGTTGTAGAGATGAAGCCGTGTATCTGTTCCTAAAATGCTGTGGTTTTTGTCTGTATAGATTTGCGTATCGAACTGTTTACCGGCTTCTTCCAAGGCTTTTATGTAATATAATGTATTCTGGAAATGCACATTATCGTCGGCTGTTCCGTGAATCAGCAATAAGCGTCCTTGCAAATTATTAGCCAGTTTCAATGGCGACGATGCATTGTATCCGCTTTCGTTTTCTTTAGGAGTTCGCATAAATCGCTCACTGTAAATTGAATTATAGAATCGCCAATCGGTAACGGCTGCTATCGCGACTCCGGCTTTAAAAATACCGTTGCCACGGCTCATTGCCATCAAAACATTATATCCGCCATAACTCCATCCCCAAATAGCAATCCGGTTTTTATCAACGTAAGGTAAAGTTCCCAAATATTGCGCTCCAGCAATTTGGTCGTCGGATTCTAAAGTCCCCAAATTCAAATACGTACATTTTCTGAATTCTTCGCCTCGCGCACCTGTGCCTCGTCCGTCAATCGCAACGATAACATAACCTTGCGAAGCCAAATAGACATACCAATCCAAGTCGTAACGGTCTAATACTTCTTGTGAATCCGGACCGCTGTATTGTATCATCAACGCCGGATATTTCTTGTTAGAGTCGAAACTAACTGGTTTCAACATCCACCCATTCAAAGTATTACCTTGAGAAGTGGTGAAATTAAAGAACTCTTTCTGCGGATAACGGAGTGTTTGAAGTAAATCTTTCAGCTTGGAATTATCATTCAAAACCAAAAGTTGTTTTCCTTTTTCATCGTGGATAGAAATAATAGCCGGCGTGTTAGCATTGGAAAAAGTATTGACGTAGTATTGGAAATTACTGCTAAAAGTGGCAGAATTAATTCCCTCTTGAATAGACAATTTGGTTTTTACACCTTTGGCATCTGTTTTATATACCGAACGACGCAATGGACTTTCTTCCGCCGATTGATAATACACCGTTTTTGTTTCGGGATTATAGCCGTAAAGCGCTGTAACGTCCCATTTTCCAGAAGTCAATTGGCGCTCCTGAATGCCGTTTATAGTATATAAGCAGGCATGAGCAAATCCGTCTTTCTCACTCACATATACAAAATTATCTTTAGTAAAATAGATGGCTGATATCCAATTCGGATTTATATAGTATTTATTCTCGTCGTGGAAAGCCTGATGGGCAACCGTTGATTTTGGATTGGCATAGTACATTTTAAATTGGTTCTGATAACGGTTCAAAGTCATAATCGCTAATTGATCAACATTTTCCGTAAAGCGAATAAAAGAGATATAACCATCAGGGTCTAATGGAATATCCATTTTTTTAATATCCTTTGTTTCCACATTATAAGCATAAACACCCACTACAGAGTTGTTTTCTCCGGCTTTAGGGTATTTATAGGAATATGATCCCGGATAAAGCGATCCGTCGAAAAGCTGAAAGCTATATGTAGGCACTAATGTTTCATCCGATTTTACAAAAGCGAGGAATTTACTGTCAACCGACCACGACATCAGGTTCGTAGCCCTAAATTCTTCTTCATAAACCCAATCGGTTATTCCATTCAGAATTTTTCCAATTTCCCCATCTTTAGTCACCTGCGATTCGGTATCGTAATCGAACTTTTTCAGCCAAATATTATTATCCCTTACGTAAGCACACATTCTTCCGTCGGGCGAAAAGGTAGGAATCATTATTTTCCCTTCGGTATCGGACAAAGGCTTTAAATAATTTCTCCGAACATCGTAATCATATACGTTTGCTTTCCACGAGCGGCGATAAATTGATTCTCTATTCGTCCATACTAAAATCCGGTAGCCGGTATTGCTGATCAAATATCCATCGATTTTATCCAGCTGGGTTTCCCGCGCTGTTGCTGTATTAAACAATGTATCAGTAATTTTCCCGGTTTTGTAAGCATATTTCAAGATAGCTTTCTTATTGCTGCTAATCATGGTATAATGTTCTCCATCAGGTAATGAGCGCATTTCTTCCACGCCTTGCGAAGCGTATTTTCGTTCGACAATGTCTTTTAACTGAATTGAATTATTTCCGTTTTGAGCATTTAAAAATAAAGCTGAAAAGGAAAAAATGAAAATAAAAAATGAATTTCTCATAACAAAATTAAGTAATTACAGAATGCAAAGATAATCACAGGAATGAAAATATATACTATAAAATGCAAATAAAAATCATATCTTTGTATTCGTTATCTCGTATAAAATATGTTTCGTAGAATAGCTTTCGTTTTCTTATTTCTATTACCGGCCTTACTTGCTTCAGGGCAAAGCGCCGCTTATCAATCGTTCGACAATATCAGTCTCGGTACGGAAGCTTCGGTAATCAATTGCTTTTTGCAAGATAACCAAGGACTTATATGGATTGGTTCTGATAAAGGATTGTTCAGTTATGACGGATATACTGTTCAACAACATTTCACTCCGGGAGAACAAAGCAATTCTCATATTTATTGCGGAATTATTATAGACAGTACTTATTTGTATCTTGGCGCGGATAATGGTTTACTTATTTACAATTATCGTACGGATAGATACGAAAAATTGCAGGTATCTTTCCCAAGCGATATTCGTGCGCTTGCCGCTGATGATAATATATTATGGATAGGTTCACTTAACGGACTATATACTTATGATCTTCATTCGAGAAACTTGAAACGTTTTACCAGAGAAGAATATAAGAATATACCTCATGAAACAATTTATTCTATTCTATGTGCTACTAACCGGAAAGTTTATATCGGTACCTACAATGGATTTTGCAGTTATGAACCGAAGACACATACTTTTGAAAAAATAGATTTACCCGTCAGCAGACCTAAAAGCAATCAATTTGTCAATGCTCTATTAGAAGATGTTTCGCGGAATTGTATCTGGATTGGTATGGAAGGAAACCTTTTCAAATACAGCCTTTCCTCCGGAAAGATTGAGGCGATAGAACTGTTTCACGACAACTCCGTTAAATCATTAACTTTAGATGCAAATGGATGCCTACTTGCAGGAACGGATAACGGATTATATGTATATCATGAATCTGAATCTACCCTGCATGTGGTGCATGATTCCCGAAATCAACAATCTTTATCGAATAATATTGTTTGGTGCATTTTTACGGATAAGGAAAAGAATATATGGATGGGAACGGATTATGGCATTTCTTTATCGCGCCGCAACGATTATTTCAGGTATGTTCCGATAGCACAGATTACCGGAACAGGAGACGGAAATCATTTTTATTCTTTGTTTAAAGATTCCCGTGGTATTTTCTGGTTTGGGGGTACAAACGGACTAATCCGGTTTAACGAGAATTTGGGTAGCTATTCTCATATTGCTTGGTATCGTATGGGGAACAAGAAATATCCGTTGCCTCACAACAGGATACGACAGATTTATGAAGACAGGGAACATCAATTGTGGATAGCTTCTGACGGAAGTATTAATCGCTATGATTACGATACGGAAAAATTCATTCGTTATAACATCACGGATAGTACAGGAACTTATAATAGCAATTGGGTTTATTTTATACTGGAGGATAACAGCGAAAAACTTTGGATTGCGACTTGCCTTGGCGGTATTTTTGTTGTTGACAGGCAGAAGTTAATCCATACAACTACTGAAAATTTCATCGCAGAATATAACTTTACAGTTCAGAATGGATTGTCGGGTATGTTTGTCAATCAAATTGTTTCGGATAAGGAAGGCAATATCTGGGTATTGCTGTACAATAACGGCATTAATAAAATTGATGCTTCTACACGCAAAATTACCCAGATTCCCATTGAAAAATGGATTAATGAGAAAAATCCCAACTTCATACTTTGCGATCGGGAAGGTCATATCTGGATTGGATTCCGGGGCGGAGTGGCGCGCATTATTCCCGAAACATATCAATCCGAAGTGATACGTTGGAATGAATTTAGTAATAATGAGGTTCTTTCCATGGTGGAAGTCGGCGAATACATTTGGGTATCTACTACCGATGGCGTTTGGGTTGTGAACAAACAGCATTTGGAAGTTAAACGTTTGAATATTGCAGAGAAAGTATTTACCAATCTTTTTTACGATTCGGTAGATAATCAGGTTTATATGGGAGGAATGGATGGTTTTGCCGTCACTTATCCCGAAATAGTAAATGCAAATATATTGGATCAACCGATTTATTTAACTGCGTTGTATATCAATGACCGTTTATTTGTTCCCAATGATAAAACTGATAGCCGGAGTATTCGTTATACGCACTCGATTGTTCTGGATCATAATCAAAATAATCTTTCTTTTGAGTTTTCGGATTTTCCATACGCATTGGAGGGGAAAAATAAATTTGTATATAAGTTAATTGGACTGGATAATGAATGGACACTTTTTAAGCAAAACAATAACAGAATTACCTATAACAATTTAGATTATGGGAAATATCAGTTAGTGATTAACAAATTAGACTTACACGGAAAACCATCCGGCAATCAGTATGTGATTTCCATTCATATACGTTCGCCTTGGTATTATACTACTTGGACGAAAACACTGTATCTGGTTTTATTACTTAGTCTGATTACATGGGCGATAAATTTTTTCCGAATAAGAAATAGACTGAAATCCGAGCAGATGGAAAAAGAAAGAATTCTTGAACAATCCCGTTCTAAAATGGATTTTTTCACCAACATATCTCACGACTTTAAAACTCCTTTGAGCATGATTATTGCTCCGGCAAGTAAATTATTACTTGAAGTAAAAAATCAAAACGAAAAGAAACAATTGGAAATAATCCGGCGCAATGCGATGAAATTAAATTCATTGATTCATCAGGTGCTTGATTTCAACCTGATGGATAGTAATGCCGACAGCTTTTTAATTCTTTCGAAAGTAGAATTTGTTTCATTTGCTAAAAGTTTATTTGAAGTGTTTGAAGAAGATGCGGTTAAAGAAAAGGAATTGACATTTGATTTTTATAGTAATTGTACAAAGTTATATATGAATATTGATGTTGTAAAATTTGAATCTATTCTGAACAACTTGTTTTCAAATGCTTTTAAATATACTCCGGAAGGCGGGAAAATCGCTCTTTCTATAGAAGTAAAGGAAGACGCCGGGACGTTGAACATTATTGTTTCCGACACAGGAATAGGAATTCCTTCGCATGATATTCCATATATTTTTCAGCGTTTTTTTCAGTCATCCGGAGCGCTCAAAAAAAAGGAAGGCACAGGCATCGGCCTTTATTTGGTGAAAACCTATACGGAACTACATGGAGGGCGGGTAGAAGTAGCATCGGAAGAAAATCGAGGAACAAGTATCATCATTTCATTACCGCTATATATTGTCGAAAATCCGGCAACGCAGGTTGAAGTGCCGATTGAAAATATAAATGAGAATATTGATCAACCATTAATCCTGATTGTAGAAGACGATACAGAAGTGTCGAACTTTATTTGCCGACTATTGGAAACGAAATATCGTTGCAGGACTGTTGAAAATGGAAAAATGGGCTTGAAACTTTGCACAGAACTAATGCCGGATTTAATTATTGCAGACGTGATGATGCCTGTGATGAACGGATTAGAAATGTGTCGGCAAATCAAAAATAATATTCCGACTTCGACTATACCCATTATTTTGCTTACGGCAAAAGACGATAAGGAGACGGAATTAGAGAGTATTCATCTTAATATAGACACCTTTATAACTAAGCCTTTTGATTCCGACATTCTTTTATCGAGAGTGGAACAGTTGCTAAACAGCAAACAACAAATGGAAGTAAAAGCACGGATGGATGTTATTTCCACTCCCAAAGTCATTGAAGCCATTTCGTACGACGAAAAGCTTTTATCCAATATTACGAAAATCATTGAAGACCATGTTTCCGATTCAGATTTAAACGTAAATGCGCTTAGTAACCTTTCAGGTTTTAATGTTAAACATATTTACCGGAAAATTAAGCAGCTTACCGGCATGACTCCGGTCGATTATATTAAGTCGATTCGCATGAAAAAGGCTGCTGTGTTATTTAGTCGGAAAAAATTCTCGGTAGCGGAAGTCATGTATATGGTAGGTTTTTCCAATCATTCGTATTTCTCAAAATGTTTTCAAGCCGAATTTGGTAAAACTCCGAAACAGTTCATAGAAGAAGAGTAAATTAAAAAATCACTTAATCAAAGAAAAGAATGGAAAAGAAAAAGAAATCCAGGTTCATCAAAGGAATTGATCTACACAAATTCTTGGGAATTGATCTACACAAATTCTTGCCTCGCACCTCTGGAAAAGCGGCTCCTCCGGGAACCATTGAATATATTGGAAAACCTCAACAGATGCCTACTTCTATGGAAGTTATATCCTATGGTGAACAGGAAGTACAGCGGGAAAAAATAATGGCTATAGAAGATTTGCGCCCCGCTTTATCAACCACTTCCTATCAATGGATTCGAATAACAGGATTGCAAGATGTAGTTCTGTTACAGCAGTTGGGCGAATTGTTTCAAATCGATGCTCTTGATATGGAAGCCATTGCCAATACCACAGAACGTCCTAATATCGAGGAGCATGAACACTATATTTTTGCAGTGCTCAAATCTATGCGGATCGAACCCACAACAAGGGAGATTATCATAGAGCAAATCAGTATCATTGTTGGTAAAAATTACCTGATATCGCTCCATGAAACGCCTCCTGTTCTATTTGAGCCGTTATACCAAAGAATCGTTTCCGGCGGCAAACAAGTTGACAAATTTACCCCTGATTATCTATTGTTTGCTATTTGCGACTTGATGATTGATAACTATTTCTCCCTGCTGGAAAATATAGGAAATATGATTGAGGCTATTGAAGATGAATTGATTTCGTCACCAAGCTCTTCTTGCCAGCAATTAATTTACAGATTGAAACGGCAACTTTTTTATGCAAGGAAAATTGTATGGCCTACCCGTGAAGTGATAGATACGCTTCAAAGCTCGGTGAACCCACTTATTACCGACAACTCGCGCAACTATTTTCGAAATATTCACGATCATACGGTACAAATCCTTGAAACCATTGAAAGCCTCTTAGATCTTAGCTCCAACATGATGGATCTTTACTTGTCGACCGTCAGCAACCGGCTCAATGAAATAATGAAAGTACTCACCATTTTCTCAGCACTTTTTATCCCAATGACTTTCTTAGCCGGGGTATATGGAATGAACTTCAAGAACATGCCCGAACTTGATTGGAGATATGGTTATATGGGGTTTTGGGGAGTGGTTACTGTTGTTGCCATCGTCATGCTTATTTTCTTCAAACATAAAAAGTGGATGTGAAGCAACTGCAGATATAGCAATAGCGGAGCCTATGATTAACAAAGTGCCGTCAATGTGAAAATGCGTGCATTGAGAAAAATCGAGGATTAAAGAATATTTACTACAAATTTGAGTATATTTGCAGTCCATTAAAGAGTATATAAAATGATTAGAAAAAG
>JGI24699J35502_11133421_pt1 | contig 10461 bp, 7 predicted proteins | sample TergutMp193P4_FD_35502 | JGI IMG/M metagenome (IMG submission 35502) | reverse complement strand
AAGCAGTACGTCTTGGATTTGGTGCTCGCGACCCGCCAACATCGTGACGTCCGGTTGGGGGCTTCCCCGCGCGCGTCCATCAACTTGCTGCGCACGGCAAAGGCAGTGGCGGCCATGGATGGGCGTGGCTTCGTATTACCCGATGACGTGCAGTTTGTCGCTGTACCCGTGCTGGCACACCGGCTGATTTTGACGGCTGACGCGCGGTTAGCGCATATTACTGGCCAAGAGGTAGTCTCGGAAATAATCAGGACAACTCCGGTATCGCAGTCCAACACTGATACCGCAAAAATCCGCCGCATTTCCGCCGCGATGCTCAAGCGGGCATCATGATCGGCTCCGGGGGGACGCCTGCCACCAAGCAGGCGCAGCGCGGTAACCTCCGGTTAACTTCCAGAGGCATTGGGCTATTGAGCACCGCTGCGTTGTTATTGGCGGTGGGCATTAGGTTTAGCGTGGTTGAGTTGGTTGGCCTCGCGGCTGCGTTACTGGCGCTGGCGCTGATCGCCTTGGGTTCACTCGGGTTCACTTTGCTGGCCACCAAACGGCAGGCTACTGCGCGGGTGGGGCGTGATGCACCGCCACGGATGATCTGCGGGGACTCTGGGGAAATCACCACCACCATCTCGGCGTGGCGCCCACTGGCCGGGGCTTTCCTAGAAAGCGTGCGCGACAAGTTAGCTCCCGCGCTGTGCGCGTCCCAAGCGGTAGTTGGCTCACGACGCGACGGACAACAGTTGGTCTATCGGGTGACGCCCGCGCAAACTGGACGCTGGCCGTTGGGGCCGGTGCTGGTTGCCTTCGGTGACCCGTTTGGCATTGCGAAAGCCTCGCAGACGCTGGGGGCGCCGTCCTCGCTGATGGTGTGGCCGCATACGGTGGCGTTGCCGGTGGCCGGGCGGCTGTCAAGTTCCGGTGGGACTGGCTCTAGCTTGACTCCGGCTTTGGACGACGCGACGCTGCGATCCTACATTCCCGGCGACGACCTGCGCCGCATCCATTGGCCGACGTCCGCCCGGCGGGGTGCGCCGATGATTCGCGAGAATGAAGGCCGCGGTATCAGCCCGGTGCAGGTGGTGGTTGACCCGGTGTTATTGCACGATGACCGGTTTGCCGAGTGGGTTTTGGAACACGCGGCTTCCTTAGCTACGTCGGCGCTGGCGGCTGGCCATCCGGTGCGCATCGTTGGCAGCGGACAGCCCGAATTTATTGATTGCCAAGTCACTGGGCAAGAACAATTGCTCAACCAAATCGCTGATTTGGCGATGGCAGCCCGGCTCAACCCCAGCTTTGACGCCTTAGTGTTCCCCAGCGCCAAACGGGGTTGTGTCACTTACGCCTTGGTGGCGGCGTCTAGCGAACCGCTCCCAGCCGCCCTGCATGGCGCTTTGTCAGGCACAAAGCTGGCGGTTTTGGTAGGTGCTTCTGAAAACCAGCGCGCTGCGCGGTTACAAGCAACCGGATGGCGCACTGTGCAATTCCCGATGCCGGTAGCGCATCAGGCGGCTTTGGCGGCCCTATTGGGCGCTTCGACGACTGGATGGAAGGCAGCGGCATGAAGATCGGTGGCGGAGAAAACAGCAGCAACACGGGAAACGGCTCGAGTGTGAAAACGGTGGCCATTACCCTCACGGTATTGGCGGCCATCTTAAGCGCCGCGCTCTCGTTGGGAACCATTTTCCAGCCCGGGTGGCTGGTTGACTTCGCCATCGTCTTAGGCCTGCTCGCATTGGTTACTGGCGGAGCGCGCCTAATAGGTAGGCGGTACGGGAAAAGCCCGGCTGCGCTGGCGGTAACCAGTGGAGTGCTGTTTGGGAGTTGGCTAATCCTCACGATGTTTGGCGGTACGGCAGCCAATGCGGCTTGGCCGGCCCAAGGGCCCCTTCTACCATCCCTCGGCTCATTCGCACAGCTTCATCAGCTTTTTAGTCAAGGGCTGTTTGAAGTCGAAACCAGCAGTGCGCCACTGGAGCTTACCCCGGCTCTGCTATTTATCGTGATCGCTGGCGCTATTGCCCTTTTTATCTTAGCGGAAGCTTTAGCGAACTCTAAACTTGCCTACTTGGCAGTACTGCCGATAGTAGGGTTGTGGGCTCCGGCGCTCGGTTTAGGCTGGGGCATTGACCGCACCCACTTCGCACTCGCTTGTTTGGCGTACGTCTTAGTCTTAGCGGCAAGTTACGGTGACAAAGTGCAGCTTGCTGTTCCAAGTGTCCGCCGCAATTGGCACCTCGCAACCGGCGCTTTGGTAGTGGTCGCCCTTGGAGCTGGTGTCGGCACTAGTGTTTATGCGGCTAGATACCTAGAAAGCTACCGGTTGCTGCCCTTTTCTCGGACAGTTGGTACTGGTTCTGGGTTAGGAATGATGCTAGATACCAGCCAAGCGTTATCCGGCACTAAAGAAATAAAGAACCTCTTTACCTATACTCCATACACTTCGACCGCTAACGGCGGCATCGTCATTAAAGAATCAGTAAGTCAGCCTTTTAGAATCGCCACTTATACCAATTTTGACGGTCGCACTTGGGAACAATTACCGCAGGATTTGCAGCAGCCGGTAGAACGGGATGCTGCCGTAGCTGATGGTGGCCAGACAATTCCTGTTTCTGGCAACAAACCAGCAGATTTCTTGGGTAAAGACCCTGCCGATGCTGACGAAAACGCCCTCTCGGACGAAACGCTGGAATTAATAGCGATTACTTTTGATCAATATCCTTATGACCGGCTACCGGTTACCAGCGATCCGCGAAAAATTTCGAATGAAGGCAGTTGGCAATGGCAACTAGATTCCGTTAATGATACGGCATACCCAATGAACCCACTTCGGGCGGGGATGCAGCTAGCGCTTTACTCTTATACCCGAGACTTACAACCAAATATCTTGCGGCAGCATAACACTGAGTTTCCTGCCAACCCCGAACTAGCTCCGGCTTTTCTGGATATCCCCACTCGGAACGCAAAAAAGATCATTAGAGCCGCTGAGGATATCGCTGGAGACGTCACCAATAGGTTTGATATCGCGGTAGCTCTTGTTAGTTACCTATCTGATCCGAATACGTTTACATATACGCAGCAGCCGCCAACATCAAGAACCGGTAATATGGTTACCGACCTTATTGAAAGTGGCAGCGGATATTGTGTTCACTTCGCTACTGCGATGGTGTTATTATCCCGCGCCCTTGGCGTGCCAGCGCGGCTTGCCGTTGGCTACCTACCAGGCGAGCCAACGTCGCCCACTAAATGGTTAGTAACCAGTGCCGACTCGCACGCTTGGGCCGAAATCTATTTCGGGCCAGAAATTGGTTGGGTGCCTTTCGACCCAACACCCCCAGACCCGGCTTCCACAACTGCTGTCGGCGCTACCTTGGTCAGCTCGTGGGCGATTCCTACCAGCGTGCTCCCATCTGTAAGCGGTGACGGCGACGGTTACTATTACGGGGATATGCCTTACGAATACATTGACCCGTACTCCCCTTATGCCTCTGACCCTTACTCGACAGTTTCTACGACACAGTATCCAGACTTTGACGAGGAATCTGTTTGGATTCAATCAGGCACCAAACCAAGCTTGGCGAACACGGGCGGGATGCTTAGGGACAACTGGCTATATTGGACGGCTATCGGCGGGGCACTACTGTTTAGTGCGGCAGCATTTGCGGTGCGGCGCTGGCAACTGAAGCAGTTGGCGGAACTCAACGAGGAACTGGCGTGGGCCAAAGCCAAGGCTGCCCTCGGACGGCACGGCATCTTGGTGGAAACCGCCACTACCCCACGGCAATTGGAAGCGGCAGTGGTTGAGGGTTGGACGCTGAAGTATCAAAACCGACCACCAGCGCAGCTGCTTACCGCGTTGGGCACGATTTCCAGTGCTGTCGAGACCTCACGCTACGACCAGAAAAACAACTCCACCTTAACCAAGGAACTCACCGAGGCATTGCGCCAAGTTAAGAACACCAAACGCCCTAGCGTTCGCCACCTGAAGGCGGATTAGCTCACTAGGTTGCCACCTGTTGGTAACAAGCTCGCGTCCCGCGCCTCGGCAGCGTCCCGGAATGCCGATGCCGGGATATGGCAGTAGCCGCCGGGGTTTTTGTCGAGATAGTCTTGATGGTATTCCTCCGCTAAGTAATAGTTGCGTAAGGGTTCCACCTCAATGGCAACGGGAACGCGGTTTCCGATAACCCGATCCAGTTGCGCCTGCAATCCGGCGATGGAGTCGGCAACCACTGAAGCGTCAGCAGGGTCGGTGTAGTAGATGCCGGTGCGGTACTGGGTGCCGATGTCGTTGCCCTGCTTATTAAGCGAGGTCGGGTCAATCACTTGGTAGTACATGTTTAGCAGGAATGGCAGGCTGACCACGGTGGGGTCGTAGGTGATACGAACGGCCTCGGCAAAGCCGGTGCGACCGGTGCAGACCTGTTGATAGGTAGGTTTGGAGGTGTGGCCGTTGGCGTAGCCGACGTCGGTGTGGGTGACCCCCTTGATTTCAGCAAAATACTTCTCGACGCCCCAGAAGCAGCCGCCCGCTAACACAATTTCTTTAGTCGCAGTCATACGTCATAGACTACGCCAAGCCGTGCACGGTGGTTGAGCAGGCGGCGCGGCCGCTGACCGTCGAAACCACCACTAGGACGATCATTCCTTCCGGTCGCTGCTCTCTCACCGGTATCTGCCTAAGCAATGCAGTAGAGTGTCTGTGTGAGTCAATCATCTCTCTATGCTGCGTCAGCTAGCTTCCCTTTCAGCAAGTCCGATGCCGAATGGCAACTTGAACTCAACCCCCAAGAATTCCAAGTGCTGCGCCGCGCCGGTACTGAGCGCCCGTTCACCGGGCCGCTTAATGCCGAGAACCGCCCCGGCACTTATTACTGCCGCGCTTGCCACGCTCCCTTGTTTAGTAGCAGCACCAAGTTCGACGCGGGCTGCGGGTGGCCGAGCTTTTATGTGCCACTTGCGGGTGACTCCGTCATCTTGCGCCCGGATTATAGCCTGCCGGGGCGGCCCCGGACTGAGGTATTATGCGCAAACTGCGGCTCGCACCTCGGCCATGTTTTCGACGATGCGCCGCAGACACCAACCGGCGATCGGTTCTGCATGAACTCCATCGCCCTCACCTTTGAGCCAACTTCATAGCCACTCATGGTTGGGCTAAATTTCGGTGGTTGAGCAGCGCCGTAGGCGCGACCGTCGAAACCACCCAAACATCTCGGTGGTTGAGGCGGCTTGAAAAGCCGGTCTCGAAACCACCCCAAACATCCCGGTGGTTGAGGCGGCTTGAAAAGCCGGTCTCGAAACCACCACACCGCCCGGGTGGTTGAGGCGGCTTGAAAAGCCGGTCACTTCGACAGGCTCAGTACGGCGCTCGAAACCACCACACCCCCTCGGTGTTAGGTTCTCTCAGGCTTAACCTATACGTCATTGCGGGCTTGACCTTTTCGTCATTGTGGGCTTGACCCGCAATCTCACCCCAACCAGATCAACAGGTAGCAACAAATGATCACAGCCCAAGCGCTGACCATCCAAATCGGCGCGCGTGAGTTATTGAAGCCCGCGAGCTTCCGCATCGGCTCCGGCGACCGCATCGGGCTGGTCGGTCGCAACGGCGCGGGCAAAACGACCATGCTCAAAGCGCTAGCGGGCCAACAAGCCACGGGCGACTCAATAGCTACTGTCGGGCAAATCATCCGCAGCGATTCCATCGGATATCTGCCCCAAGACACACATATCACTAACCCCGATGTCATCGGTATGGATCATGTGTTATCAGCGCGCGGCCTAGATTATCTCACGAAAGAAATGGCGAAAACCGAAGCGCAGATGACTTCGCCTAACCCGGATATTATGGCAAAGGCGCTCGATAAGTATCCCAAACTCGAAGCGCGCTTTGTGGCAGCCGGCGGTTATGCTGCCGAATCGGAAGCCTATCGCATCGTCAATAACTTAGGCATTACAAAGCGAGTGCTGGAAAGCCAAGTCGGGCATTTATCGGGTGGCCAACGACGGCGGCTCGAATTAGCGCGGATTCTATTTAGCGGCGCCGCTACGTTATTACTAGATGAGCCCACCAACCATTTAGACACCGACGCCGTAGCGTGGTTGCGTGATTACCTAAAAACTTATCCGGGTGGCTTCATCGTAATTAGTCACGACATCGAACTATTAAAGACTTGTGCAAATAAGATTTGGTATTTGGATGCGAACCGTGCCACGTTGGATCAATATAACTTGAATTGGGACGCCTACGTGGTGGCTCGGGAGCAAGAAGAAAAGCGCCGGAAACGTGAGCGCGCTAATGCCGAGAAGAAGGCTGCCGCGTTAATGGCCCAAGCTGAAACCATGCGCGCCAAAGCCACCAAGGCCGTCGCGGCCCAGCAGATGATTAAGCGCGCGCAGGATTTGTTAGACGCTACCCAGACTGAGCGGCCCGTGGAGAAGGTGGCTAAGCTGCGGTTCCCTTCCCCCGCGCCTTGTGGCCGCGTGCCGTTGGAGGCCGAGGATTTATCCAAGTATTACGGCTCATTGGAAGTTTTTACCGGGGTGGATTTGGCGATTGACCGGGGCGCCCGCGTGGTGGTGCTCGGGCTTAACGGCGCTGGCAAAACCACTTTGTTGCGGCTGCTTGCAGGCGTTGAGGACGCAGACACTGGACGGGTGGTGCCCGGTCATGGCTTAAAGCTCGGCTATTACGCCCAAGAACACGACCAACTTGATCGGTTCGCTACCGTCTTTGAAAACCTGCGGCAGGTCGCTCCGGATATGACCGACACCCAAGTGCGCACGGTGCTGGGGTCGTTCCTTTTTAGCGGCGAGGATGCCGAGAAGCCGACTTATGTGCTGTCGGGTGGCGAAAAGACCCGGCTGGCCTTGGCAACTTTGGTCGTCTCGCGGGCCAATGTGCTGCTGCTGGATGAGCCGACTAACAACCTTGACCCGGCATCGCGCGAGGAAATCCTCAACGCTTTACGGACATACGAAGGCGCCATCGTGATGGTTACCCACGACGATGGCGCTGTCGAAGCCCTAAAACCAGAGCGCGTCCTCCTCCTACCAGAAGGCGACGAGGACCTCTGGAACGAGAGTTATATGGATCTCGTTAGCCTAGCATAAGATTTAAAGAAATGGTTACCAATCTTGGTAACCATTTCTCATTTTAAGTCTTTGCTAATGATGAAATCATTTGCAATAGGCACCTTTCTTAATGACATAAGTCATTAAGAATAGGTACCTAGCTGTACGGGTCATAAGCGGGCGGAGCAGGCGGCGGCGCATAAGGGTCGTAAACAGGCGGAGCAGGATCCTCACCCCACGTACCCCACTGATCCCACTCATTGTTTAAGTGCCAGTCAGCATCCATTTCCCAGTTGATAAAGGTCAAGTCAGGCCGGAACAACTCAACATTAGGCAAGCCCTCATGCGCCTGATTCATAAAGTCACGCCACATCGGCGCGGCCAAAGTAGAACCAAACAGCCAAGACATCCGGCGGCCATTGAAGTTGATATTCCGGTGGGTGACGTTACCAGTGTGGTTACCAACCCAAGCTGCAGTGGACATCTGAGCGGTGTAGCCGATGAACCAAGTGTGCGAGCTATTGTTGGTGGTACCAGTCTTACCACCAGCATCGCGGCCACCGGATAGGCGCGCCACGCGGCCAGTGCCAGCTTCCATCGAACGTTGCAAGGTGTAACTCACCTGATCGGCGATATCCCAACGCATCGCATTGTCAATGCAGTTCGCGCTCGGAATCTGCATCGGGTTGCCGAAGCGATCCAGCACCTGCGTGATAGCAATCGGGTCGCAATACACGCCACCACTAGCGAACGTGGCGAACGCAGCGGCCAACTGTAACGGGGTGGTGTTCTGGTCGCCAAGGATCATGGATGGGCCGATGCGAATGTCATCGGGCTGCGGGTTCGACAGCGGCATACCCGCAGTATCCGGGTGCTGGCTGACCGACGGGCGGAACCCGGCCATCCACATGGTGTCGCGCAGGTCGCAGAGGTCGATTTCCAGCGACATCCGCGCAAATGCGGTGTTAATGGAGTGGTACATCGCCGTGAACGGGCTGACGGTACCGAAGCGTTGGCCGACCGCGTTACCTGGCCACCACGGCTCAGCGCCATGGAATCCGGGGGTACAGCGCGCAGACCAGTTGGTTTGCGGGATTCGCGATATCGACCGGGCGTCAATGGGAGTACGCAAGTTGTTCTGCGGCAACCGCAACCACTCAGCCATCACAAACGGCTTCAGCGTAGAACCGGGCTGGAAACCACGCGAACCGGTATCCGGGCCAGCGGCAAAGTTAATCGCCGTGGCACCGGGCGCCGGGGCGGGCCGGGCATCAAAGGTCGCGTTCTGAGCCATCGCCAAGATCCGGCCAGTGCCGGGTTCCACGGTGACCAGCGCGGCATCCAAGTTCGCGGTGTTTTGACCGGGCACATGCGAGTTCACTTGCTGGGCAGCGGCGGCTTGGATGGCCGGGTCAAGGGTGGTCATAATCCGCAGGCCACCCCGGTTTAGCAGGTCGAGACGATCGGCCTCGGTGGCACCAAACTCCGGCGAGGTGCGGATTACTGAAATGACATAGTCGCAAAAGAATGCGGCGTCGCCAGCGGCTTGGCAACCGTGTTGTACCGGCGTCACGTTCAGCGTTTGCTGGATGGGCGTGGTACGCGCCTCGTTCCATTCATCGGTATCAATAAAGCCAAGGCGGTACATGTTGAACAGCACCAAGTTGCGGCGGTGTTCGGATGCCGTGGGGTTGGCGAGCGGGTCGAAGCGGCTGGGCGCGTTAGTAATGCCCGCGATAGTGGCAGCCTGTACCGGCGTCAAGTCAGCAGCCGAGGTCGAGAAAAAGAATTGGGCGGCAGTTTCGACACCAAAGATGTTGTTGCGACCGAACTGTGCAAGGTTCAGGTAGCCTTCCAAGATTTCGTACTTGGTGAGTACCTGCTCCAGCTCAATGGCGAGCGCAGCCTCGCGCGCCTTGCGGGCCAGCGACGAGTTGCGCGCGGTGATAACGCCGAACGGGTCGCCATCGTGGTATGCGGCGTCAATCAGCCGGTTCTTGACATACTGCTGCGTGATGGTGGAGGCACCTTGCAGGTTACCGCCTTGCAGGTTGTTGCTCGCCGCGCGGATGATAGCGCGGATGTCAACTCCGGTATGCTCAAAAAAGCGCTCATCCTCAATCGCGATTACCGCATTTATCATGTGCTCCGAGATATCCTCTAGGGGCACTACCACGCGGTTCTGGGCAAAGAAGGTGGACATCAGAGAGCCGTCGGCCCAATATACCGACGATGCCTCGGCGAGTTCGCCGCGCTCTAAGTCGAATGGAACCTCTAAAATGGAACTGATTGCGGAGTCGGTTACTATATGTGCTTTAAGTACAGCCGGGAGTGCCAGAGCGGCACCTGCGGCACCGCCAACGGTTACTAGCATGGCGAAAATAAGAGCTAGTGCCGCTAAACTTCGTTTCGAAAATGACCGCTTCCGATTCTGCGGTCGAGCAGCATGACGTGTGGACATAAATGTAAGATTAGTTGGCGCGAAATGCCGCACATACCAAAGGTCACTATATGAGTAGTGTTTTGGCTGCCCCTAAGTAACGGTTCACTACCCGCGAACAGCCTTTTTGCCGGGCGGGGTCTGTCAGTTAGGATGCCGTTATGGGATGGCATTCCAATACGCGACGATGCGACAGTTTAGCATGGCAACGCCAGTTTGGGCGAATACCCGGGTTCGCCGCCATTCCTTTTGGTTTCGCGCTAATCGGCCTGAGTGGGTGTGCTGGTCTTGTTGATGCGGTTTCTGGCCCGGCTCCAGCTGTTCCGACTGTGGCGCCGACGCCGATTATTCGTGTTACGCCTAGCCCCGATGTTGCGACTCCGGCGCCGTCCGAGGCCTATCCGCCTTCCGACGATGCCTTTGAGTGCGTTGCTCCAGTGCCCGCCGTGATGGATTGGTTGCGGGATTTAGGCACTGGCACTGGTGACAGACCATCGGACTTATCCGCCGATGACGTCGTAATGGTTCAGGTCGGGCCGGGAAATAACCCTGCCGAACTTTGGTATATCGTGGCACTGCCCGACGCCAATCAATTTGTTGACCGGCGGAACGAGCGAGTTTTCCTCACGAATGTGCCCAGTCCGCAGCAACCATCCGGTGAGACTTGGCTAAACGTTTCGCACCATATTAATGCAAGGGCGGGCCGTGATGGGTGGGAACACGTGCGGTGGCCAGCTGAGCGCATTGAGTTTGGCCGCCGCGCCGAAGCCTTCGCTTTAGCGTGCCTAGCACAGACAAACTAACCTTAGCCTTGCCCCTTGTCATTGCGGACTCGTCTTTCCCGTCATTCGGGCTTGACCCGCAATCTATCGCCGCAGCCATGCGAGCTTGCCTGTTTCGTCATTGCGGGCTTGACCCGCAATCTATCGCCGCAGCCATGCGAGCTTGCCTGT
>JGI24699J35502_11133422_pt1 | contig 10471 bp, 7 predicted proteins | sample TergutMp193P4_FD_35502 | JGI IMG/M metagenome (IMG submission 35502) | reverse complement strand
ATTTCGCCCGCCGGAATGGCGCGGCCGGAACCGAGGGGGCCGACAATCGCCACCACGCGGTCCTGGTCAATAAGACGCAGGGCTGCCTGTACTGCCGATTCGGGGCGCAGTTCGTTGTCTACATAGATAAATTCAACTTTGTACTTGGTTCCCTTGACATCCAGTCCCCCGGCATCGTTGATCTGTTTCTTGACCAACTCTCCCGAATTCCGGGCGCTTTCGCCCAGTTTGGGCGAATTTCCCGTCATAGGAATGTTAAACCCGATCTTGAGGGTTTGCTCCTTTTTACCGCAGCCGGTAAAAATCAGGCTGAAGGTAAACAAGCACAAACACGCGGTAATAAACACCTTTTTCATAATCCTCTCCTTAGATAAAAATGATGATAAAACAAAAAAAGGCGGCTACTGCCCGGCTGTTTATAGGTAAACGGTCAAGCAATAAACGCCTTTGTTTATATGCCCTTAAACCTATAGAAAAACAGGTATTTTGTCAATATCCTTCTATAGAATAAGTATCCCGCCTGGGGTATACTATAACGGTATGCGGATACCTTTTACCAGATACGGCTTACCGCACGTTTTAGCATACCCCTGCGCGGCCCTGGCGTTGATGGCGGCGCTCTTTATTTTCCTGCCCGGGGGCATTATTCTTGCGGCGGCGGAAACGCTTCTGTTCCTGATTCTGGTCTGGATGCTGATGTTTTTCCGCGACCCGCAGCGAACTATTGTCCCCGATGAGCGGGTACTGCTTTCACCCGCGGACGGAACCATAACCGACATCGCCGAAGTTGACAGCCCCGAACTGGGCGTAAAAGCGCTGCGTATCGGGATTTTCCTCAGTATTTTTAACGTACATTTAAATAGAATGCCCTGCAGCGTCCGCGTTGAGTCCGTGCGCTATAAGAAGGGGCAATTCAAAAACGCCATGTCCGGCGAATCGGGGAGGGTCAATGAATCCAATGAACTGATGATGACCCGCCTTGCCGAGCCGCGCGACCGGCTGCTGGTCAGGCAGGTAAGCGGGGCAATAGCCCGCCGCATTGTGTGCGAAGCGCAGCCCGGCGGGGAGTACGCTCAGGGCTGCGCGTTCGGCATGATCAAATTTGGTTCCCGGACGGAGTTGTATCTTCCCCTGCGAGAGGGGGGGTATGACATCACCATAAAATTGGGCGACAAGGTTCGCGCAAGCCTTAGTCCCCTCATAGTGTACAAATCATGATAGAACAAGAACAAAAATTGAAAAAACGGAGCGTCAGAAAAAAACGACGGCTCAAGTACATCGCCATTTTACCGTCACTCGTTACGCTCATGAACGGGCTGTGCGGCTTCACGGCGATTATTTTTGCAAGCAAGGCCGTGGATACCATGTGGCAGCCGCAAATGCTCCCCAAAGTTAATATTTCCTTTTTTGCGCTGGCAGGTTATATGATTTTCCTGGGGATGATCGCCGATGTGCTGGATGGCCATGTCGCCCGCATCAGCAAATCTACCTCCAGTTTTGGCGCGCAGTTGGATAGTCTGTGCGACGCCATTTCTTTTGGAGCAGCGCCGGCTTTTCTCATGCTCAAACTGGTAGAAGTTCAGTCCCACTTACTTCATTTTGAGAATGATCAGCAGGAACTGCTTTTTGGAAGACTGGTGTACCTGACCGCCATTGTATACGCCATGTGCGCAATCATCCGTCTGGCGCGGTTTAATGTTGAAAACAAGGAGGACGAATCGTCTCATTTAAGTTTCGCCGGCCTCCCCTCCCCCCCCGCCGCCGGCATGATTGTAAGCCTCGTTATTTTTCAACAGGATTTTTTACCCAAAATAATGGAACTGCCCGACAAATCTTCTTTACATTTTTTACAGGCAGCCACCGTCTGGGCGCTCCCCGTCATCACCCTGATAGCCGGCCTGCTCATGGTCACCCGCATCCCCTACCCCCACATAGTAAACCGCGTCCTCCGCGGCAAAAAACGTTTCTCCACTTTCATACTGGTCGTATTCACGCTATTGCTGGTCATCTGGAACATCCAAATCGCCATGGTTTTAGGTTTCTTTGTTTTTATGCTGTACGGGTTGATTCGGTGGTTGGCTCTAAGATGTATCCCGCGGAAGCAAATTGAACATTCCCTTCGTGAACATAAGGAAAACGGGGTTTAACAAAATGTTTAAAGAAGCTCAAGCACGGATAAAAATCAATAAACTCCTTGAAGAAGCGGGCTGGCGTTTTTTTGATTCCCCTGAGGGCAGGGCGAATATTGTTCTTGAACCTACAGTAAAAATCACCAAAACAAACCTTGACGATTTGGGAGACAATTTTGATAAAACCAAAATCGGATTTATAGATTTTTTGCTCCTTGACAAACAGGGGTTTCCTTTTATCGTACTGGAAGCAAAGGCCGAAAACAAGGATCCCCTATTCGGCAAAGAACAAGCCCGGCAATACGCCCACTCCCAACATTGCCGTTTTGTCATTTTGTCCAACGGGAACAGTCATTATTTCTGGGATTTGGAACGTGGAAATCCTCAGGTTATCTACCGTTTTCCTTCACCGGAATTGGCGATGGGTTATTCGTCATTTACCCCTAATCGGGAGGCGTTGATAAATGAAACAGTTGCCGATGATTATATTGTCCTGACTAAAAAGCCGGATTACAAAAACGATCCATCTTGGCTGGATGAAGCGAGCCGTCCCGAATTTGTCAAAATCAATAAATTGCGTTTTCTCCGGCGTTATCAGGTCAGGGCAATTGAAGCGATTCAGAAAGCGGTAAAAGAGGAGAAGGATCGCTTTTTGTTTGAAATGGCAACCGGAACCGGTAAAACCCTGGTTTCCGCTGCGGTAATCAAATTATTCAAGCGAACCGGCAACGCCCGGCGTATCCTCTTTCTGGTTGATCGGCTGGAACTTGAACGGCAAGCCCAGACAAATTTTGAGGATTACCTGAAGGGCGATTATGTCTCCGTTATTTACAAGGAAAATCACGATGATTGGCGCAAAGCGGATATTGTGGTTTCTACTATTCAAACTTTTTTATCAAAAAATCGCTACAAACGTCTTTTTACGCCTGATGATTTTGATCTCGTTATTTCCGATGAAGCCCACCGCAGTATCAGCGGAAACAGCAGAGCTGTTTTTGAATATTTTATCGGCTATAAATTGGGGTTGACTGCAACACCCAAAGATTATCTTAAATCTTTTGATACCACAGATGCCCATGATCCACGCGAACTTGAGCGGAGAACCCTGCTGGACACCTACAAAACCTTTGGTTGTGAGACCGGAGAACCAACATTCCGTTACTCGCTTTTGGACGGAGTACGGGACGGTTATCTCGTGAACCCTATTGTGGCTGACGCAAGAACGACAATAACCGCGAAACTGCTTTCCGAACAGGGTTATGCGGTGATCGTTCAAGATGAAGAAGGCAACGAAGCGGAAGAAGTCTTTGTTTACCAAGAGTTTGAAAAAAAGTTTTTTTCCGAGAACACCAACCGCGCTTTTTGTAAAGTTTTTCTTGAGAATGCCTTGAGGGATCCAATCTCAGGCGAGATAGGCAAAACCATTGCGTTCTGTGTTTCACAGAATCATGCCGCTAAAATCGCCCAAATTCTTAATCAGTACGCCGACACCATGTTTCCCGGTAAATACCAGTCTGATTTTGCAATGCAGGTAACATCAACGATAAGCGGCGCTCAGGGTTTTACGGTTCAATTCAGTAATAATAAACTCTCCGGTTCCGCTAATTTTGAACTGGGTTATCGTACGGCAAAGACCCGCGTCTGTGTTACGGTGGGAATGATGACAACCGGGTATGACTGTACCGATCTCCTTAATATCTGCCTCATGCGTCCTATCTTTTCACCCAGCGATTTTATTCAGATTAAAGGCCGGGGAACGAGAAAACATGATTTTGCCGACGAACTTATTGACCCGGCAATAAAAATCCGGCTTGGAGAACAGCAAAAAACCAGATTCAAAATATTTGATTTCTTTGCCAACTGCGAATATTTTGAAGAAAAATTCAATTACGATGAAACCTTGAGTCTTCCCAGATCAGGCACTGAATTTTTTTCAGAAGTCCATGACAGCCCTCTGGGCTCGTCTTACTTAGACGCTTACAACAGCAAAAGTGAAGATCGACTCAGTTCACTCAATCAAACTGAAATCGGTCCAAATGGAATGAAAATCGACAGGATGTATTTTGATCGTTTTGAGCAGACAATACTTACCAATCCCCGCATTGATGAACTTAAAGAGCAAGCCCAAGCCGGAAAATGGGACGAACTCCAAGATTTTATATTTCATAATATTTTTGATAAACCAGAAGATTATTTTAATATGGAGAAATTAAGAACAGCTTTGAACGCTGGCCGCCGAATCTCGCTAAAAGAAATGCTGGAAAAAATTCTCGGTCTTATCCCTCGTTTCAAAACCAAAGAAGAACTGTTAGAGGAAGAATTTGACAAATTCGACAGCCGATATATGCCCGGTGAAAATCATTTTTCCGGCGCAAAGGCGATGTTTAAGGCATATATCGAAGACGCCGAATTCCGCAAAATAATTGATGAAAAAAATTACTCGCTTTTGAATGTTACCCCCTGGATAGAATCATACCGTCAATTAAGTCCCGAGCTTCGTGCCTTAATTCCTGAATATATCAAGGACTATGTGCCTCTAAATAATTATGTGGAGTAATGCTTAATGCTTGAAAGCGAAACCAAACGAAGAATAGACACCGCCCGCGATATACTGGTGGGCAAAGTGCCGGATCCCAAAAGTCAGGTGGAGCAAATCACCATCGCCCTTATTTATAAATTTATGGACGACATGGACAGGGAGTCGGTAGAGATGGGCGGCAAGGCGAGCTTCTTTACCGGTGAATATAAACGCTACCGGTGGTCGAAAATTTTTGACCCCCGTCTCGGCGGACACGAAATGTTAAATCTCTATGCCGAAGCTATTGTAAAACTTAATCAGAACGCCAGTATTCCGCAACTGTTCAGGGATATTTTCAAAAACGCCTACCTTCCCTACCGTGACCCGGAAACCCTAAAACTCTTTCTGGGAACTATCAACGAGTTTGTGTATGATCATTCGGAGAATCTCGGTGATGCGTTTGAATATCTCCTTTCGGTATTGGGTAGTCAGGGTGACGCAGGCCAGTTCCGAACACCCAGAAATATCATTGATTTTATGGTTGCGGTAATTGATCCGCAAAAAAATGAAGTCATCATTGACCCGGCCTGTGGTACTGCCGGTTTTTTAATTTCGTCTTACCGGCATATCATTAAGGCGAATACGAAAAAAGTTCCGGGCGATCTTCTTACTACCAGCGAGCGGAAGACACTGTTGAACAATTTCATAGGTTACGATATTTCACCTGACATGGTTCGCCTTTCACTGGTAAATCTCTACCTCCACGGTTTTAGTCAGCCTAAAATCTATGAATATGACACGCTAACTAGCGATGAGCGCTGGAACGAATACGGCAATGTTCTTTTTGCCAATCCGCCTTTTATGTCTCCTAAAGGCGGCATCAAACCCCACAAAAGATTTTCTGTCCAGAGCAGCCGCAGCGAAGTCCTTTTTGTAGACTACATCGCCGAACACCTTACCACATCGGGCCGCGCCGCGGTAATCGTTCCTGAGGGTATCATTTTTCAAAGCGGTTCCGCATACAAACAACTTCGAAAAAGTCTTGTAGAAAAATACCTCTATGCTGTAGTTTCTCTGCCGGCCGGTGTGTTCAACCCTTATTCCGGCGTAAAAACTTCCATTCTGTTTTTTGAACCGCTTCTTGCCCAAAAAAGCGATTCCATTCTGTTTGTAAAAATTGAGAATGACGGTTTTAGTCTTGGCGCTCAAAGACGGGCCATAGATCGCAATGATTTACCCGAAGCGGCAAAGATAATCGGAGAATTCCGAAAACAGATACTAAACCATAAAAAAGGACAGCCGATAACACTTCCAGCATCCACGGTTAACAATTTGGTTATTTCTAAGGAAAAATTTGTAGCTAATGGCGATTATAATTTGAGTGGGGAGAGGTATAGGGAAGGTGAACGGAAAGGTAAGCAGAAGTGGCCAATGGTTAGGTTGGGAGATGTATGTGAAATAATAGCAGGCCAATCACCTGATAGTAAATATTATAATGAAAAAGAAAATGGTACTCCTTTTTACCAAGGGAAAACTGAATTTACTGAAAAATATATTGGTGATCCAGTAAAGTGGACAACAAAAGAGACAAAGATAGCAGTGAAAGACGATATTTTGATGTCGGTTCGTGCTCCTGTCGGTCCAGTTAATATTGCAACACAAAGAATATGCATAGGGCGTGGACTTGCGGCAATCAGATCTTCACCTAATATTCTCCTGACGTATTTGTTTGCATTGCTCAAATTGCAGGAGAAAAACATTAAAGGAAATGGTGGTGCGGTTTTTGATTCGATCAGCAGAAAAGATATTGAAGCAATTACAGTCCCCCTCCCACCGATTGAAGTTCAACAGGAAATTGTTGCGGAGATTGAAGGCTACCAGAAAATCATTGACGGAGCGAGGCAGGTGGTAGATAATTGGAAACCGCATATTGAGGTTGATCCAGACTGGCCGATGGTGAAACTCAGTGATGTGTGTGATGATTTTAAAAATGGCTTAAATTTCTCTATCGATCAAGTCGGCAGAGGAACGAAGTTTGTTAATATCAAAGATGTTTTTTCTGACGGTTATGTGGATACAAGTAATCTGGAAAGAGTTGAGATATCAAGAAAAGAAAAACTGTCTAAGCTGGTTAGTAATAATGATTTATTGTTCGTCAGATCGTCTGTTAAATATGAGGGTGTCGGGTTCCCTTCTTTAATTGTTACAGGAGACGAAGAAATTGTTTTTTGTGGTTTTTTAATCAAGTGTACGCCGAAAGAAGCAATTGTTGTCCCAGAATATTTACTTTATTTGCTTCGGACAGATGAGTATCGCGGCAATACTATAGCCCTCTCCAACAAAGCGAATATCACTAATATTTCACAGGAGAGTTTGAAATCACTAGGGATTCCCTTCCCGCCCCTCGAAACCCAACACGCCATCGTTGCGGACATCGAAGCAGAGCGGGCGTTAGTGGTGGCAAACCGGGATTTGATTACCCGAATGGAAAAGAAAATTCAGGCCGTGATTGCCCGTGTGTGGGGGACTGAATGAAATTTCAATTACTGATGGTTTCATATGAAAGGACGGATTATAATGCCTGATATTTTTTCTCCTGAAAAAAGAGTAAGCATTATGCGTTCTGTAAAGAACAAAAACACGTTACCAGAGTTAATTATCCAATCATTACTAAGAGACATAGGGGTTGAATATGAGCGTGAAAAGGGGTTGTTAAATTGTCGTCCAGACATTATAATGGCAGATATAAAGAAGGCCATCTTTATTAATGGTTGTTTCTGGCATGGGCATAACTGCAAACGCGGTCAATTACCGGAAACAAACAAGCTATTTTGGGAAATCAAGATAGCTAAAAACAAAGAGCGAGACTTAAGGAACTATGCTGAATTGAAAGATGCTGGCTGGGATTATTTAGTAATCTGGGGGTGTGAGATTAAGAAGCGAAAATTGGATCTCTTAGTCGATAAAATTAGTACTTTTATTACAAGGGAGTGCCATTATGGAGACACAAATTAAAGATTTAGAATTAAAATTTGATCCTCAAACTATAAAACATCTTGGATTAAAAATGTATGCAACCTTGCCTCCAGCCATAGCGGAATTAATCTCTAATGCTTATGATGCTGATGCATCACAGGTTACTATTACATTGATCGAAGGCGATGAAGCTACCAAATCTATCATAATTACTGATGATGGCGATGGACTTTCGTATGATGAAATCAACGACAAATTTTTAGTTATAGGGCGTAATAGAAGAATAGATGATGGAGATAAACCATCAAATAAATTTAAGCGAAGGCCTACCGGAAAAAAAGGACTTGGTAAATTAGCATTGTTTGGTGTTGCGAATACTATAACAATTAAAACTATACAAAATAAACTTCTGAATGAATTTATCCTTGATTGGGAAAAACTTTCAGCTGCCACAGGGGTATATAAACCTGAGGCAACCGTTATTAATAAAAAAATAAAAAGTAATAATAGTACCACGATAATATTACAGAAGCTAAAAAGAAAATCCCCATTTGATATGGAAGCCCTAGCTGACAGCCTATCAAAAATTTTTATTTTTGATGATAATTTCAAAGTCAGAATTGAAACATCTCCGGAAAACGGTATAACAATAGACAACAAACGGAAATACAAAACAATAATCAAAGAGTTTGAGTGGACTATTGGAGCGGAGCCATATATTCCTATCGGTTCGTATTATCATGGAAAAATTAATGGTGAACTTATAACAGCGGAAAAACCTTTAAGCCCTCAATCTGGTCTTCGGGGAATTACATTATTTTCGAGAGGAAAATTAGTTAATCTGCCTGATTTTTTTTCAAATAGCACCTCAAGTCATTTCTTTCAATATTTAACGGGTTGGCTAAATGTTGATTTTATAGATGAATTTGAGGAAGACGTTATTTCCACTAATCGCCAATCGCTTGACTGGGAAAATCCTGACATGAATAAATTGAAAGAATTCCTGTCTGGAATAATATCACAAATCAATCAGGATTGGCGTAAAAAACGAAAAGAAAAGAAAGATAAAGATTTAGCAAAGCAAATATCAACAGGAACTGGTATTGATACTGAAGGATGGCTTGCAACCATGCCAGCTGATGTGAAGACAACTACACAGAACATTATTGATAGCTTGAGTGATGAGGATACAACGATTGAAACTTTCGTACCTGTTATAAAACTGATTCATACACTAGTCCCCGAATATCCTACTTATCATTGGCGTCATTTACATGAAACTGTCCAACAAAAATCAAGGGATTTTTACAAGCAAGAAAATTACTATACAGCTTTTTTAGAGACAATGAAGGCATACATATCGGCAGTACGCGATAAATCAGGAAGCACTGTTTCCCCTGATGAAAGCATGATGGGAAATGTTTTTTCACTAGACAAAGGAATGCTTTCTGTTATCGGTAATTATAAAAAACAGGATGGCTCTTCATTTTCTGATGATACTATAAAAAACATACAGAATGGACAACAACATTTATCACAGGGGATTGTTGCAGGTGGGCGAAATCCATTGTCACACGAAGAAATAGTTGAACTAAATCATTCTGATTTATTCTCTGAATTTGATTGTCTCGATTTTTTGAGTTTATTATCACACTTGTTCAAACGATTAGATAATTCAAAGAGGGTACCATCACCATGAAAGAAGAGAACTTCATTTCTTGCGATCTTTTCTCGGGCGTGGGCGGTTTGACAGAGGGCTTGCGAAAAGCCGGATTCGATACGAAATTCGCCGTTGAAATTGATGAAATTGCATCCAAAACATATTCGCTTAATCATAAAAATACAGCTGTCATTACACAAGATATCCGTAATGTTGATCTTGAAGATATAAAGAAAAAGCTTAACGGAAAGGAAATTCATTTACTCGCCGGGTGTCCTCCTTGTCAGGGCTTCAGCTCAATACGCCGATTAAATAAAGCAAAACCAGTTAATGATCCTAGAAATGATTTAATAAATGAATATGTTAAGTTTATTGAGTATTTTAGACCATATACTATAATGTTGGAAAATGTCCCTTGGTTAGAAAAAGACAAACTATTCAATGAAGCCAAAAAAAAGCTAGTAACGATAGGTTACAATATAGATGCTGCGATAGTTAATGTAAAAGATTATGGGGTTCCACAAAATCGCAAGCGATTGGTTATGATTGGCTCTCGTCTTGGTCCTATATCTATTGCAAAACCGAACAAAAAGAAAGTTACGGTACGTGATTGTATAGGAAAATTACCTAGACCAAGTAAGTCAAAGGATAAGCTACATAAAATATTTCCGAAACACACGAAGAAAATAAAAAAATTAATTATGGATATTCCTCATAATGGAGGGAGTCGTAAGGATTTGGGTAAGACCCGCCAGCTAACCTGTCATACCAAAGATAATATAGGTTTTAATGACGTTTATGGAAGATTAAGATGGGATGATTATTCTACTACTATTACCGGCGGTTGTTTGAATCCATCCAAAGGGAGATTTTTACATCCTAATCAAAATAGGTGTATATCTGCACGGGAAGCAGCGTTATTACAATCATTCCCTAAAAAATACCTGTTTCCTACAGACATTACAAAAACAAATATAGCTTTAATGATTGGAAATGCTTTACCACCAAAGTTTTCATATTATCAAGCAAAAAATATCAGATTACATTTAGAAGAACATTTGGAAATGACAAAAGAAGACATTAAATAACACCAAGGAAATTGGTAATGTATAAACTAAAATATTTCGTGTGCTTCAAGTATATTATTGTAACAATATTTCAAGTGTTTTTACAGTGATAAAACAATTT
>JGI24699J35502_11133423_pt1 | contig 10475 bp, 4 predicted proteins | sample TergutMp193P4_FD_35502 | JGI IMG/M metagenome (IMG submission 35502) | reverse complement strand
TTTTTTTTTTTTTTTTTTTTGCGACAGCGACTACAGATGCGTGGCGCTATACTTCACTTGCACCTTACGTCCTCACAGCGTAGTGCTTAGTGAAGGATAAGGGAAAGTTAGCCTTTACCTTAACCACCTGGCAACAAACCCCAGTGACGGAGTGGTTCAAAACTATGTGATCTGATATTCTTGCAATGTTCGGGCATGGTGTTAATAAGAAGTTGTTATACATGACACGTCGTAAAATTATGAATAATCAGGCCACAACCATGGAACCAAGACCAGTGTCTTTATAAAAGTATCTCCCAACGGCAAGAGATGTTTAAACGGCAAAATGAAAATATGAACATGAAAATACATCGTCGGCGGACGGTATAACTAAAACGGCTGTGAAACAAGCAGCGCTACGACTACAATCACGGTGTTTTCGTCTGCATATTTAGGAACTCAATGAAAACTTGCCTCGCAGTACTGTATGAAACACAACTCTGGCTACTTGGAAGGTGCCCAACTAAAAATGTAGGACCATACACCTAACACACATGGATGGCCTTCGTATTTTTCCTCACTTCGCCCAGGAAAATATGAATATAGTGCCTAAATTAGGTCACTACCACTCCCAAGTTTCTTCCAATTCATTTATCACTCTATCATTCGACGCTACAGATTCTGTGTTATTCACAGGGCGTTACATAAGCTACAGATGTAGCAAAATGTGATCCTATTTCGAAACAAACCGTACCTAACAGAAACATTAACATGACTGAGAGTTTCTAGAACGTCAGCGACACCTGTCTTTTATTTTTCATTATGTGATTAAAACGTTCTAGATGAAAATACCTGCAAGTAAGAACTGTATAAATGTCAGAGTATTGCTCACAGATATGAAAAGCGGATGGATATCAAAATTATATAAACTCCACACGTGGCCAAGTGACTGACCAGATAATGCTTTGTTTCCTGTTACGAAAAACAGTACGTACTCTTGTTACGTTACCATGAATTACGGGCTTGTACAAACAGCGAGCTTCGTAAACGTACAAATTCTGAACGTCTTGAATATACAATTAAGGAGTTCCATGAACTTTCTCCCTGGGTTCGTATGGAAAAGACCGCTTGAAAAATAACGTTAAGCCAGTTAAAAACGAACGTCTATTATATTAAATGCAAATCCAGATACAATTGCGTAAACTATATAGGATTCAGGCTCTTGTATGTGTATGAACATTCGAATCGCGTCCCTTTGGACAGCAATGCAGAATTTGACTCTGCTCCATACTCGCCATAATTAAGACCCTCCACAGGAACGAAACAAACAATGGACCCTAAATTATCGGAACTACGGCAAGGTTACTGTTTCTCCAAATACTGGTCAGAACTAATGTGAAGAAAAATACATAACACACAATGTGTGCAATCTAGTAGTGCCACGTACGAATAGATTTAGCGGTGACGATTTGGACTTGTCCTCGACAGGCACTCGGTGGACTAATGGACTAATGACAACCCTGGTTCAAACATTTCACGTTATACTGTCTCTGCTGGTAAATTCAAGACTTGTGCCTTGCAATAAAACGACTCCCCAAACAAAACCTCGGCTCAAGAAGCGTGAGATTATTTCCAGGTCATTCAACGATGTGCACTTCCGCAAAAGAAACAGCATCGTCATATAACCCAAGATTCAATTACGAAGAGTACGATGCACCTTGAACACATTTCGTCCCGTTCAAATCTTAACTACCGAACATATAATTACATTTCATTATCACCAACAAAACTGGCTTTCGCAGTAGAAATTCCCCACAAAAAACATGCGTGTACTGCATACAGCTGGAACGCTAGGCCGGACACTGTCTAGTCGTTATGTATTCGAACAGCTGGAATATTATATATAAACATAAACGCATGAGTGCGCGCGCATAAACTGGCATCACGCATTAGGGCTAACCATTTAAAAGCTAAGACTCATCTAAACAATATTTAAAATCCGTTCATACCTCAAAGAAAACACAACATCCACTACACAGACTATCCGATTACTGGCGTTACCGAAATAATTTTTGTTAATCTCAAAATTATACAGAAGTAGTAATTACAATTTGTTGAAAGAACGCAGTGTTTCCGAAATTTGCGTGGTGGTGGTGACCATAATACATAGTAACGGGGCTTTAACGGGTGAAATAAACTGCTACTCAAACCAACATTATCCAGGTTTCAAAACGTCTAGGGCTACAGTGCACACGTATTTAAACACCCAGACAACGTTTCCCCGACAGATGTAAGTTAATTACGTTTGAAGCATTTTAATCCTAGTGCCAGAAGAGGTTACGAGCTTCTTCCATTGAAGTCTGAGAAAAGCAACAGGTTGGTGCTGCTGGCATCTGGCCCCAGAACTGAACACACGGAAGGCAAACCTCTTAGCCACGGTGTTACGTACTCTCAACATGGAACTACGCGTCACGTATGCTGACTACTGGTACCTGATTGCAAGGATATTTAGACCGGTAAGAGGTATAAAAGTCAGATGGTGTTGAATACTGATACGGACAGGGACAAACGTGAAATATCTTCTCTCGCCAGCAATCTTCCTGCCGAAACACGTCTGACAGAATCACGAGTGGGCTTAAAGACCTGAACAAATATTCTGACCAACAACATGTGGAGATATATTTTGATTTACTTAAATTCTACTGAGTTTTAAAGCAGTCTTAACCATAAACTTTCTTGAAACGACGCTACAATGTGAAAACTCCGTGACCTCCCCCCCCCAGCAGCTACTGTTACGTCATTTCAGTTACGATTTGATGATGTCATTAACCGTAGTACGCGAAAATCCATTTGTCGATCCAGGAGAGACCTGTGTGATGAGCACGAGCACCTGAACCATCACTTCCCTATGTGAATCATTACGATACCCACACAGGACACTTGCAAGCGTGCCTTTTCGTGTAAAAATTGCAATTCCCGAACCTTCGAAGTTTAAACAAGGGGTGCACATCTAGCAGGCACCTGAAAATTCAAGGCAGCAGAAGGGTGACATGAAGCAAGTCCCATACCAAGAACCCACATGTATTAGGCGCCACAGTAGAAAACTCAATCGTCCGGCAACATGGCGCCTGGGATTTCTGCGCCCCGATTTAAACGGTGTTAAACAGATAGCCAATACCCAGGTTACCAACATCGCAAAGAACAGAAGATGACAGAATGTTACATAATCATTAAACATTTCATTTCCATGGCCGATTTCACCCTCCTGCATTGACACGTCCACACGAAGTTCATGAGTCGTCACTCCTTGGATCAATGTTATCATGGGGAAATAAATTTGTATATTCTCAATGGACAGCGGGATAAAGACGACAAGAATTTGAAGTTGCTCCCTGCAAAGTACTGAGGCATGAATACCATAAGAACCTGATAGCAATACAAGATAAATATCCAACAACGGCTATAACTACAGCTTTAAAAAAGTTGTCGCACTGTGTTTCGTCTGGCGAGGATCTAAAGAGCACATATTGTATTCGTAACGGCAGTACTCACACACGCAGTTGTCGCAGTACTTAAAACATTCAGGGCTACCAGTAACACATGTTGCAAACAAATGTGCCTAATTCGTTTTCTCTTTATGAGAACACGACACAGTTCAAATTCAAATGTAATACAATTCGCATTTCGGTCTACACACGTTAAATGCTCTACCTACCGGAAAACGTAGTAGACAATACAGTCATCGGGACCCAGTCAGCGGATCCCGGATTCCTCAATCACGAGACACTGAAAATCCCCAAAATTACCCAGGGAATGTCAACGTCAGTCAACCCAGCCTTACGTATTAAAAAAATGTTAAAGAAGAAATACATGGGGAGGTTGTGCTGGTTCTTTCACTGCCCATTTCACCTTCCAGACTGCTCTACTGGATTAAATTAAAATTAATATAGGATGTCTACAATAAAACTGCGGGGCGAATTTAAGTTTTACACTTACAATATCTAACTGAAGTGATTGTCAAAACACGTTTATGTAGGTCCAAGTGGAGGGAGTTCACAAAATGTATAAGGTTGATACACTGGTATCTACGACCGAACCACATTTTTAACCAAACATTTCCCAACCTCAACTGCCCTTAACCCTTGAATTACCACGCAAGATGCAAAGGGTTTTGCACTATACGATGGGATGGATTAAATAAAATATTTATACTTCCGCAACTTTAAAGAAACTTTCTCCGTCTAATGACTACACATGAAATAATGGGTACGCCGTTTCACGTACACTCAAGTACACCGTTGTAACACACGAGTTCCTTTGCAAAATCTCGTCCAGGAATTATTATTCGGTATCAAATGAGCAGAATTGTATGGGAGACGCAGAAGGAGGAAGGAATCAGAATGCTGAAAACACAGGGAAATCAAGTTCAAAAAGGACAAGCTGGAAACAGGCATACAATAAATTTTCCAGAGTAACCAGACGAATAATGCATTAGAAAGAAAGTCGGGGTTTTCTCCACCCTTTTGGCTTCATTGCACTCCTTTTGGCTTCATTACACTATATACGAAACAGATAACTCGTTCACTCTGATCCTAAATGAACTGCCCTCTCGTAATCATCCGACGAAATGACAAACGGAATCACTGCGTTCAAAACAAAGGGATCCGCGCTTTCCAAACTAGACGTGACTTTATACAAACTGTCACGGGCGGCGTCCGTGCTTCAGTGAATGTCTGAAGCTACATGTAAACTCTTCAGCCTCTTTCTAAAAGAGACTGATCATGGTTAGTAGGACGAAGTTTCCATCTAAACCCTCACCCTGATCACTTTTATAATCACCTTGCACTAATTTCCTTCAATCCCTAAGACAGAGGCATCCTCCTCCTCCGAAACGACAATGTTACCTACAGAACAACACTGTGTCAATTAACAATGAAGATTACAATCTAAACAATATATGCCGTGAAAGCCTCATAACATGCATTAATAATACTGTTATTTCATTCACATGGGCCCCACAATTGCGGTTCCTAGAGCCGACCTTGCGGAATGCCAACAACATTCCAAGAGCAGAAGGTCTACTGAACAACTGAGTCTATGAAGCAACAAAACGTGGAACAATGTGCTGAACCTTGACAAATGTTTTGTCGATTGATGACTCCACAGTAAATGGAACGCATACACTGTGAGGGGTGCAGTGCAGGGTTTCGATAATGTGGCGTTCCTCGCTTGCCTGACTGCCTACTTTTCTCTTGGTTATAGTACAGCCACCACCGCATCAATCAATACCAGCAGCCGAGCGCCCTTTCCTCTCCGTCAACGCTAGACCAATACCGCCAGGCACAGCTCTTGGCTCTCTTTCACAATCCAAGGTTGACCTATTCCTACTTGCATTCTCCACTCTTCCACTACATTCACGATCGTCGCATGCAACTCCAAGCTCCCTCTCTACCATCCACAGTACGGTACACATTTTGGTTTGAAGATGAAATACGGAAAAACTGCACATCAGATGCGGCAGGACTAAGTCTAATGACAATTTATGACGCACAGCACACTTCTAGGAAGGGACCGAGTGTTGAGTTCCACCAGTACAGACTCCTCACACCTACACGTTGTAAAACAGCATCTACCACGTCTCTCTTCAACGCCCAGTATATAAATTTCGACTTCACAAACTACAAAGCAAACAAGCACACACACCTATATAAAACCTGCATAATACCGAATTTCACATGACAAGATACATGTGTTCAACCATTATTTCTCAAAGAAGAGCAAGTAAATGTTCTCTATGCTCTTACTTCACTTTCTACATTTTAAATGTCTGACAATGCTGCCCATTAAATGTGCCTCCTGTTCCTTCCTCACTGGTAGGTCAGGTCTTGAGGAATTAAAACTAAAAAAAGAAACGTCTCATATGATATGACACGCATAATGAAAATGAGTCACGTGTTTACACGATTTACTGCGATGGAAGCACGCACAGACAGCATAAATGCTGACTAAAATAAGGACAGCAAGATGACTATTTGCTATCCCTGTAACAGGCCTGGACAGGCCCTGGGAGTTCCAGGAGGTTGAAGCTCCAAGATTTCGAGACAATCAGCACATGAAGGTAGTAAGGTTGTTAGCCCTAAGCACCGGCCGCCTTTACCCATCAGAAAATATTTCTGATACTCATTTCTGTTAGAAGCTGAGTCGACACTGGAGCCACAGTGCAGCCGGAAGGATTGTCAATGAAAAACTCCAATGACACCATCCGGAATCGATCCCGCGACCTTCCGGCAAAAGCAGGATCGCACTTATATTAACAATGGTACTGTATCTTACAACGTCTCATTTAAAAAATATTCTCCAGGAAGAAATGCCAGCGAACCCATCAAAAACTCAACATTCAACAAAGGAAGAACTTGAACTATTCTTACAAAAGTCTACGAAATGAACATGATAACGCCCACTTTCTTTTGTGTTTTAGTCTGTATTAACTACTGAAAACTTACACGACCGTGGGACCTTTGCAGCACAAGGCCATTTGATCAGTCACAGCGCGAATCATCCCCAGCAGCATTATTGCAGCGCGCACAGCGATGACGCATCTGAAGTGCCGCCACACGGTATAGACTGCGTGCTCCTGGGGCTTTTCTGAGTGGCTCCAGAAAATCTAGCCTCACCAAGGTTCGACACCCGGACCGTCCACACCGTATCCAGCCGCTTTACCAACTACGTTATACCGGCCGCCATATACTGGCAGTAACAGACGTAAACCGTTCGTGAATCGCGTATAAAAGTACAGTAAAATACCGGCGTGTTGTTATTCCTGAATATGCAGAGCAGTGCAATACATAGAAGTTTCTTTATTGTGGAAACCTATATACGGAAACCGTACTACAAAAAGCACAGTAGTATATTTAAAAGCCGGTTTCTTGGTCTTCCATTTTGCTTCCACAACAGCAATATATGAGCTCATGAACAATACGTCGAACAACTGGTTCCTTGTTAAGAAAGACGTGAGAGAGATTACCAAGTGTTGTCAGACGCATGTCAACTAAAATCTCTAAGACGCATCAGTCTGTCAAATTAATCTGTATATGCAGCAACAAAACTGAAAGGCGTGAAACTACATAAATTAAGATATGTGCAAAAATTCCAAATTTTGTTGGGACAGCCTGGTTCTGTAATTGGTTTTATGGAACAGTGTGTAGTGATGACGTCGGTATACTGCCAGCTTATTTTACAAATGAGATTACTTAAGTGGTCAAGCAGATTCAAAATAAGCACTGCAAGTCGGCAAATACTCTATAAAGACAAACTTAGAAATCACCATGCGCGCAGTAACAACAACTTCGAGACCATAACTATGACGTTTTTAATAATTAGTTCATCTGGTGTCAAGGAACTCTACAAGTTGAAGTAGATCATGCCCATCACCTGCTCTAGCATGCGCTAATTCGTATTAACGGAAATTATATATAAGTGTTAATGTACATAATTCTCCAAGCGAATTTCGCGTTCAGCTTGATAACCTACATAAATTAATACTCGGAATTACCAGTGTATTACAGATCTGACCGTAGTCTTACATTAAAAAATCGGAAAATGTATGTTCCTATCTACGGGTCAAAGGATGGGCAGGCAAGACCAGTCTCCCTCAGTGCATTCAGTTACAGAAGAGCTCATTCTTTCGGACCCAAGTGAGGGGGTGCTTCCCCCTTTCACCTATAGACTGGCACAAATCCTGCTCCCGAAACGTATTCTTTCAATACACATGTCCATAACTTACATAAAAAATCAATAATGAAACACTTTGTGATCTAAGAATGTCCAATTACAAAGAGAATGCGGTGTATCTGTGGACAATCTAACAGCTATGTTCACCCCGCTCGCACTAGTGTGAAAACAGAAGCTATGTTTAATACTTCTATCCCCACACCAGGGGTCCACAAATTTTTCGAATATCTAGGAGCCACCTACAACTTCTAGGCACCAGCGTAGACAAATCAAACGACTGAGCGACCAAGCGCTGGGGATTTGTGCAACCCTGCTCTAGACGTTATGCAAGCTTTCTGAATAACTATAATATGATTCCCCGTGTTATAACAGCGAACAGTTGAAAACATTATTGGTGGCGTAAACGGACGGGCAAGATTATGTCAAGTCTCATAGTGGGTATGTTCAAATACAACACCTTTAACAAGTCACCAAATATACAGCTAACTGTAGAAATCCAACCAACCAAAAAAGCTGGACCAAGGGCGGAGACATGCGCGAGGCGCAAGTTGGTCGGTTTAGCCGTTCTTGTGTCTGAACGCATCGCTGCGCTACGGCACGAAGTCTTATAACGGGGATTGTGCTTACGCTAACGGTTTTGGCTGAGGACCTTGGCGTGAGTATACTGACTTCGGTTACTAATGGCACAATGTCCTTTTATGAGATCTGGTCAGACCTCGGTCGGTAGTAGTGCCTTCAAATTTGTCCAACTAGAGGGTTCCCCGCACCACCTAACTCTCAGCCAAAACCTCCGCTACTGCTATTATGGCAATCGGAAATAGAACCCCTAAATCCTCGTGAGTATGCCTGTTACTGACGTACCAACGTGAGTGAGTCGCAATGAAAACACTTCAACGGCTGGACACCTACAGCTTTCTGACCTGGATGTGCGCAGCGGCCCTGCAGATTGGGCACCGGTACTCTATCTGGAAATCCGTTGCCCACACCCACGTCAGGAACCTGCAGGTTAGTAAAAACAGCATTCGTTGCATTTTTTTACGGCTTGACGCGATGGAGGAACACTACACCTAGGCGGGTACGCGAAGGTTATGATACCTAAATCGTCGGGAACGCTAAGTATTCACGTACAATGCGTCCTCTGCGCAAACTGAATTAAATCTAAAAACACGTAAATGAAAACGCTCTACTGTAAATTACACCTCAGTGGTCAGTATGCAGAAGCTACTTGGAAAGCGGCTACTCTAGAAACTCGCTGCTGTTTATGATATCCAAAAGTGTATTACATTGTTCACAGCAGATCGCCTCTGGTTCCTGTCCTGAACACAAGGCACATCATTCCGTCCGAGTTCTTGAAGATCAGCTTCAATATTATCCTCCCACCTAAGCCTTGGTCTTGAAATTGTATTTTGCTTCAGGTTCTTCAACCGAGATTTGCGTCCATTTATCGTCACTTCTGTGCATGCTACATGACCTGCCCATCCCCTCCTTTATTCGATAATCCTAATATTTGAGGAAGACTACAAATCATAAAGTTCGTGCTCTTTACTCCGGCCACCTGATACGTAGGCCTACAATTCGACTACAATATTTCCTTACGGTCTTTCTCAAACGTCTTCAATCTATATTCTTCACTTATGTACAGACCAACACCAACCAAAATAATACATTTTTGTACTTCGATCTTTACGTTTCTAGGGACCTCTCAGGCAGTTAGTCGCCGGCCTCTCATCGCGGGAGCTCAGGTTCAATATCTGACCAGTCAAGGATTATTTGTGGTGGACAAAGTGGCAGTGGGATAGATCTTTTTCCGGGTGGTTCCATTTTTCCCTTTCAGTATCATCCGACCAATGCTCCACATACATTCATTCACCAATAACCAAAGCTGAATAACTTATGGAACTGACAGCATCATTCAATAAATACATATGAGCGCGCGTCTTCAGATAGCGGGCAGGAAGATAAGATCTGGAACTGTATGATAATAAGTATTCCCCACATTTAATCGTCCCTCGTGTTTTCGTACACGCAATTCTGATGCACTCCGTTCTCATACATTCGGTTTATCACATTTTTACAGGTAAGCTAAGCCGAAATCTTCTTCCAGTTTCCAAAATAATAGCCATATCAATTTATTAACTACCTCTACATTACGCTCTTGGACGAAAACACCTGCTGAAGTACAGCACAATGAGGGATTACGTTATGCGACGGGATGTGTCGTCTCAGCTGGAGGCGCCTGGACGTGACTGCTGCTTGAGAGTGACCTCTCGATTGTCAACTGGTCCTCTGGGAAGAAAAGCTGCGGTTGGATGATCATCCGGTGGGTTGAACAAAGGCTGTGACCGCACACGGAATGGCACCATGTTGAGGGGGAGTCAATTTGCTCGAAGGCCTCTGTGAACTGGGGGAAGTGGACCGCGCCCTCTTGTAATTATATCGTGGAATATGTCTTATAACTGAGTAAAATCAAGGAAAACCCCGGTCAGTGTAGCCGAATAGTGTTCAGAAAATAATCGCTGTGTTCCATTACTCTCAAAACCGGTCCACATTCTAAATATTTTAAAGTTAAATCAGTTTCTTAAGTACGAACGAAACGAACACAAATCGAAGAATGTTCCTACACGTACGGCACCATCTCTGGCGAAGTTCTAAGAATGGTGAAATTTTGCACAGCCGAACTGCAAGGAAAATATTTACAGACACACAGCGACGGCGACCAGAAATATATAATTATCTGACGGCAGTCTGGAAGAACGCTGTAACCG
>JGI24699J35502_11133424_pt1 | contig 10477 bp, 4 predicted proteins | sample TergutMp193P4_FD_35502 | JGI IMG/M metagenome (IMG submission 35502) | reverse complement strand
TATATATATATGTCTTCAAAGTATTGTAGGAATATTTTGGCTGTTGTACTCAAGATTGGTGATCCCATGGAGACACCTTTTTCTGGTTGATATACCTTGTTTTGAAATGTGAAATAGTTCTGTGAAAGAAGTGGTCTCATTAGTGTGATTATTTGTGGCATTTGTTTGTGTATCATTGCTCTTCAAAAGCCTTGATTTTGTAATTGTTAGCCTCTCTTCTTTGGGGATGTTGACATAGAGGTCTTTTATGTCGTATGTTATCAATTTGTGGTTTTCATTTACTTTTAAGTTTGTGAGGTCAATGGTTAAATACACACATGAACCAAATACACACAAACATGAAGCTCAGCCCGACATATATATATAAGTTTCCTTGATCTACTTATAATCCAAAAGCCATCTAACCTTGAAATTGACATTCCACAAACCAACCACCAGTTTCTTTTCAAACCAACCCATAGAATACAAAATTTTTGCTTTCAGATACCACATTACCAGAATGCATTCCTTCTCATTAACACCAAAGAGAAAACAAAGAGAATGGACATTAACACAACTAATTGCACGAAATAATAACTTTCTCGTGTATGTGTGTCTGTATAAATGTGAAGGAAGGGGATCCAGTGATAGGTTAATTTAGCATCACTCCAACTTGTCAACTGCTGTCATACTCCGAGGAGTCATAATGCTGATAATTACCAGTATTATTCCCTTACAAACACCTCTGTGCAGGTTATTCAACATAAATCATATATACAGTCGGGTATACTACAACAAACGATCCTACAACGAACGTGGAGTAATACTATCGGCCAATGTAGCACTTGCATGCTCACGATGTGTCGGACCTTCCTGCTTTGATTAGAGCGTCAGTCATCATCTTTGTTATCATTTTTAATGTTCAATTGTCAGTTTAGTTCAGTTATTTGTGCCTTTAGCAGTGAAAATATTTTTTTTAATTATTCTGCTATATAATTTTAGCCATGAGCTGGCAAAATAGAGTGAGGAAGCTGGATGGTAACTTTGCTGTAGGCTGTGGGCTAGAATGAACAGATGCTATAACAAATGAGTTTCTAGAACCAATTGTGTTCGTTCTAGCATACCCCACTGTACATTCAAACCCCCAATACAAGGCCACTGTTTTTCACTAGAGTTTTTGGCAGTATGTTGTAAGGTGGCTGTAAACTGAAATATTGAGTAACAGGGAATTTCTTTTCACAGACTCTAATGCATAGTGGGTGAGGGTGGGACTGTTTCGGTTTGTGTACATTTTAGTGAAGAACACTAATGTAAAGAACTTCAGTGAGTAAAGTGTAAAGTCGGACATTGCTGCTTCCCATGTGTCATCCCAACTAAATGTCTTTTATAATAACATCAAACATAACCAACAAACCAGTCTCGTTCACTGAGCTCTGTAGTGGCAGAACCTTATCTGTTCACTTAACAGATCTTCAGAATCCAATAGAGGGTCTCTGTTCTCTAAAACAGAATTTAGAATCACTGAACCGAACTAAGATAACATACCCGTTTTGTCCCACTTGTTTCTTTATGAAGTGGAGGTGGCTGCCCCACGGAATACAAAGAAAATAAGATAATTGCAGACCAGCGACATAAATGTGTCATATCACAGAGCTGTGGAACCTAAGTGTGTAATTTTGAAAAATAATTGTAAGTTCAGTGCAGAGTATGTAATTGTGATAATTTAAATCGAACTAACAACTTGTAACTTGGCAGCTATATTAACATATGGTTTGAACATAGAGGACAACAAAGACAACTTTGTAAGTTGGCTGGATGCTCACAGTAGCCCACCTCTTCTTGTCCCTGTCCTGAATCAGATGCTATCCCATTAGGTCCATTTTCATGAACAGCAAAGAGTGCCTATTAGTTTCATCGTGTCTGTCTCGCTGTCTGTCCATGGCTCCCACTGGATATATTTTCATGAAATTTGATGTTGAAGACTTGTGAAAAATCTGTCATTAAACATCACAAGTAAATTAAAATCTGTCATGAAATTCTATATTTGATTAAAATTAAAGATCTTATGAATATTATTGTCTCATCTTTGCCTAGGCCTTTCAAATAGTGTCGTTCCTTCAGGTGTCCCAAAGCAAAACCCTGTTTGCATTTTTCTTCCACATGTGCCACCCAGCTCATCCCTGATTTGATCATGTGAGTAGTATTGAGGAGTGCAGATCATGAAGCTTGTCATTATGCAGTTTTCTCCAGCCTCCTGTTACTTCCTACCTTTTCAGTCTAAATATTGTAATGGCAGGGTTCCAGGTGTGAAATAGCAGCCCTTTTCCCCTTACCATGTTAGTATAGTGGTGTTTCCACCCAGGTTATGCTGTTACTTGGTAGTGTTAGCTCCCTTGGGGTTTTGGACAAAGGGGCCCCAAGTGGCATATTGCTCGATAGGAGTATGGGAAAGACGATCGTCCTGGAAACTCCCCAGTTCAGCGTTAAGTGCACTGGTTGGGCTTATCTCAAATAGTGAAGTAGGAATGTGCTGATATTTGTTTGCTAGGCACCTTGCCCAGTGTGTACACTCACACCATAATGCTAGAGACTAGAATGCTTTATTTTACACAACTAAATGTACTATGATGCTGGACATTTCACAACATATGGTAACTAATGAGGTCTAGTCACTGGTCACTGTTGGGTCTGGGCTGGCACGGAAATTTGTCAGTCTAGTGCTTTCATCCCCCCACCCAAATGGAAATTCCAGTACAACCAAAATATTTCCAGATCTTGTCCTTATTCTCTTGTCAGTGATTATAATTTACAATGCTTACCTGAAGCTAGGCAGATCAAAATTATGCTGCAAATCATCTTTTCTTTAGATTGAATGTGTGCAGAGCCTGCTTCCACCATCATCACTCTACACAGCCCCAGTCAGAATAATCTCTGCTGTCCGAGATCTGCCTGGCTTATCTAAAACTAACATCCAGTCGGCAACTCATCTCTCTTGCCATGCACAAAGTCAGCAGTGGCTAGATCTTAGTTCTTAAAACATAGAAAGAAATTAAAGCATTACCTATGCAACTGTATCTTTGTGAGCACCCATTTCTCAAACATCCTCAGTCTTTGTTCTTCCCTTTATGTTAGAGACAGTGTTACATGCCTAAATAAAACAAAAGACATTATTAATTGCTGTATATTTTAATATTTATGTATTTAGATAAAATGGAAGACAAGATATTCTGGACAGAATGGTAGCATGCAATTTTGATTTGGTAGCATCCTTCCTAGAGTTCTGAACTTGCAACATTTTCAAAGGATGTATTAGTTATCATTATGTTGTGATACTGTCCTGCACTCTCTTGGTGAAGAAGCTACTTCTAGTTACTTCTGTACCACCCTCCATTATTAGTGGCTAATAAAGCTTCTTTGTTTCTCTTTATAATATTTATTTTTTCACCCAGTAAGTAAACATTATCAATGTAGATGCCGATATGCCCTATTCAGTTCAACTTCCTCTTGGTTTACTTGTGCCTTCCTGGCACAGGTAAACCAAGCAAACCAAAAGCAAAGTTGGAAGCAATGGCAATAAACCATTGCCTTCTTACAGATTATTCTGAATATGAAATGTAGCAGACACATGCTTGCCTATCTAGAGTTTAACTGTAGCTTTTATTTGAAAACATTTTAATGAAAGTAACTAATATCATGGTTATACTGCACTCACTGAGAAATTACGCAAAAACCTCTTCCTGAGGTATATTAATAGTCTGTGTATCACTGTTAAGCCCCTTCTTATGATTAGGTGTAGTAAATGGCTCCTTCCACAGGTATAATTCTTCCACATACCAAATAGAATTATAAGTTAACAGTGCTCAAAACATACTGTTCTACCTTCTGATAGGATTAATTTTGCTCAAATTTGATGAGTACCTTGTGACTTACATCTTTTCTACTTCCAGTAGCCATGTCAACCTCAGAGGCTTTAGTTCTGCCCAGGTATTAGTGGATTGGATGTATGCATTTTGGCCTGCCCTTTGGCCTTAGTCCCATATATGTTCATAAATGATGGAAGTGATTCTTCCACTTATTTGAAATTCTGTAGGAATCTGCAAGCAGATCACACTTCTTACCATTTACAGAATTAGTTCTAGGATGAAAACCCTCCTCAGATTCATTTATGCCTCTGTGCCTAATTCACATCTGAACTGTCAATATATTCCATATTTTATTCTGTTATTAAATCCACTTTAATGATCTCCTCCATATATTTTAGTACGTAACCCTTCAGTGTGTGTACCGTCTTCCATGAATAAAATTTCACTTTATTGCTGAACTTATATGTAATGGTGTTTGAACTCCGCTGCTTTAAATAATGTAAATTTCTATGTTCCATCACCAGCATGATCATTTTCTGGCTTTGAACCTGGGCTGTCCTCTGCCATCATGATGAACACACATAGTAATAAGCCAATTCTTCTGGTTGCTAACATATTTCTAAGTCTAAAAGACAACTGATCATTTCCTTCACCTGCAGCAGACGGGAGTTAGCCATCTTACCACAGTGTGCAAGAAAATGCAGAAATTGTTTGTTCCACGGTAGCATAACCAAGTTACATGATAAATGCTGTACAGTTGCAAACTGCATGTCATGCATTTGCCATGCACCCAAGGAACTCCAAAATTGAAACTTACGATCATGTAAACTGTGGGAGTAGCAGCTGAACATGTATGACATTATTAAATATGATGAAACTAAATGTCTGAAACCTGCATCCATTACAGCAGTATTGCTAGGCTAATTATGACAGGGAGCTGTCTATTTGAACTTTGACAACTTATTTTGCTGTCTTTTCCTGTGACATTGTGGAAGAAAGCACAGTCTCAGGATTCAGTACTGTGTTCCCACAAGGCACAAATAGGAACAATATTTGGTTCAGATCTGATCTTATATTCCCACAAGCACTGCTGGCCAGTACAGTAGCCACATGCATGAGTGGTGGTACTATGGGCATCATGCACACCAAGGCAGTAGAGTCCATGGCACATAAGATTCAACTGTGATTGTGGGTTAGTTTTAAATCCTTGTTACTCTAAGGGATATTGTCAAGCTGTCAGATGTGCAGCAATAACAGACTCTTTGTACTCCAGGCTGACCTGGAGATCATGTTTTGAACTGGAATCCCAGGTGCCTGTAACTAATCTTGAATTATTTTGGGGAGACTGTCATTGGTAACCACCTTGTAGGGTGTTGTGCTGGTGCTTTTCAGACAGCTGAATGAAACATTATTTATTTCAGAAATTTTAAAATGTTTATATGATCTTTGGAAGTGGAGATTATGCTGGCTAGGACAAATTTGTTTCAGTAAGTTGTGAAACCTTTGGGTCGAAATTTGTTGTGAAAATCTTCATTTGCTTGGTCGCATCACCTTGAAGTAGTGATGTATGGCCACAGACTGTCTTTCCTTGTGGAGGGCTGCTTAGAAGGTGGTTGTCTGTGTCTTTAAGGAGTGGAAGAAGGAGGCAGTGCAACACTGATAGCCTGTCTTGAGACCCTGTCTCATGATGTGGGTATTGGTGGTTTCTTTTGCATTTTATGGGAGATGTGGACAGTGAGGTCCTTGCCTTCCTGTGTGGTGTCAATGTTGTGGAGGGAGGTTTTGACACCATCACAGAGCCTGAGAATGACTTCAAGGGTTTAATGCCTGTGTTAGATTTTATTGTGGCTCTTGTGCCACCTTGGAAACAGTGAATCTTAACTGTTACCATTAGCTTCTCTGTGCGTGCTGAGGCTGGAGGACTTGACCCTGTAGATTGCTAAGTTCATCTAATGATGAGTCAGGCAGGGTGACAGATCTGCCTTCCTAAATTTGTGGTGAGGTTGTTTGGCTGACACTGGTGGTGGTAACATCTTTGTTTCAGGGGATCTGACACATTTTGTTTCTGCTTTTACTGTGTGTTATGAGAGGGGTTTGTTATCCAGGTGGGCTGTAGCCCCGCCTTCCTTAATCCTTTAAATTGTGAACCTACTGACAGTGTGTGCTGATAAGTTTGGGCCTTTAAATATAATTGAGAAGTCTGCAAAATGTATAATGAAAGACCGCTGGTTTAATTGGATACACATTCCAGTGCAGCAGGCCTCTTGCACCAGATTTCCCCACTTGGAGAGGGTGTCTGAGGCTGGCTATGCATTATCACTGATATGTTTCAGCTGAGGTGATTCCACTGGGTACAGTGCAAGACTACACTTGCTGCACAGTTACAGCATATTGCTAAATATGGGTTTTATAAACATGAAATTTACTCTTTGCTTATTTTGCTTCTTCTTACATAGATGTACCTACAAGTAACGACCCTTTGAGGATGGAAGAACCAGACGATGACATTCATCATGGATCAAGTCTGATAAACAAAACTTATCCATGTAATCACACCGACAGTGAATATAGTAGTAAATCACCTGGTAGCTCAGAAGGCAAATGAAGTATAATCCTTTATTAGACCATTGATATTATTATATGATATTATAATAATTAGGGGCTGATGTGTGGGTGCTGACTGAATGGTCTAGAAGTAAAATTGACTTGAGAACTTTCATATATTTTTATTGAATTTCAATAATATTTGAAAATGTTGCCATTTTTCTCAGCCACACCAACCACATATTGGTATTGTAGGACAAGCTTTAAATCCATAATCATTTCCTTGAGGCTTCATTTTGCCCTCCCCTAACTCACAGATTTGTACATTATATTGTAAAAGTAAGGAATGACAATTCAGAGCAGCAAAGGATGTGATACGCTACTTGCCTAGTTATACTGTATTTACTGCAATATAAGGCAAGAAATTTTCTTAATTCATCACCTGAGAAATGGGGAATCACCGTATAATTGCACACAACATTAAACATGTTTTTTAGAGATATTTTCCAGAAAATTAAAGATCATAAAGATGGTTCATCTTATGTCACCTTATATTTTTGAAAATGTGGTATTTAAGATTTATTTGTGAGCAAAATATCTTTCAAAGGTAAGTCAAAATTCCTACTAAGTGTTTAAAATAACACTGTAATAGGCAAACCAAATGCTGTAAAATTACAGATAGTTAACTTTCTGCCCCTGTTAGTAGCCTGCTGGATTGTTATGTTTAAAATAGCACAAATATATACATCAAGCAATTACAAATGTAGTACCAGCAATAATTTGGTAAGTTTTAAAAAAAGTTCCAAACAACAGCATAGATATTAGATTCCTGTGCTAAGAAAAGTTAAATTATTAAGACATGTATTATCCTGATAATTCAGCTAGGTGAAGACTCAAGCCTTCTCAGATGTCACATGATGTTGACTGCTACGTAATAACTGATGTTGTGGAGGAGTGTAATGTCTCCAACTTCAGGACCAGTGGACAGCTGGACACCAAAGATGGAGGCACAATAGCTCTGAAACATCCATTACTATTTACCAGTTGACATGTCATTGTGCTTGAATGTTCATCAGAACTGCTGTGAAAATTTTAAATCTCACAAAACTTGCCAGGTTTGTATGCTCAGATGCCAGCTGATTGTGAGTGACACATTCCGTGAGCTTATTTCAACCATGGGAGGTTTCACTGTTAAATCCACTCCTAGCAAGAGAACTGATGTTATTTATTCATGCCGCGTGTGTAGGTGCAACTCCTCTGGTCACTTCTAGAGCATGAGCTTGTTGCTCATGTGTATAGTGCCTTATCACTTCTGGCTTTTTAGGTGTCCTCCAGTTTTTTGCTGCATGATGCATTGTTAATGTGGCCAGAACCAAACATACTGTTTTTCAATTCTCTGAGTTTACAGTTCACAAATAGCACTGACGTGTAGGCTGTGTTATGCCTTAAAATGTTTCTTGTGGCTGCTGTCATGCATAAGTCTGAAGACTACAGGTATAAATCTCTTACTATCACCAAGGGTGAACACTTTGATTGGCTTGATACAATAGATTGGCATATCTCAAAAGCAGCAACCAGACTCACACACACCTAAATCAGTGGTGACATGTAGCAGTCCCATTCGCATGTCACAGGTAGTCATATTTAATTTCCCAGACTTCGAGATAGCTGCCAAGTAGAGCTTATATGTGCATATCATTTGTTGCTTTGACATCTGTAAAAGGTGAAGTAAATTTCATCCTGGAACCTTCCATGAAGGCCCAGAGGGGGAGCAGAGGTAGCTTTACTCTTTCTTTGACCTTGGTGCTAGTTGGGGGTGGGTGGTTAATGACATGCCCCAACCACTCTGCCTCCCCAGGAATGACCTGGTACCCATCATATAGGTGGCTGGGTTGGCTCCAGGGCCCCTTTACTCTGACATCTGTAGCGTGTTGAAAGCTTCTTCTGACTCATAATCTTGTGGTGACACAAAAAATGGGTTGACAAACTACATGTGATATGCACTGCAGTTTTATCCAACCTGCAGATGCCTGAGACAGCTGTTGAGAAGTTTTGATTTGTAAACCAAGAAATGGGAAAAATGTGCAGGAATGAGTAAGTGATTTTATTTTTAAGCAGAAAATGATCATTTCTTGAAGATTAACTTAAAAACGGTTGTAAACGTGTAAGTGCGTGTTGCAGACAAGCAAGAAGTAAACTATATTATCTCATGGAATAGGTTCCTTGCTCCCAATTCTGCTTCTCAGACTGGTGGGTGAGATGGCAGTTAAGGTGGGGCAGGTCGTGCCACAGTGCTCTGACCAGAGCATTGGTGATCATTTTGCCAACTGAAGTAACATGTTTCTTCTAGCAAAATCTGGAGTATTCTTGAACTATGAACTATATAGTAGGCCTTTGATCAGTGGAATTTTGTTTGTAATTGTGAATCAGATGTGCATGTAGTGCATCATGTTAGTATTATAACACTTAATTGAAACATGGCATTAAAGACATTAAAGTTTGTGAGGAAAGCAGAATTTGTAATTATGTCTGGAGCAGAAAATACTTCTTCAGTGAAGATACAGTTTAAGTGGTTTGTTTTCTCTGTCACAGAAGCATTTCTGTAATGAAATAATGTGATAACAAACACCATTTTAAGAAAGAGCATAAAGGAAAATATTCATTGGTGAATTAAGGGAAAAATAAAATTAGCTAGTTGAGAACTTCTTTTATTGGTCAACATAGCATCTTTAAGAAACACAGCAGTCATAATTAATTGATTACTTTAGTTACATAGTAGCACAAATAACTGCAAAAGAAGGAAGGCCCTTTGCAGACTCTCAAATACATGTAAGTGTTTGTAAGACATAACTGAAGGGGTATTTCCGGATAAGCAGCTGTCAAGCCTCTCTGCTTGAACATGTATGCAGCATAAACAAGGACTAAGAATAACTCGATTTGAATGACTCAGTTTGCAGGCTACTTTGTTTGATTGTGATGAACTCACAGTGATTGAAAGTGATGATGTCTGTATCCATGACATGAATATTGCCTCGTATGTTCACTAAGATCTCACAGCAGTCAGCTTGAAAGCAGTATGACTGGTGAAGATTTGTTCCTAACAGTAATAAAAATGGAATTTGGCTGGGAAAAATTGAAAAATGTTAACAACCACTGGTGGTAAAAATATTAAAGAAATGTACAAGTGTGTATGTATATACATATATGTGTGTGTGTGTGTGTGTGTGTATATATATATCATCACATATCATTATGTTGTGAAAAAGCTCATGCTTATCTCATTATCAATTTATCCTACACTAGGGGCATGGATTATTTAAGTTTAGAGTCGAATGCAGCCAGCACATGTCAGCAAGTGCCAAGCCCTTACGTAAAGGATTGGAATTCTGAAGGTAACATGATAATGCTTTGTTCATTGTGCAGCACATTTTGAACCCAGAAGGGAATATCTAAATTGCCCACACAAGACTGAGTAAGATTAGATTGTGCCTGTTTCCTATATTTGTAGTTATCTTTACCTACAAAATACCCTGAAGAAACATCATCACAGAAATCACTGTCACTTTCCTGTTCACTTTCTTATACTTCTTGTTCAGATTCTGTTTTGAAGGTACTTCTCTTTATCATTGTTATCCCCCATGTTTTCTTCTTCTTGTATTAATTCTGTTGATTCTTCAAACTTTTCCAGATTTTACCCTTATGCATAATTACGTGGTACATGGTTATAAGTAAAAGTATTAACCAGTGTGAAAAATATACTGCCACGTATGGTCACACGAATCACAGTAGTAGCCATACAAAATGCTAACTTGGCAGTGAATGGAGATGTGGTGGTGACATTCAGATGTCTGATATTTGCAAATAAGCACCAGCTGCTCCAAATTCTTGCTTATCGAATATGATCCCTGGGAGATTAAAGTGGTTACATGGAAAGAATCCAGCCTCCTGTAAAATGGGTACCGGCTCTTTCCCGGGGGTAAAGTGCGGCCGGGGTTTGCTGCTGACCACTCACCCCCTTCTAGTGCCGCGGTCTAGGAAGAGTAGAGCTATACCTCTACCCACCCTCTGGGCCACATAGGCCTGTAATAGGG
>JGI24699J35502_11133425_pt1 | contig 10478 bp, 11 predicted proteins | sample TergutMp193P4_FD_35502 | JGI IMG/M metagenome (IMG submission 35502) | reverse complement strand
GGGGGGGGGGGGGCTGAAAGATTATAAAGTCATGTGCTTTAATGGCGAACCAAGATTGGTTCTTGTTTGCAGCGAGCGGGACACCGGAAATATAAAGACTGATTGGTTTGATCTCGATTGGCGGCATCTGCCTTTTACGCGCCTTTTCCCGAACAGTGAGAAATCGGTGCCCAAGCCCGAGAATCTCGCTGAAATGATCAAACTCGCGACATTCCTCTCGAAGGATTTTCCGTTCGTTCGCGTTGATTTTTATGAGGTTAACGGTAAGTTGAAAGTCGGTGAATTGACGTTTTATCCCGGGAACGGAACAGAGAGATTTGAGCCGGTCGAATGGGACAAGAAGATTGGCGACATGTTGCGTTTGCCAGCCAAGACGATTGCCTTGCCGTTTGAAATCAATCAGCGTCGGATCAACGTGAGAAGTATTTTGCGAAACCAACTGGCGCGCATGAGGCATAAGCGCTTCGTCGGAATCCCGCGTGCCGCGGCAAGAAAAATGAAGGCTGTCGTCAAAACCGCGATCGACTGGACTAAATTGTCGTCGCGAACCGAACACGAGAAACGTTTTACCGGATTTCGGTAAAAGATGATACGATCTTGACGAACCAATGAAGAAAGTTGTTTATACTTGCGTTACAGGCGGTTATGACGATGTTTGGGAATAAACCTATGTCGATCCAGAATATAACGACGCAAATTGTGTGGGCAGAAATCGATATGGCCGTTTCGTGTCGCGGGTGAAAAAGGCAATCTCCCAGACATTTGCTTCACTGAAATTCTTCAATTATCGGGTGTGGTTCTGTACCGCGCTCGTTTCGAATGTGGGGGCCTGGATCCAACGAGTCGGACAAGACTGGTTGGTTCTGAAAGAGTTGACAAACAACTCAGGGTTGGCCGCGGGGATCGTCACGGCCCTTCAATTCGCACCGGTTTTATTTTTGTCCGCATGGGCCGGGGTTCTCGCTGACCGACTGCCGCGACGTGCGTTGTTGATTGCGACACAGGCGGGCCAGGGGGTGCTCGCCCTGGGTTTGGGGGCCCTGATTTTCAGCGGACATGCGCAATTGTGGCATGTGTACGGGTTTGCCTTCCTGCTGGGGTGTGTGACGTCCTTCGACGCACCCGTACGCCAAACCTTCGTTGCGGAGATGGTACCCCAGAACAGCTTGTCAAACGCGATCGGACTGAATTCGGCTTCCTTCAATTCGTCCCGGTTGATCGGCCCTGCGGTGGCCGGGTTCCTCATCCAGGCCTTCGGCACGGGCTGGGCGTTCCTCATCAATGGGGTGACCTTCGCCGCGACGATCATCGGCTTGATCTGTATGAATAAAGCACAATTGCACATCGTGGAGCGGGCGAAGAAAGAGAAGGGTCAGATCCGGCAAGCTATCGTTTACATTCGCGGACGCCCTGAGATTTGGCTGATACTGGTCATCATCGGCGTCGTGTCGTGCCTGGGGTTCAACTCCCAGTTGACCATCGGAATGATGGCGACCCAGGTCTTCGATCGCCAGGCTGGGCAATTCGGATTGTTGAGTACGATATTCGGCATCGGAGCGCTCATCGGGGCTCTCATGGCGGCCCGGCGCACCCATCCCAGGCTGCGTCTGATCATCGGATCCACCATTGGTTTTGGCTTGTCATCCGAGCTATCGGCGGTGATGCCGACGTACCTCACGTTCGGCTTGTCCGGGATCCTGGTGGGGGTGTTCACACTGACACTGATGACAGCGGCCAATGCCACGATCCAGCTCACCACGGAGCCGGCCATGCGAGGCAGGGTGATAGCGCTGTACATGCTGGTTTTCCAGGGCGCGACCCCCATCGGTTCTCCCATCATCGGCTGGATATCACAGGCGTACGGTACTCGCCTGGCCATCTGGATCGGTGCGATATCAGCGCTCGTCGTGGCAGCCGGAGCCCTGGTCTGGCTGAGGCGCAACTGGCACCTGAGCGCCACTTTGAAGGGCTTCCCTCCCCGCCTCGTCATTCGTACCCACGAGGAGGTCATCCGCTGACCGACCGGGGCATGAATCGAGGTCTGGAGACGCTCCATACCCCGATTCACGCCCCGCCAGCCGGTCCAGCTCGGCACCCTCATTGGTAGGCTGATCCCATGAGGATCATCCTGGCTGAGGATTCGGCGCTGCTGCGGGAGGGGCTCGTACGCCTGTTGGAGGAGGCCGGACACCAGGTCATTGCTTGTGTGGGTACGGCTCCGGACCTTGTCAGTGCGGTGAATGCCGACCTGCCGGATCTGGTGATCACCGACGTACGGATGCCTCCCGACAACCATGACGATGGTTTGAAAGCAGCCGTCGAGTTGCGCGCCCGCCACCCCGGGCTCGCCGTTCTGGTGTTGTCGGCGTACGTGGAGCAGTCGTACGCGCGGGAACTGTTCGCCGACGGTCGTGGGGCAGTGGGGTACCTGCTCAAAGACCGCGTCGCCAATCTGGCAACACTCAATGATGCTATCCAGCGGATTTCCGGGGGAGGCACAGTCATCGACCCCGAGGTGGTCTCCCAGATGCTCGTCCATTCGCCCAGTTCCCCCCTGGAACGTTTGACCCCCCGCGAACGCGAGGTTCTCGAACTCATCGCCCAGGGGCTCAGCAACCAAGCCATCTGCGACAAACTCTTCCTGTCCGAAGGCGCCGTTGAAAAGCACATATCCTCGATTTTCTCCAAACTCGACCTCCCCGTCGACACCGGCGCCCACCGCCGTGTCCTCGCCGTCCTTGCCTGGCTCCAGCAATGAGCCACGAGAGCCATGGGCAGAGCCATGGGCTCGGGGTGGCGTCTCAGCGCAGGGAGGTGTCCACGCGGATGGTGGTACCGGCGGGAGAGGAGGCGATGGTCACCAAACCGCCGACGGAGGCAAGGCGGTCTTGGAGTCCGGACAAACCGTGGCCGGGGAGTACAACCGCGCCGCCATGTCCGTTGTCACGGATCTCGGCGGTGACGCCGGACTCGGACTGGCGCAACGAGATCTCAATCAGGGTCGCGCCGGAGTGTTTGACGGCGTTGGCCAGGGACTCGCTGACAGCGAAGTACACCGCACGTTCGATGGGCTCGGGAAGACGGCGCCCGCCCAGTTCCACAGTGACCGACACGGGGATCGGAGAGGTTGCGGCGAGGGAGTAGACAGCGTCCCGAAGCCCTTTGTCGGCGAGTACGGGTGGTGCGAAGCCCCTTGACAGGGCACGAATATCAGCCAGAGTCGAATCGTTGCGGGCCCGTACCTCCGAGAGGATCTCACCGGCGCCAACCGTGTCTCCGTCATCCAGCCGGCGTTGCAAAGCGGCAAGGTCCATGCTGTTGCGAATGAGGCTTTGTTGTGGTCCGTCATGCAGGTCACGTTCGATGCGGGACAAATTGGCTGTTTCCGCTTGTTCACCAGCAGTTTTGGCCTGCTCGAGGGCTGACAATCGGGCGGCGACGGCCCGGCGGCTCGGAGCGAGGAAGAACCGGGTGAGACCGATCTGGGCCAGGGCGAGCGGGCGTACGATGAGGACGAAGATGATCAGGGCGATCACACCGAAGACGAAATCGGCGAAGAGAAGGGCAGACTGGCTCAGGTGCCCACCCGCGTACCCGCAGGACATCGAATCAGGGTCGCACATCAGTGGGCCGATCGAATAAAAGAGGCCGCTGGACGAGCTGCCCCCGGTGAGCATCGGAATCAGAGGAGAAACGACTTCCGCGAGACCGAAGAAGAGAACGCTGAACACGATCAATGCCAGTACCCAGTCGATCAGGGAGCCGACAAGGCAGTACGCAACCTGTCGCCACATCTCCGGGCTGCGCAACTGTGCCCACATCCATCCCATCGGGCCTCGTCGGTGCGGGACGGGTTCCAGTTCCTCCCAGTCGGAGGCCCCCTGCCAGACGGCCATGGTTTTCTTGGCCCGGGCGTACGCCTGTGACGCGAACAGGGTGATGGCCAACAGGGGCAGCCCGACCCAGATGACGACCAGGGGAATGCTCGTGACGAACAAAGAGAAAATGATCGTCCATGCTGTCAAGCTGAGGATCAGGCTGATGAAGTGGGCGGCGAGACCCCTGCCCCACCGTACCAACAGAGGAAGTCTGGGTGCTGATCTGGGTGCTGATGTCATGCTCATACCTCCATTCAACCCGACACACTGCTATCGTACAGCCCGGCCAGCCCCCGATCCCGGGTGGGGTTAACCCCACCTCGAGTGCCCTGAGCACCCCAGTGATTACCCATATCATGATGAGGGATATAATGATGGTAAATAAACTATGAAGTGAGGTTCAATCATGGGGAAAGTACGTATAGCAGTTCTCATTGTCGCTGCATTGGCGTTTTCACTTGCCGGATGTACCGCTCCGGAATCGGCTCCAGACCAGCCTGAGGCAAGTACCCCTGTCGTCGCGGAGTCCCCGACCCCCGAACCGACAGTCAGCATTGACCCTTCCTTGTTGTGCCATACGAAGATCGACATGTACACCAGTGTCACGGGTACGACCCTGATCGATCATCCGGCATGGGGGCCGACCACAATCGTGGTGTGTGGACCGACCGACACCCCGATACAAGACGCGGGGATCCTCGCCGTCGATTCCACTGGATCGGCGAGATGGTCGACGGAGTCGAGTGACAACCACGTGACGTACAAGCTGGCGGACCCCGCGACCGACGCGAGCGGCAACATCTTCATTGTGTACAACCCTGGCCGCTACGACGGGGTCATGATTCTTCATCCGACAAGCGAAAGCATCGAGGTTCTGGCGGACAGTTACGCCAGCTACCAGGAGCAGGCGAGTCCGTTGTTTTTCTATTACGCCAAACTGGTCGGGCCCGGCACAGATGGTCTGTACCAGATCGAGCAGTTCGACAATGACTGCGTCCCATCGTGTGCGGAGGCGTCGCCCACGTCCTCAATGTACGCCTGGAACGGGACCACGTACGTGGAACAGTAGTAAGGCGTGTTTGCACAAACCGGCCCTTTCCGTACCCCCCACCGGCAAATCGGTATATCCTAGATTGTGGACACACAGTGGTGTCCCAGCCTAGAAAGGTGAGGGTCAAATGACGAAAATCTTTGCTCATCGGGGGGCCAGCGCGTACGCTCCGGAAAACACGTGTGCAGCATTCAACCTTGCTCGTGAAATGGGAGCCGACGGCATCGAACTCGACGTCCAGATGACCAAAGACGGCGAGATTGTCGTCATCCATGATGAGACTGTCGACCGTACGACAGACGGCACCGGGTGGGTGAAGGACCTCACTCTGGATGAGATCAAGGCCCTCGACGCATCAATGGGCAATGAAACGTACCCAAATGAGAAAATCCCCACCCTCGACGAGGTTTTCGACCTGCTGAACGACTCCCAGATGATGATCAACATCGAAATAAAGGATTCTCGTGTGTTGTACCCGGGGATCGACGAGCAGGTGCTGGAGATGATCGACAAGCGGGACTGGGAGTACCGCATCAACATGTCCAGTTTCAACCACATGACCCTGGCCCACATGCGCCAGATCGGGTCGCTGGTCTATACGGGCGTGCTTTTCCAGGACGTTTTGTACGAGCCGTGGAACTACGCCCATCAACTGTGGGCGACCGGACTCCACCCCCATTATCTCTATGTCGACTCTGTGCCCAATCTCGTCGAGGAGTCGCACAATTCCCTGCTCGAAATCAACACGTGGACGGTCAACGAGGTCGCAGACATTGATCGGATGCTTGCCAGGGGTGTGGACGGGATCATCACCAATTTCCCCGACCGGGCCCTCGAACGCCGGGCCCTGATGGAATAAGCTGAGGCCATGTCTGATCTGATCCAGTCCCCGTTGGCGGAGGTCCACCGCAGTTTGGGCGCCAAGTTCGCCGAGTTCGGGGGTTTCGAAATGCCCGTGGAGTACTCGGTACGCGGCGGGGTGCTGGCCGAGCACAGGGCGGTACGTGAGGCTGCGGGGATTTTCGATGTCTCGCACTTGGGAACATTTCTTGTCGAAGGATCTGGGGCAGCGGCGTGGCTCAACACCCGGCTCTCCAACGATCTGAACCGTATTTCACCTGGTCAGGCGCAATATACTCTATTGCTCAATGAGAGCGGGGGAGTGGTGGACGACATGATCGCGTACCTGTTCTCGCCCGAGAAGGTCATGGTGATCCCCAATGCCGCCAACTCCGACGAGGTCATCCGGCGGCTGCGTACGGGCGCTCCCGATGATCTGGTGTGGACTGATCGGCACACCGCCGACGCGATCCTCGCCGTCCAGGGTCCATCCAGCCCCGGGATCCTTGCCGAGGCGGGGCTCCCGACCGATATGGACTACATGCATTTCCGTGTCGCCGATCTGGATCTGGGAGGAAATACCCCATCTGACAAGGTGGGACATGGGGACCTCAACGTAGGTCGAGGGCAGAATGAGCTGGCTTGTTCTGCCGAGACCAAGGAAGAGATTGAGGCGCGAAGCGCCGAGCACGGTTCCTGTGGCTCACCAGTCACAATGACCGTTTGCCGTACCGGGTACACCGGAGAACGCGGGTATGAGATCGTGGTTCCCGCGCAGTACGCCGTACCCCTGTGGGATCTCCTGACATCGGTCGGCTCGCTCCAGCCATGCGGTCTGGGCGCCCGCGACACATTGCGTACGGAGATGGGCTACCCGCTCCATGGCAATGATCTTTCCCAGTCGATCTCCCCCGTTGAGGCCCGCCTGAGTTGGGCAGTCGGTTGGAAAAAGGATCATTTCGACGGAGACGAGGCGGTACGAGCCCAGCGCCGCGACGGCGCCCCTCGTACCCTGTTAGGCATTCGTGCTTGTGGACGGGCTATTCCCCGCCACGGAATGGTCGTACTGGACCTCAACGGCGCACTCATCGGAGAAGTCACCTCGGGTACTTTCTCCCCAACTTTGAAACAAGGAATAGGTCTGGTTCTCGTACCCTCGTCATTCCATGCCGGCGACCAGGTCCAGGTCGAAATCCGGGGCCGGCACGAACTCTTCGACCTCACCAAACCCCCCTTTGTCCCTTCACACGTCACCGACGGATAGTTATCCACAGAACAGTGCGGAACAAAAAAGTTATCCACAGATTCGTCTCGTGCCAATTGACCTACCTGATCGTAAGTTCGGTTTTTTGGATCTCGGTGTGCTGCTGGCCAACGAGTCGAACTGGAATGATGCCCTGAGAACAATGCGAGCAGATGAATTGCCCATTTTCACGCGGCATGCTCTTTTCGCAGGCGGTATGGACTGGATGGCTTGACAACTCTGTGGCGAACCCCGGCGTAGGCGTGGCGCAAGTTGAAACAAAAGGCCGAAGTCAGCATAATGAGTACGGAAATACAGAACACATGCTAGAATAACCCTAGGTGACAAGGAAAAACGATACGAGACGGTTGAATTTGAGAATATAAAGGAAATCTCGCTGGGGGGCTTGGGAACAAAGAGTGAACGCGATAGGTTTTCTTTATTGATCTACGTAGCATTGAATCAACGAATGAGGGGACTCATATGGCGGTCAAGGTGGACCATCCAGTTTTCGACGGCACGACAGGGCGGGGCGACCACGCGGGACGGCGTACGCATGTCATCAAACTTCTGCGTGACGCGAAAGAGCCGCTCACCGTCGAACAGGTGGCTAAGAAAGTGGGGTTGCCTCTCAATACAGCTCGGTACCATCTTGAAGCCCTTGTCGATGCTGGATTGGCGGTACGAGAGGCGCAAAGCCGTACGACTCCCGGACGGCCCAAAGTGACGTACATGGGAACTCTGCCCAATCAGACCCACGAGAGGGAACAGGCATTCCGCCTTTTGGCGGAATTTGTGTGTGCCGCTATCGCCCAGCACAATGAGAACGCCGGGGACTGGATGTACAACGTGGGACTCGAATGCGGCAAATATATCTCGTGTCATCCCGAGGAGCCGCTCGACGAGGCCCAGGTGATGAGGGCGTTGATCAACAAACTCGACGCCATGTGGTTCGCCCCGGAACTGATCGGGGCGGACCCTCCCAAACTCATGATGCACAATTGTCCCTTTGCTGAGACCACCCGGCGATATCCGATGGTCTGCCAGCTTCACGCCGGGATGATCAATGGGTCCCTGGAGGAGATGGGTTCGGGGTACCGCCTCACGCAGTTGAAGGTTCAGCTGTACGCCCATAAGTGTGAAGGTGAGTTGTCGAAGACGAAGGCACGGTTGCCCAGAGTCCAGGTGGAAGTACGGGCCAAGCCCGTCTGAGATCCATATATCCCTGGCGAAGCACTATTGTTGAAAATGGGGAAAATACGCTTTTGACAAGGTGAGACACAAGAACCGTCCCCGTGGCTCGCCTGGCTCGCCCGTGGCTCGCCGAGGCAGGGTACCGAACGTCAATCGAGGCTCATTGTGTACACGGGCGCCCCGTTGTCCACCAGGGTCACCTCGCGTACTCCTTCATCCAGGAGATCAGCGTACACCGTACTCAGCCAGGATTCCGCGGCCCCACGGCTGTCCCAACCCCGGGCCAGATCCTCTGCCAGGTACGGATCACTCACCGTACCGCATTCAAAAGTGAAGCTCACTTGTCCCCCGGATAGGGCCAGACGAACTTCGAACCCCTCTTCACACGCGGTGCTGGCTGGCGGGCACGGCGGAACATCGACGCGCGCGACCAGGCGTACCCCCATTTGCCCTTCATGGTTTCCTCGGGGAAGTACGTGCGTACTTGTTTGCGCATCCCCAGCATCATGACGGCGGTGTCGGCGACCCACACGATCACCACCGCGTACATCACGATGGGCAGGATGGCGCCGAGCTGGGGCCAGATGTACCCGGCGGCGATGATGAGAAGGAGCAATAGCAGCATCCCAGGCATGATGAATTCCGACAGATTCCAACGATGGTCCACCCAGTCGCGGATCATCGCGTTCACAGGGCGGGCATGGGTCTTCGCCAGCTGCTCGTTTTGAACTTTGTACTTGGCGTCCCGGTTTTTGGCATTGGCCTGTTTCTTCGTCAGAACAGGCTGAAGGCGGTCACGGCGGGCCTGCTCGGCCTGCTTGCGCGTGGGGGTGGGAACTTGTTTCTTTGCCGAATTCTTCACGGGCTCGGGCGACGGCTGATCCGACTGCGATTCATAGGGCTTGAAGAGTGGCACGTTCTCCTACTTTCTCGGCAAAAACCAATCGACGCCAGTCTACCTGCATACCGTGAGCTACACTAGTACGTATGACTGATGTTGCAATCGACCAATGTGTATTCCTTACTGATGCGGCCGCCTCCAAGGTGGCACAACTGTTGGCCTCCGAGGATCAGGATCTGGCGTTGCGCGTTGCCGTGCAGCCGGGCGGATGCGCCGGGCTGCGGTACCAGTTGTTCTTCGACGATCAACATTTTGACGGCGATATCGTGACGACCTGTGGCGATGTGAAGGTCGTGGTCGATGAGATGAGCGCGCCGTACCTCATGGGCGCGACCATCGATTTCGCGGACACGCTTGCCAAGCAGGGTTTCACGATCGACAATCCGAACGCCACCGGTTCATGCGCCTGCGGGGACTCCTTCAACGGGTCTTGTGGCTGCTGACTACGACGTTTACCTGTTCGACCTCGACGGTACGATCTACCTCGGGGATGACGTGCTGCCAGGGGCTGTGCGTACGGTCCGTACCCTCAAAGAACGCGGCAAGATAGTACGGTTCTTGTCGAACAACCCGACCAAGAGCCCCCAGCAGTACGCGGACAAGCTCACCAGGATGGGCATCCCGACGAGTGTCGAGGAAGTCACCACATCTATTGTGACAACCCTGTGGTGGCTTCGAGCCCACTATCCACAGGCAGTTTTATTCCCCATCGGCGAAGAACCATTGTGTACGGCACTGCGCGAGGCTGGGTTTCAGATCAGCGAGGATCCGGGACAGATCGATATCGTCATAGCGTCGTACGACCGGGGCTTCACGTATTCCAAGCTCCAGATCGCCTTCGACACCTTGTGGTTCCGCAAGAGGGGCATCCTGATCCAGACGAATCCAGATCGGTACTGTCCCTTCCCGGGTGGACATGGCGAGCCAGACGCGGCTGCTATCACTGCGGCCATTGAGGCATGTACCCAGGTGAAATGCCAGGCGTCCATGGGCAAGCCCTCCCCCCTGATGCTGGAGGCGAGCCTCGCGGGCCTCAACGTGGCGCGTGAACGGTGCCTGATGACAGGCGACCGCCTGTTCACCGACATCCGCATGGCCCTGGACGCCGGGATCGACGCCGCCCTGGTGTTCACCGGCGAGACCAAACGCGAAGACCTGACCGATGAGTACGCGGGTGTACGCCCCCTCGCGTCGATCGACGACCTCCTGTGACCCCATCCTCACGGGGCATCCCCCGCCCCCACGCCGCCCCATGAGCGCATGGAGGCCGTAGCCGGCCTTCGTTGCGGTGTTCGGCGTTTCGCGCCTCGACCGCTGTCTTGGCCTCAGTACTGAAATCCAAATGGATTTCGTACATTCGGCCTTCGTTGC
>JGI24699J35502_11133426_pt1 | contig 10489 bp, 9 predicted proteins | sample TergutMp193P4_FD_35502 | JGI IMG/M metagenome (IMG submission 35502) | reverse complement strand
AACTGGCGCACATGTGGTTCGGCGATCTGGTCACCATGAAGTGGTGGAACGACCTGTGGCTCAACGAGTCTTTCGCGGAGTACATGAGCCATCTGGCAGCGTCAAACACCCGTTGGCCCGAGGCGTGGACCGATTTCCTCGCTTCCCGCAAACTCGTCGGCTACCAGCAGGACCAGCTGCCGACGACCCACCCCATCGTGGCCGAGATCCGCGACCTCGCGGACGTGGAAGTCAACTTCGACATGATCACGTATGCCAAGGGCGCCTCGGTGCTCAAGCAACTCGTCGCCTGGGTCGGGCAAGACAACTTCCTCGCGGGGGTCCACAATTACCTCAAGAAGCACGCCTGGGGCAACGCGACCCTCAAGGATTTCCTGGACGAGGTGAGCGCGGCCTCCGGTCGCGACCTGACCCAGTGGTCGAAGGTCTGGCTCGAGGAGGCCGGCGTGACCCTGTTGCGTCCGATCACGTCCGAGCGCGTCGAAGGGGTGTACGAAAAGGTCTCCATCTCCCAGGAAATCCCGGCTGTGTACTCCCGTTTCTCCTCCATCCCGCACCGGAATCTGCCCGAGATCGTCGTGTCGCCCAGTCTGCGCCCGCATCGCGTGGGCGTCGCCGGGTACACGATGTCTGAGGACGGGCTCACCCAGTCGTGGGTCTATCAGGTCGACATCGACGGGGAGCTCACCGAGGTCGAGGAGCTGGCGGGGGAGGTCATCCCCGATCTGCTCATCATCAACGACGGCGACCTGACGTACGCCAAACTGCGCCTGGACGAAGCCTCGGGCGAAGCGATTCCGTCCCTGATGGGGAAGATCACCGATCCTCTGACGAGGGCTCTGGTCTGGGGATCCCTGTGGGACAGCGTACGCGACGGGGAACTGTCCGCCCGCCGTTACATCGACATTGTTTTAAATGCCGTCAGCCATGAGACCTCGTCGACGACGATGATGTCCCTGTTGACGCGGCTGCGCACTGCTGCGTTGCTGTACGTCGCACCCGAGTTCCGCACCGACGCCCAAGACGACGCAGCCGCCCGGCTCGTCGCCCTCGCCATGCGGGCCGACCGGGGTTCCGACCAGCAGCTCCAGTTCTTCAAAGCCTTCGCCGGGCTGGCATGCAACCAGACCCAATTGGGCTTCGTCGCCGACGTGTTGGACGGCGCCTCCGATGTGCCGGGGTTGAAGGTCGACACGGATCTGCGCTGGGAGCTGCTCACCGACCTCGTGGTCATGGGTTGGCGCGGAGAGGCCGAGATCGAAGCCGAGTTGGAACGCGACAACACCATGTCGGGCACGGAGAAGGCCGCCGGTGCCCGGGCCGCGATCCCGACGATCGAAGCCAAGAGGCGGGCCTGGCACTTGGGCGTCATGGACGAATCCGTCCCCAACGCCACCCAGCGCAACATCCTCGCCGCCTTCACCAAGGTTCCCGACCCGGCATTGCTGCGCGAGTTCGCGATCGAGTACTTCGCCCAGATCGAGACCACCTGGCAGACCCGTACCCGTGAGATGGCCCAGAACATTGTCGTGGCCCTCTATCCTCTGCGCTCCGTCAACGACCCCGAGATCAACGTCTTGTCGATGACCGACCAGTGGTTGGACCGCCTCGGTTCCCGGCTGCCCGCGCTGCGCCGCCTCGTCCTCGCCTCCCGCGAAGAAGTCATCCGAGCCCAGTTCGCCCAGGAAGTCGACGGACGAGCCTGACCGCGGAAGTTCCCGCCCCCGTGCCATGGGGACCCCGACGCAGGCCGAGCGCATAACGAGCTAGCTCGTTATGCTGAGGCCAAGGAAGGGGTTGAGGCGCGAAGCGCCGAGTACGGTTCTCGTGTCACAGCTTGTCAGCGCCCCCGTGCCACGGGGACGGTTCTCATGTCACAGCTTGTCAGAGAGGGAATTTCCCCATTTTTCGGAATAGACATTTGTCAATGGCGTACACAGGCGGCCACGTCCTTTCGGAAAAGAGGTCCGGCCGGTCAAAAATGGGATGAGGGATTGTGCTTTCACGATGGAAAGAGTAGACTTTCCATTATGGAAAGTAACTTTGAGAAGAAATCCCCGCAGGATCTGCCCGCTGGGAATCCCGCGCCAGTGAGTCCCGATGACGCCGCACGGGCCATTGCCGTGATTGCCGCCGATCAAGCCGCTCTGCGCAAGGCGGTCGTGCCTCCGAAATGGTACCTTGTGGTCCTGTCCATCTGCATCGGGGGGCTATTCGCCAAGTACGCGATCCCAGAGTCCCCGTGGTGGTTCGAAACTCTCAGGGCTTGTCTCTCCGTGGCGATCCTGGTCGTCCTCGTCCTCCTCATCGTCTGGCTCGGCAGGCATCGGACGGTCAGAGCAGGATTTGGAAAAATCCTCTTTCCTCTTCGGCCCGGCTTGATCCCGATGATCGTACTCTTCGCGGCAGTCATCGCCCTTGCGTGTGTGGAGCCTGTTTCCGTTCTTCCCTGGTGGGGCCACGTGTGCATCGGCATTTGCGTGGGAGCCGCGGCCTATCTGATCGCACGATGGACCTGGCGCACATGGAGTGAGGCCCAATCTCGATGAACACTACATGTGGATTGGGGAATCTGGGCGTACGAGGCGGGGACCCATGGTGACGCCGAAGTTTGACGAGGAGATCCACGCCCCGATCCGGCTCAGGATCTGTGGGATCCTCGCCGCCGCCAAAGCGGTCGACTTCGCCACGATCCGCGACACTCTCGGTCTGGCCGACTCCGTCGTCTCCAAACACCTCTCCCGCCTCGAATCAGCCGGTTACGTGACAGTTGAGAAGATCTCCGATGGCGGCCGTCCCCGCACGTGGATCTCCCTCACTCCCAGAGGGCGTACGGCCTTCGCCGGCCACATCGCCGCCCTCCGACAGATCGCCGAACAAGCAGGCATGTGACAAGAACCCGTCCCACGTCTCATCCTCAGGGAGGATGGGAAAACCATTCTTGCGGTGGACGTTTACCGCGATATGCGACACGTACACTTGACGCATGAGCCAACAATTCGCAGTGGTACCTCCCGTACCTCTGGAACCCGCACCTGACAATCCCGACGTGCCAGGCATTTCAGCAACGGAACTGTATCGTGCATTCGGTACGGTTCGGGCAGTCGACGGGGTCACTTTCGACGCCCCGCAAGGCGCGGTCACGGCTCTGATCGGCCCCAACGGGTCAGGTAAAACAACATTGCTCCTCATATTGGCAGGTCTCCTCCAACCCGATCGGGGGGGAGCCCAGATCCTCGGCTGCGACACGGTGAAAAACAACCTCCAGGCCCGCAGCCTGGTCGGTTGGATGCCCGACTCCTTCGGGACCTGGGATGCGCTGACCTGTCGCGAGATCCTCACCACCTTCGGTTCGGCGTACGGCCTGGATAAACAAACAGCCACGTCGCAAGCCAAAACCCTCCTCGATCAACTCTACTTGTCTGAGTTCTCAGACTCCCCTGCGCGAGTCCTGTCGCGGGGCCAGAAACAACGCCTCGGCTTGGCGAGGGCCCTCATCCACGACCCACAGGTCCTCCTCCTCGACGAGCCGGCCTCCGGACTCGACCCGCGTTCCCGCGTGGAGCTTCGCGACACCGTCAGAGCCCTCGCCGAGCAGGGCAAAACCATCCTCATCTCCTCTCACGTCCTGTCGGAATTGGACGAGTTCACCGATCATGCGATCTTCTTGTCGAAGGGGCGGACGGTACGGGCCGATGCGGGCGAATCCGATAGCATGGGACGCGGATGGCGGGTGGGCGCACTCGACGAAGCAGCGTTGCGATCCTTCCTGACAAGCATCGACATCCCATGGAAAGACGCTCCCGGCGGGTCCGGGGAGGTCATCGTCTCGCTGCGCGGAACAGAATCCGCCGCACAATTGGTCCAGGCGGCCGTTTCGGCCGGCGTAACCGTCCACACAGTCGCCCCTCTCGTGGGGCGCCTCGAGGAAACGTACCTTCAACTCGATGAGGAGAGACGATGAACACATGGTCTTTGTCATGGCACGGGCTGGCCACCATGGTCGGCTTGGAGGTACGCCAACGGTTGCGCTCCCGAAGATGGATCTGGGCGCTGGCCATCTGGTTCGTCTTCATCGGGGTGATCACAGCGCTGGTCATGTGGACGGCGTACAAGTCGTACTCCTACGAATGCAATCCAATCTACAGATCATGTACATTGTCGGACAGCAACGCCGGGCCGACTGCTTTCGCGGTCATCGTCCTGTTCGTTTTGGGAATGGGCCTTGTCATCGCCCCAGCGTTCACGGCCACCTCGATCAACGGTGACCGTGCCCAGGGAACCTTGGCGACCCTCCAGGCGACCAAGCTCTCCGCTCTGGAGATCGCCGGCGGGAAACTCATCTCGGCCTGGCTGTCGGCGGCAGTATTCCTGCTTGTCGCTCTGCCGTTCATCACAGTGTCCATGATTCTCGGATCCATCTCGGTGCTCCAGGTGCTCGTCTGTTTCGCGGTCATCTTCCTTCTGGTGGCGATCGTGTGCGCCATCGGTCTGGGGTGGTCCTCCGTCTTGGTGCGCAGCGCCGGCTCCACGGTGATGACCTACCTGTCGGTCATGGTCCTCACGCTCATCTCGCCGTTAGTGCTCGTGATGAGCCTCACCTTCGTGCAGCAAGAAGAGGAGGTTCAGGTGTGGGGCCTGACCTATCTGGAGTGGGACCAGTACGCGAATCAGCCGGGCGGCAGGGGTCCCAACGATCCGCCTCCCGTGGACCGGTGCCATTGGTACACCCGTACTCAGGTTGTGACGCGTACCGACGAAGTATGGTGGATCCTCGTGCCCAACCCCTTCGTTATCGTGGCCGACGCCGCGCCCTTGTCGCCGCAGTCGCGGGGTGACCTGTCGTACTCCCGCGATCCTCTGTCGGCCATCCGCGCCACGATGCGGGAGATGGCTCGCCCCGTTCCCAGACCTCTGGAGCTCGACGAATGCTGGCAGGTGTACAACTGGTCCGACTACTACCAGGTGACCAACAACCCCGACGGCACGATATCCGTGACGCACAACGGCACCCCGGTCGAGGTGCCACCATCCCCGGTCCAGCCCCGGCCGACCAGCTACAATCATCCCGTGTGGCCCTACGGATTGGCCATCAATTTCATCATCGGCGCTGTGTTCTTCGTCATCTCAGTACAGCGATTGCGCATTCCATACCACAAGTTGGCCAAGGACACACGCGTGGCCTGATGGGAACCCGGAGGCGCCTCACCCGCGCCGGGCCTCAGCGTGGAGTCATGGCCAGCACGGCTAGGAGCACGGCCGCCCAATGACAAAAAGCGGCAATGACCGTACACGCATGGAAGACCTCGTGGAAACCGAACCACGTCGGTGAGGGGTTCGGCCTCTTGCGTGAGTAGACCACCGCGCCGAGTGAGTAGACCACGCCGCCGACGAGGATGAGGATGACGATGGCGGGGCTGCCGTTGGTCCAGAATTGGGGCATCCACCACACAGCCGCCCAACCCATCACAATGTACATTGCTGTGTAGAGCCGGCGTGGAGCCCCGAGCCACAGGACGCGGAAGAGCACCCCGGCCGCGGCCAGTCCCCAGATCAGGGCCAGGATGGCGATCCTCGAGCCGCCGGTGAGCAGCATCACGGACAGGGGAGTGTACGTACCGGCAACGAACAAGTAGATGTTGGAGTGGTCGATGCGCCGGAAAACCGCCTTTGTCGAGGGCGACCAGTTGCCGATGTGGTACAGCGCCGAGTTGCCGAACAGCAACAGGGCGCAGGCGAGATAGATGGCCAGGGCGGCCTTCACCCCGCGGCCCGGGGCGATGCAGATCAGATAGACGATCCCCGCGCCGAGGATGGGCGCCGTACATGCGTGTAGCCATCCGCGCAACCTGGGCTTGGGCTCGGTGAGTACGGGATTCTCCGTTGGTGCAATGGACTGAGTGGCCATCACCCCTCCTTAACTTACGCTACCGTAGGTACTCTACTCTTGAATTCATGGATAGAGTGGTTCTGTGGGATCGCATGAAACCTGTGAGAAGCTCGGAAAGCATTTGCGCCCGTCAGAGCTGTTATATTCGACGTACGAGCGCAGGCTGTTCTCCCAGTTGGACCGTACCCGTCTGCCGCATCACGTGGCAGTCATGGCGGACGGCAATCGTCGCTGGGCGCGGTTGAACGCCCCCGGCGAGACCCTGGTCGCAGGGTACGAGGCCGGCGCGGCCAAGCTGAAGGAATTCGTGTCGTGGTGCGACGAGGTGGGGATCCGGATCGTGACCCTGTGGGTGTTGTCGCCCAACAATCTTGACCGCTCCGAAGAAGAGGTCCTGCCCCTGCTGGATGTCATTGTTTCCCTGGTCGAATCCCTCGCTGATGAGGGGAAATGGCAAGTACAGATCGTGGGTGCGCTTCAGCTGCTCCCCGAGCACATCGCCACCGCCCTGCGTAAGGCGAGCGCCCGCACCGAGAACAACACCGGGATGCACGTCAACGTCGCCGTGTCGTACGCCGGGCGCCAAGAACTGCGGGACGCCTTCCGTTCCCTGTTGGCCGAAGAAGCGAGCAAAGGTACGACCCTCGAAGAGTTGTCCAAGACCGTGGAGATCGACATGATCGCCCGTCATCTCTACACCGCCGGGCAGCCCGACCCCGACTTGATCATCCGTACCTCCGGAGAACAGAGGCTGTCCGACTTCCTCATCTGGCAATCTGCCCACTCCGAGTTCTATTTCTGCGAAGCACTCTGGCCCGACTTCCGTCGTGTGGACTTCCTTCGCGCCCTTCGTTCCTTCGCCCAACGGGAACGCCGGTTCGGACGATAGAACCAAATACTCTAACCTACTCTAATAATGTTAGAGTGAGAGGCTCGCCCCGGTACTCAGCAATCGCAATCCGGAGAAGCTTGTCGATGGAATCGTAATGACTTATTCGGGGCAGTGGACCGTGTAGATGGCGTAGTCCATTTTCCGGTTGCCGCGGTAGACATCGACGAGGCGCTCGGTGGCTGTGGGGTCGATGCTGGTCAGATCGAACCAGAACTCCTTGGAGGGGCTCTGGGACCAGATGGCCATCTTCCCGCCGGGATTGAGGTGGGCCAGGGCCCGGCGGATCCCCTCGGGAGTGTACAGACGGGCGTTCTCCTCATGGATCAGGAACTCTGGACCGTTGTCGATGTCGAGGCAGATCCCGTCCCAGGGCCCGAAGAGCCCGGGGATGGTCGGCTGGTCGCACAACAGGGCAGCGACATCACCGCGGCGGATGCGGACGCGGGAATCTGCGGCGACCCGGGACAGGGTGGGGGTGAGGCCCGCGCGGGCCCAATCGATCAGCGGACCCGACAGTTCGACGATGTCCATACTTGTCACACCCATGGTCAGCAGGTGATCGGCTGTGAACCCCAACCCCAGGCCTCCGACCAGCACGTTGCCGGGGTTGGGGCCGAGGGCTTCGGCCAGGGCGATTTCAGAGCTGGTACGGGCGGAGTCCATGGCGAATGCGCCGTTGATGATGAGCTCATCGGTGGTTGTGTCACCCGAGTACCGCCGGCGCAGGGCGATCTCGTACCCATCCGCGTCGCTGCGGGCGAGTGTGGTCGTTTCCTCATTCATTTGTCTATACTCCTCCTAGAAATCCAGACCGTCAAGCATTTTTTTGCCGGGACTACGATGCTTCTTTGGCCGCTTCGACAGTTGAACGGGCCTCATTGAGGTACTGCTCGCAAAGGTCGGCGAGCTGTTCTCCACGTTTGAACAGCTCCATCGAGTCGGCCAGGCTCTCCCCGCCGGACTCCAAACGGTTGACAACCTCGACCAGTTCGTCCCTGGCCTGTTCGTAGGTCAACTGCGGTTCTTTGGCTTCCTCAATTTTCGCGTTTCGCGGCGTTGCCATGATTCTCCTTCTTCGTGCGGGTCACCTTCGCGGTGAGAGTGCCGTCGCTGACATGGGCTGTGAGAGACGATCCAATGGTGACATTGTCAATTGATGATATGGTGTGCCCGTCTGCGTCGATGAGCAGCGCGTACCCCCTCGAGAGCGCGGATTGCGGGCCAAGGGAGCAGACGAGGGCTCGTGCGTGCTGGATCCTGGACGTCTCCTTGTCCAGGTAGACGGAGATGGCCCCGGTCAGACGCCGCCTCAGAGACCGGGTCTGTTCGGCGTACACATCGAAGCGCGACAGGGGATCTCTCAAGACCGGGCGCAGCCGGATGTGCTCGAGTTTCGCGGATTCGATGCTCACAATCCTCAAGACCGCGCCGGCGAGACGATCTCGGGCACGCCGGACATGATCCAGTTCCTCACGGGTGTCGGGGACGATCCTCTTGGCCGCATCGGTGGGAGTGGAGGCGCGCAGGTCGGCCACGAGGTCGAGGATCGGAGTGTCCACCTCGTGTCCGATGGCGGAGACCACAGGAGTACGGGCGGCGGCCACGGCTCGTACCAAAGCCTCGTCCGAGAAGGGGAGGAGATCTTCGACCGAACCACCTCCACGGGCGATGACGATGACATCGACATCCGGATCGGCGTCGAGGCCGGCCAGCGCATCCATGATCTGCGCCGCCGCACAGGGGCCCTGCACCAAAGTGTTGCGGATCAGTATCCGGGCTGCGGGCCACCGGTTCTGGACGTTGACCACCACGTCACGTTCGGCGGCCGAATCCTTGCCTGTGATCAACCCGATCCCACGCGGGAGGACCGGCAATCGGCGTTTCAGAGCCGGGTTGAACAGCCCCTCGGCCTGGAGAAGGCGTTTGAGGTGTTCGATCTGGGCCAGGAGTTGTCCCTCGCCGGTCGGACGCAAGCTGAAACACTCGTAGCTCAGCCGTCCGGATTTCAGCCACACGGTCGGTTTGAGTTGGGCGGTGACCGCCATCCCCTCACTGATCGGGCCGGCCGCGTCCAGGACCGCGGTCGTCAACGTCACCGCGACCGACACCTCTTCGGTGGTGTCTCGCAGGGTGAGGAAATGGGTCGGCCCGGTCCTTCGATTCAGTTCGATGACCTGGGCGGACACCCAGATCGTACCGAGCTTGTCCACCCATCCCTTGACGGCGGCCGCCACCTGCCGGAGGGGAACGGGGTGTTCGGGGGTACTCGTCAGGGCCATAGAGCCACCCTATCCTGCCATCCGCTGACCGCCTCGCCGTCGGGTTGGGCCTGGTCCGAGAGCGGGTCTTGATCGCTTCGCGCGATCGGAGGGACGGGAGTCAGCGTACGGCCGATCAGTGCGGGGATCTCCGCTGCGGAGGCGACCAGTTCCGGGGCGGAAACCGGGCGGGTGCCCGTGAGGATGGGGTTCAATTCGCCCAGGTCGTCTTCAGAGACCTTCAAATCGCGGAAACGCCTCGCGGAGACGAACACGCGGGACTCCAGGGAACCGATGGCGTCGTTGTAGGACTTCACCGACGAGTCGAGAGAGCGTCCGAGCCGGTCGAAATGGGAGCCCATTTTTCCTAGCCGTTCATAGAGCTCACGTCCGAGTTCGGAGACTTCTTTGGCCGATTCAGCCAGCAATTCTTGTTTCCAGGCGTACGCCATGGTCCGCAGCATGGTGATGAGTGTGGTGGGCGAGGCCAGCATGACGTTCTTGCCGGCTGCGTACCCCGTCAAATCGGGCGCCTGCTCGAGGGCGACGGAGAGGAGAGCCTCACTGGGCAGGAAGAGGATCACGAATTCCGGGGTGGCTGAATCGGCTTTCCAGTACGACTTGGCAGCCAGGGTGTCGATGTGGCCGCGGACGTTCTTGGCGAAATTGGCCAATTGCTTGGCGCGCTCATCTTCATTGTCGGTCATTTCGGCGTTGAGGAAGGATTCGAGCGGAGTCTTGGCGTCCACGTACACGAATTTCCCGCCGGCGAGGTTCACCTTCATGTCTGGCCGGATCGTGGCGTCGTCGGTGGAGGAGGTCTCCTGGGTGACAAAGTCGCAATGGTCGACCATTCCGGCCAGTTCGACCACGTTCTTCAGCTGGAGTTCCCCCCAGGCCCCGCGTACATTCGGACGACGCAGGGCTGTGACAAGTGCAGAGGTCTCCTTGCGCAATTGTTCACCTGTGAACTGGACAGATCTGACCTGGCTGGCCATCTCGGTGGAGATGGAGACGCGTTCTTTCTCGATCTCAGTCAGGCGATTTTCCAGCTTCTCCAGACTGAGCCGCATGGGGTTCATGAGTTGTTCCGTTGCGGCCAGGCGCTGCGCCGCCGATTCCTCAACCGTCTTCGTCTGCTTCTCCAAGGCTTCAGATGACAAGGACTTATAGGAATTCAGCATGGCTTCCCGGTCTCGGCGCAACTCATTGGCCTGCTCGATCGCCGCATTGCGTTCCACCTCGGCCTTGGAGGTCAGGGCTTCCTGGCGGGCCAACCCGGCCTGAGACTCGGCGGCTTCGGCTCGGGCGTCGGCGGCCTCGAAACGAGCCTTTTCGATCTCGGTCTCCGTCCGGGAGAGTTCTGCCCTGGCCTGGGCGGCTTCGGCTCGGGCGGACGCCGCCTCCGTACGCGCCTGAGCCACCTGGACTTCCGCATGCGCGGAATCC
>JGI24699J35502_11133427_pt1 | contig 10493 bp, 7 predicted proteins | sample TergutMp193P4_FD_35502 | JGI IMG/M metagenome (IMG submission 35502) | reverse complement strand
ACGCAAGGGCGTACTCATTCCGACGACAATATTACCGATCGTACAAATCGGACGAGTGTTGATAATTCGACAGACAGCAGCAATCCTTCAAGCGGCAGGAGCAGTTATGACCGATCAAGCAGCAGCAGCTCTTCATTCGGATATTCACAACCGTCGAATAGAAGTTCAAACAGCGAAAGTTACGACAGCCGCCGGTCAAGTTCTTCAACCGACAATAGTTCATCAAGCAGCAGTTCTTCAAGCGGTAGAAGCAGTTATGACCGATCAAGCAGCAGCTCTTCATCCGGATATTCACAACCGTCGAATAGAAGTTCAAGCAGCGAAAGCTACAACAGCGGGTCAAGTTCATCAAGCAGCAGTTCTTCAAGCTCTTATTCAGTCGGCAGTTCATCAAGCGGTAGAAGCAGCAGTTATGACCGATCAGGCAGTGGCAGTTCTTCATCCGGATATTCACAACCGTCTACCAGAAGCTCAAGCAGTGAAAGCTACAACAGTAGGTCAAGCTCATCAGGCGGCAGTTATTCAGGCGGCGGCTCATACGGCGGCTCATACGGCGGCGGCAGAAGTTCCGGCGGCGGTTCATACGGTGGCGGAGGCGGCGGTGGTCGCTCCGGTGGTGGCGGCGGAAGACGATAAAGGATTTGAAAATATGCATTGTTAAATAGATAGAGACACCCTTGTTTTATGGCTCCCTTAGTAGCACGGAAAGACGTTAATCTCTGCCCTTATTCGCTTATTTTCAGGAGATTTATTGACATTTATTATATTAAAAAAAGAAATAAGGGGGAGATGGGTTAATACTGCATCGGCTGCTAAGCTACTAAAGGGGCTTTTAGAAGATAAGGTTTTTATTTTAAATCTATATAAGATTAACAATACTGAAAATAAATAAATTGAACGCATGAAAAAGTATTTTGCATTATTGACCGGATTGGCGGTCGTGACTTCGACTTATTCACAAGGTCGGGTCATAGAGGAAATGGATGCTTTGAAATATTCGCAAACCCAAATCATAGGAACGGCTTTGAGTATGGGGATGGCCGGGGCAATGTCTTCGTTGGGGGGCGATATGTCCGCCGTCAGTCAAAATCCGGCCGGAATAGCGGTTTATCGAAGCAGCGAATTGGCGGCAACGCTTAATTTGAGTTTCATCAATACACAAACCAATCAAATGGGAAACAAACAAAATGAAAATTTGACGAAATTTTCACTTGATAATGTCGGGTATGTAGGAACGGTTTTTACGAGGAGCAGCGGTTCCGGAATCATGAATTGGAATTTCGGATTCAATTATAATCGACTGAAATCGTTTGACCGGAATTACACGAGCAGAGGACCCATTCAAGACGGAACGTCGTCGTTGACGGATTACATTGCTTATATAACCTCCGTGAATAATCCTCGCATTAACAGTGAGAGGATGCATGAAGACAATAATCCTTACGATAACAGGGATATACCGTGGCTTTCGACATTAGCTTATCAAGGATATTTGATCAATCCATGGAATAGCGATTCTACGGAGTATAAGAGCCATTTTAATAATTTTATTCCGATGAACGGAACTTCATTAAATGTCAGTGAACGCGGGCATGTTGATACGTATGATTTTACACTTGGGTTTAATTATGCCAATTTATTGTATGTCGGGGCAAATTTGGGCATAACCGATTTGCAATATACCATGAATTCGTATTATACGGAAGATTTTGCCAACAATGAAGGATATCAATTAGCCAATTATCTGGATGTCAGCGGTACAGGAATTAATTTCAAGATTGGGGCGATTCTTCGTCCGGCTTATTTTTGGCGGATCGGATTGGCTTATCATTCTCCGACCTATTACAGTTTGTCGGAAACTTACATAGGCGATGTCAGCAGTAATTTTGCAGAAAGTACCGGCACTCCGGGTTATTATCAAGACGAATATCTGCCGATCACCGACTATAGTTTGAATACGCCCCAAAAATTGGTGGCAGGAACATCATTTGTTATCGGGGCGAAAGGAGTACTCAGCTTTGATTATGAATATTGCGATTATTCCCGCATAAAAGTTGAAGATAACGGAGGATTTAATGTAACGCCGCCTTATTTGAAAGAAGACTTGATCGGAACTCATACGATAAGAGTGGGAGGAGAATACAGAATAAATCCGTCTTTTGCCGTACGTGCAGGTTATGCACGTGTTACAAGTCCGTTGTCCGCCGACGTGAGGAATGAAAATGTCGAAATCATCACCGGCGGAACCATCCCCAATTATACGGTGGATAAGGGGTATAACTATTATACATGCGGATTGGGCTATCGTTACAAAAGTGTCTTCGTGGATTTGGCGTATGCGATGAGAAGTTTAAAAGAAGATGTATATGCTTTTTCGCCCGCCGTATTTCCCGATTCGTCTGATTATTTAATGCCCACGGTATCGAGCATGAGAACCAACCGAAGCAACGTTTTATTGACATTCGGAGTAACTTTCGGAAAAAAATAATTCCGATTTCTTTTGATAATAAAAAAAACGCATTACATTTGCACCCGTATTCTTTAAGAGACAATATGAACACTTTTTCTTTTACATATTTTTATTTTTACTTTTACTTTAGTAACAAAGTGAAACGGGATTCTGATATGTAAAAATTTACGATACGCAAAAGAAAGAATAGAAAAAAAAATCCCGTCAGATTGACGGGATTTTTTTTTGACAAAAAATCAATAAAAAGATGAAAAAAGTAGCGATTCAGGGAGTAATCGGATCATATCATGATATTGCGGCCCGAAAGTATTTCGAAAAAGAGGAAATTGAGATCATCCCGTGTAAAACTTTCCGGGATGTGTTTTCGGCCGTAAAAAATGATAATGAGGTGTTAGGCCTGATGGCAATAGAAAATACGATTGCCGGAAGTTTATTGCAAAATTATGAATTGTTGAGGGATAGTAATTTGCAAATCATCGGAGAATACAAATTGAGGGTATCTCACACCTTGTCGGCGCTTCCGGGGCAAACATTGCAGGATATCACGGAAATCATTTCCCATCCGATAGCCATTATGCAGTGCCGTGTTTTTCTGGATACTTTGCCTTATCCGGTGAAAGTGGTGGAATCGGAAGATACGGCTTTAAGTGCCAAAATGATCAGAGACCGGCAACGAATGGGGCAGGCTGCCATTTGTTCGAAATATGCGGCCGAACTTTACGAATTGCACGTGTTGGAAGAAGGCATAGAGACCAATAAACGCAACTTCACCCGTTTTCTGGTTATGGCCGATCATTGGCTGGCAAGCGAATTGATCAACAAAAACGAAATCAACAAGTCTTCTCTGGTTTTTGCACTTCCGCACAGTGAAGGCAGCCTCTCCCAAGTTTTGTCCGTTCTTTCTTTTTACAACATGAACTTAACGAAAATTCAATCGCTGCCTATCATCGGACGGGAATGGGAGTATTTGTTTTATGTGGATCTGACTTTTTCCGATTACATCCGCTACCGTCAATCAATCGACGCCATTCGTCCCTTGACCAAAAATCTCAAAATATTGGGAGAATACGCTGATGGAAGGCAAAGCGTTTAAGAGTTAAGAGTTAAAAGTTAAGAATTAAGAGTTAAGAGTTATATTTTGTCCGGTAGTATTTTAATTTTTGATTCATATAAAATTGTAAATAGTAAATTGTCTAATTGTAAATTATAAATTATGGTTCGTCCTGCAGACAGATTGAATAATGTTTCGGAATATTATTTCTCTCAAAAATTAAAAGAGGTTGACCGAATGAATGACGAGGGTAAAAAGGTGATCAATCTCGGAATAGGAAGTCCCGATTTGCCGCCGTCGCAAGCGACATTGGATGTGATGTGCGAACAAACGCAACGGAGCGATGTACACGGCTATCAGCCCTATGTGGGGATTCCCGAATTACGCAAAGCATTTGCCGATTGGTATCGAAGGTGGTATCAAGTTGATCTTGATCCGAATACCGAAGTTCAACCGTTGATCGGATCCAAAGAAGGAATTTTACATATTTCGATGGCGTTTTTGAATCCCGGAGACGGCGTTCTGCTTCCGAATCCCGGTTATCCGACATATAGTTCGGTGAGCGAATTGGTCGGAGCAAAACCATATTATTACGATTTGCTTGAAAGCAACGAGTGGCAACCGGATTTCGAAGCGCTAGAAAAGTCGGATTTGAGCCGTGTGAAATTAATGTGGATCAATTATCCGAATATGCCCACCGGCGCGCCGGCAAGCTTGGAGTTATTTGAAAAAACGGTTGCCTTCGGGAAAAAACACGACATTGTTATTTGTCATGATAATCCGTACAGCTTTATTTTGAATGACAAACCGTTGAGCATTCTGAATGTTGAAGGAGCCGAAGATATTTGCATCGAATTAAATTCGATGAGCAAATCGCATAACATGCCCGGTTGGAGAATCGGCATGGCGGTATCCAATCCGCAATTTATTTCCTGGGTGTTGAAAGTAAAAAGCAACATTGATTCGGGAATGTTTCGTCCGTTACAACTGGCTGCGGTCGAAGCGTTGCAAAATCCGGAAGAATGGTATAAGGAGATGAACCGGGTTTACCGGCGTCGCAGAGAATTGGCGGAAACGATGATGCAACTATTAAATTGTACGTTCGACAAAAAACAAACCGGATTGTTCTTATGGGGAAAAATTCCCGATGATTACAAGAGCGGCAAAGATCTTGCCGACAAAGTTTTATACGAGGCGAATGTCTTTCTCACACCCGGTTTTATTTTCGGAAGCAACGGAGAAAAATATATCAGAATTTCGTTGTGTTGTAACGAATCGATGCTGAGTGAAGCGTTGGAGAGAATCCGGAAGTTAATTAAAAATTAAGCATTTGACCGGTGGATCATGAATTATTTTTTTGATCATTGAAAAATAAACAAACAAAATATGGAATTAGAATCAATTTTATTACCCGGAATGGACCATAAACGTCCGTTGGTAATTGCGGGGCCGTGCAGCGCCGAAACAGAAGAACAGGTGATGGAAACTGCCAAGGCATTGGCAAGCAAGGGGATCAAACTATTCAGAGCCGGAATCTGGAAGCCTCGCACCAAGCCCGGAGGTTTTGAAGGGGTGGGCGCGAAAGGATTGGCCTGGCTCAAGAAAGTGAAAAAAGAAACCGGCATGTATGTGTCGACGGAAGTAGCCACCGCCAAACATGTTTTCGAAGCCTTGAAATATGGGGTGGATGTATTGTGGATCGGAGCCAGAACAACCGCGAATCCGTTTGCCGTGCAGGAAATTGCCGATGCGCTGAGCGGAGTCGATATTCCCGTATTGATCAAAAATCCCGTGAATCCCGATTTGGAATTGTGGATCGGAGCGGTGGAAAGAATCTACAATGCCGGCATCAAAAAATTGGGCGTGATTCACCGGGGATTCAGTTCGTATGACAAAAAAATATACCGGAACCTTCCGCAATGGCACATCCCCATCGAATTACGCCGTCGAATGCCGAACCTTCCGATCATTTGCGATCCGAGTCATATCGGCGGAAAACGGGAATTAATCGCTTCCTTGTCTCAACAGGCGATGGATTTGAATTTCGACGGCTTGATCGTGGAAGCGCATTGTGATCCCGACAATGCATGGAGCGACAAAGAGCAGCAGATCACGCCGGATATTCTGGATTATATTCTCAATTTGCTGGTGATTCGCGATACCAACCAAACCACCGAGAATTTGAATGAACTTCGTCATCAAATAGACGAAATCGACAATCAGCTGCTGGAGTTATTGGCCAAACGGATGCGCGTATCCCGCGAAATCGGTCAATACAAAAAAGAACATAACATGGCGGTTTTGCAAACCGGTCGATACGATGAAATTTTGAAAGACCGTGTTACCATGGCCGAACAAATGGATATGAACGGAGAGTTTATGAAAAACGTTTTGGAATCCATTCATGAAGAATCCGTCCGCCAGCAAATTACAGTGATTAATCAATAACTGAATAATTGAAAGATGAAATGTCCACGATACAAATGTATCATCAAGCAAAATGATTAGTAGAGACATTCCATGTGTCCATAATTAAAAAAATAAAAAATAAACACATGAAAATATTGATTTTAGGTGCGGGGAAAATGGGAACGTTTTTCACCGATGTACTCAGTTTTAAGCATGAAGTGGCGCTTTACGATCCGGATCCGAAGCGATTGCGGTTTGTGTTTAATACGTATCGCATGACAAGTTTGGAGGAAGTGGACGAATTTAATCCGGAATTGGTGATTAATGCGGCAACGGTAAAATATACGATCGATGCATTTAAGCAGGTTATTCCGCATGTGAATCCGAATTGTATTTTGTCGGATATTGCTTCGGTGAAAACCGGATTGCAGAATTTTTATGAATCGACGGGAATGCGTTACGTTTCCACACACCCGATGTTCGGGCCGACATTCGCCGGGTTGGACAACTTGTCGACGGAAAACGCCATCATCATATCCGAGTCCGACCACATGGGAAAAGTCTTTTTCAAAGATCTTTACAATACGCTGAAATTGAATATCTTTGAATATACGTTTGAGGAACACGATGAAACCATTGCCTATTCGTTGTCCATTCCTTTTGCCTCTACGCTGGTGTTTGCCTCGGTGATGAAACATCAGGAAGCGCCCGGAACAACATTTAAAAAACACATGACCATTGCCCGGGGACTGCTTTCGGAAGATGATTACCTGTTGACCGAAATCTTGTTCAATCCCCACACGATCGGCCAAGTGGAAGAAATACGGAAAGAATTGGCTTATCTTTTGGAAATCATCAAAGAAAAAAACAGTTCCAAAATGCAGGAGTTTCTGGAGAAAATCAGAAAAAACATTGAATAGACGGCAAACAAGTAAACGAGTAGACGAGTAAACAAGTACACAAGTTTCGAATATCACAAAACCAACCCCGTCTACTCGTCAACTCGTTTACTTGTCTACTTAATTCTTAACTCTTAACTCTCCCTCCATGCTTTATTTCCTCTACGACAAAACATTTGAAGGATTGCTTTCGGCGGTGTTCGATGCATACAGCCGGAAAGAATTTCCCGACAAATTGATGTCGGAGGATGATACGCCGCCTTTATTTTCCGAAACGCATCGGGTGATTACCGACGAAACGAAAAGCAAGCGCGTTTGGACGGGGTTAAGCAAAAAAATCACCGAAGAAGCACGCTATATGTTGTCGGCCGTATTTTTGTCGGAACAACCCGGCATGGACGAAATCCTGTTTCGATACATGAAAAAAGCATTTGATGCGGAACGATCGATAGAAACGAATTTTGCCGATCCGGATGTATTGGAAACCTCAAAAATGTACCGGAAAGTATCCCGGGAAGCAGAACGGATGAGGATGTTTATCCGTTTTCAAAAAGCTGCCGAAGACAACTTGTTTTTTGCTCCGATCGAACCCCGGTACAATGTCATCCCGTTAATCATATCCCATTTCAAGGATCGTTTTGCCGATCAAAAATGGATCATCTACGACCGGAAAAGAAAATACGGAATTTACTACGATTTGCACACCATTACCGAAATCCGGTTCGAAAATCCGAATTTCAATGCCCTCACCGGCCAATTGGATACCGGGCTGATGCACGAAGACGAACTGATGTTTCAAACCTATTGGAAAGGATATTTTAAAGCACTCTGCATTAAAGAACGTCTGAACCCTTCCCTTCACGTAAAATTGCTTCCCAAACGCTTTTGGAAATATTTGCCGGAAAAAAAGTAAAAAGTACTTTGCCGACAGACCAAATTCATTTATATGATTATCGAATGTTGGACTATCTATCCCGCAGGCAGGTGTCAAAAATGTAATAGTTGTTTTTTGAAAAATTCGTTCCGGAAAATGTTGTTTTTTGTCCCGCCGGGGACAACATATTGGTAGAAAGGAGATTTCCTCCGCCGGCAAAAGTCCTGTCAGGGACGTATTATTTTCTTTAAATACGGTATTTCACTCAACGGAATATCTTTTTTGATGGTGTATAAAATGAAAATACCGGCTAATAGAGTGCGGAAAAGCAGCCGCGGGATTTCATTTTGAATCGGAACATACATGCCGGCGGCATAAAGTACGGCAAACAGAAGAAAATACATGCCGATCGATTTCAATCCGTAGTTGATCGGATAATATTTCTGACCCGAAAAGTACGATAAGATCATCATCGCGAAATTACAGAAAAAGGCAGCCCACGCACAAGCAATATATCCGTATACGGGAACGAAAATAACCATGATTACCACCATGATCACGAGTCCGACAATGGAAAAATAAGCGCCCCACCTCGTATCGTCGGTCAATTTATACCAAAGAGAAAGATTAAAATAAATGCCGAAAAACAACATCCCCATCATGACTATCGGCACAACGCCGATTCCTTCGTAATAATTCGGCGCCACAAAGTGCTTGACAATGTCAATATAAAACATTACGGCAAGAAAAATAAACAATGAAAAAATAATGAAATATTTCATCACCTCGGCATACACATTTTTATTGTCATGTCCTTTATTTTTTGCGAAAATGAAAGGTTCGTAAGCAAAACGGAAAGCTTGAGTAAACATCACCATCACCACCGCGATTTTAAAACAAGCCCCGTAAATACCCAATTCCCGTTGCCCGTCTTCAAACGTGCCGTTAAAGAGATACGGAAAAATAATTTTATCGATGGTTTGGTTCATAATCCCCGCGATACCGAGAATCAACAGCGGGAACGAATACTTCAAAATCCGTTTCAGCAATGCACCGTCAAACCGATAGTTGAACCCGGTGATATCCGGCAATAAAAACAAAAATTGTGTGGATGTGCCAAACAGATTCGCCCAAAAAATATACCCGACGCCATAATCCGGACGATAAAACCAACTGATCCATTCGGGCCGGCTTTTATAAATCGCAGGACAAACACTCAAGAAAAAAACGTTTAAAATAATATTCATAAACACAAACAACAGTTTAATCGTCGCAAAGCGGATCGGCCTGTTTTTGTACCTCAAATACGCGAAAGGAATGGCCATAAACGCATCGATGCCCACCGTAACGGTCATGATCAGAATATAATCCTTGTAATTATCGTAGTGCAGCGCTCCGCTGATCGGAGTGATAAAAGCAGAAACTAAGGCAATGAACAACAGCGAAGTAACCCCTATGGAAATCAACGAAGTGGTATAAACCGTTGTCGGATCCTCCTCCTTTTTGTTGGCGAACCGGAAAAACCCCGTTTCCATGCCGTACGTCAAAATCACGGACAACAAAGCGGTAATTCCGTAAATATTGGTGACGATTCCATAATCGGCCGTATCAGAAAGAATGCGGGTATAATAAGGCACCAGCCACCAGTTCAAAAACTTTCCGATAATACTGCTTGTCCCGTAGATGGCCGTATCCTTGGCCAATCTTTTTATACCGTTTCCGGCCATATAGAATTAAAAATTAGAAATTAAAAAAAATCAGTGCTGAAAATAATGGCGTTGATTAATTTTTTATTTTCAATAGAATTTGGGCGTGCCCCCGCCGTTTCGTCCATAAGTTCGCTTCCCGGCATAATCTGCGGCGGGGTCGGGCTTTCCACTGCAAGTCCTCGTTTTTGTCGGTTTCCGCTTCAGTCGTACCTCCCTTGCGCAAGCCGCAAAAACTTGTGGGCTTTCCGTTGCAATCCCTCACGCAGGGCCGCCCCCGCCTTCGGGCAGCGTCGGTTATCGGTCATCCCCGATCATCGGTTATCCGTTCCCGGTAAAAGACCGCAAAATTAATTCTTTTCTTGCTTCGATGTTCATGTTTGATCCGAAAACCTGTGTACATTTATTACCCGTTTCCGATTCCGGTCATCCCGAACCTGCTGCGTAATGAATAACGCACGGAATTCTATGTTTCACGCCCAATGTCATCAAGTTAAGAGGTAAAATTATTTTAATCAACAAGATAAATACTGTAGTTTGTAATCAATGCCGTAGGCATTGTATATTGGTAGAAAAAACACCCCCTCTCCGCTAATGTATACCAATATATCGTCCCGTTAAGGATGATAAGGTTTGAGGGCTTTATTTTTTTCTACCAATATCCAAGCCCTAACGGGCTCAAAAATAATATTATTCGCTTGTTTTACCCGTTGATTTATAAATAATTACTCCTTAACTTGATGACATTGGGCGATACCTTGCGCTATTGATTATAAGGCTTTCAACTTTTGATTTAGATGCACGGCAACCGGGTAACCGGCATTGTGACGCCGCAATATGTAAAGACGTGGCATACCGCGTCTCTACGATTTCACAATTTCACGATTTACAATTTGTTGAAATGTGCCGTCAGGCACCGGATATCGGTAGAAAAATGTTGACGGCACCAACCGGCGTGCCGTCAGGTACGCAATATAAAGAGGAAAGAACAAAAATAAATCACATGTTGTACCCGGCGGCACAAAACAGCGGGTTTTCTTAATATTTCCACCGACATTTTGTCCCTGACGGGACGGAAAGCCCG
>JGI24699J35502_11133428_pt1 | contig 10499 bp, 2 predicted proteins | sample TergutMp193P4_FD_35502 | JGI IMG/M metagenome (IMG submission 35502) | reverse complement strand
TTTAAAATATTCAGTACCTATATTTGTTGAATAAATATATAAAATGCAACGTTTAGAGGTTAGCGGTGCGGTATGACCCATATATGGGTCGTTAGGCATCAAACGGTTAATATGTAGGCAAGTTAGCAGGACTCAGGTTCAATGGGCTTGTTCCTCTCGGGAATTGAGGGTAAATCCTGTAGTGTGCAGTGCATTTGTAGCAGCCAAAACAATTATTTTGTGTATCAGCCAGAGCAATGGATAAGAGTTGGAGCACTGAAGAACACTCTTCTCCCTGATAATGGGGGTAGCAAGTTCCTCCAAAATGTTGGATTTTCTATGCCGTACTGCAGCAGGTCTTGCTGTATACCAAGGTTACATTCCTGAAAAAGCCACAGAATTCAAACATAGAATTCCCATTTAAAACAGTGGATATTCTTGGAGTTTGGGGATTGACAACCTCATCCTATGTAGTGTACGACCATGCCACTAGTGGACGTATAGACCTGTAGAGTGTACATGTACTGTGTGTACAGTATATATACATTTCAGTACAACAGACATACATTTCTATACAATATATTTATTTATTTCTAATGCACTAAAATTGTAAGGGACATATATACTTTCAGGGACGGTTCATTCCGATAGGACTGTGGTAGTCTTATTATACAAACACTACAAACACTGCCTGTTTCAGAGTGATGGCATTTAATATTATCTACGCAGTTTTTATATGTTTCTGGAAATGTGTATGTGTTTATATGGAAGCCTTAAATGCAGGTGCTGCTTTTTCCTCTCAAGAGATGTAAGTCCCTGAAGCCATCTTTTTCCAGAACAGAGCAGTCTGTTCGATATTTGAAATTTGTGGAGGTGAATAACCTCCTTTCATCAGTAATGTGTTGCAGCTGCTGAACAAACTTTTCAGCAGCCACAGTGTCAGCAGAGGCATCTTCCACAGTCATTTTAATGTTTGAAAATTACGTCTGTTTGTGAACTTGCTACCCAACTTGTACTTGCACTAAATGGTTTAACTTTTTCAACACCCTTTGACAGATACTCATAAATAGAACAAGCCTTGGCTTGAACCAAAAGCTTGCTTACAGGCACATGGTCTTGATTCTGATCCACTATGCCAGTACTCAACATTTTTTTCATATGCTTCCTAGTTGAATTCCTTAATAGGGTGTTCTTTTAGTGCTCACTTTTGTTCCTGACTTAGCACTTTCTTTAATTCTATCAGCATTATCACAAATTGTTTGTACCCTTCTATGATCAGGTCTAACGTTACAGCATATGTCAACAATTCGTTTGCTTTTTAAAGTCAACTTATTACATCTAATTTCTCTTCAGTACCGATTGTCTTTCACCGATTTTTCATGTGGATTGTGCCGGGTGATGCTGATCTATATTTCTCATTCATGTTGGTAAGAAAAGTCAATGCTGTTGGAGAGGAAAGTAAATGAGCTGCATGATTATACAGCAGCAAAATCAGTGCATAACATGTAACTGGCGCAGTGACAGTGATGTCATTCTCTGCTAGCTTCCTACAGAAGATAAGTAAAGCCATGTATTGTCTGTGCCATATCACATGGGACCAACATTTATTGCATAAATTCGAAAAGTGGTGTAAATTTTGAAGTTGTGTTAAAGCAAAATTGCACAAAATGAGATTGCATAAAACAAGACCTGCTGGCACACAATTTTTTTATCTTCTCGTGTCAGTTATATTGATGTGATACTATTTAGCACTATTTCATGAGCTTTTGCTATCTTTGACAACAGTTGTATCTGTGTGAATTTATGTTTTGGTTACAATGAAATATAGCACAATAATATCATTGTATCAGCCACTTACTTTCATCCGTATGTTTTTTGCATTGTTTGGTTATTTTCGGTAAGAAAGGTATTTTTAAGGTACCTTGTGGGAATAATTTCTGTTGTCAGTTTTTAGATACAAGGTGATTTTTGAGCGTAATAGTTTGCATAAAAATGATCTTCACAAATGACCTGCACCCCAGTGAGAATCAGAAATGTTGTTGGAATTTACTGAAGAATATGAATACACATGTATGTCATAAATGAACATAATCCAGTGAAACCTCTGTCCGTTGTTTCTGAAGGGACTAGAAAAATAATGATAAATGTCGGAAAATGACAGTTGTGACAAAGTTTTAAGGGTGTGGTATGTATAGAGACCACAATAAATGAATGATGCTTGGGAGAAAACACAAAGGGGAATGATGGGTGGAGGTTTTACTGCACACAGTATTCTGAAATTCAAACATGATATTCTTCATTTATTTCCATTAGTCTCCTATATCTAAAATCTGATGTTCAGTCAGAGGAATTGCTGGTTTTATAAACACACAAATGTATTATAATTTCACAACAAACATACCCATCAGTGTAGAACAGTTGCTTGTAACATATATTTGAACAGTTCATGTTTCGAATCTTATGGGGGACATCAGTATCCCGACTGAGGTCTTTTGTGGTTTCCCTTAGCCTCTGCAGGTAAATCAAGGTGTTAGCCTCCAACTGGACCACGGCTACTTTGACATCATTTCTGATTCATTATTTGCACATTGTCCTGCCATTTGAGATACTGATGCTGTTGGTAAATATAATAAATAAGTAATTATGAACAGGGTAAAAAATGAAGATGTGTGGGTGATGCGATGAATTTTTATCAGCATAATTAAGGTCACTGTTGAGAAGAGGTAGTGGCAGGTAAAGGTAAAGCAATCCCTGTAACAAGCCTGGACAGGCCCTGAGGGTTCCAGGAGATTGAGGCTGCCAGATTTCAAGACATTTGGCACATGAAGGTGGTAAGGTTGTCAGTCCTACAAACCAGCAGCCTTTACCCCCAGGAAATATTCCTGGTACTCATTTCTGTTAGAGGCTGAGTCGACCCCAGGATTATGTCAGTGAAAAATTCCAGTGACACCATAGATAATTGAAGTCACGATCTTCTGGTTTGTAGCGCAGTGCCCTCAACCACCTGTGCTACTGCATGCCCTAATGACAGGACTCATTGAAAAGCAAGTCTTTGTTGATTCTGACTTCTGTTGCATTGTGGCCCTGTAGTGAGAATACTAGTAAGATAAACATTTAAAAATTTGCAAATGTCTGGCACACACCACGATTCATTTTTGGAACATTTGTACCCACTCCTTTTCACAGAGGGCTTATCAATTCATTGCTGGCTGCTTGGTGCTTTAACTTCCAAAGCCTGTTGCTCTGCTGTAATACACACCAAGAGGATGGGTGGGTGGATACATAAATAGACAGTTGAGTTTGGGTGATGGGTGTCTTACGAATGTATCTTATGTGGGAAAGCAGCTGATCGTGCAGAATGAAAAGTATTGAATGTGGTGGGTGAAAACATGGCATCTGTTGTGACTATATGAATGCAAATTGCTGATAATAAAGATGGTCTTGCCGTCAAAGGAAGTAAAGATAATGATTTATTTATTGATCCTTCACTTGTTCTTCAATGCTGTTTCAACTACTGCAGAGGTTATACTGTCAACAATGAACATCCGCCTAGCAAGTTAATAAGTCAGATATGTTTAGAAAGATGAGCTTTGAGGTTTACACAGTGGTTATAACCAAAATTACTTTTCATGGGTATAATGCATTTTATTTCTGTAGATTGGATTAAGTGGTGCCAAAGAACCTGCTTCCATCTTGCCCTGATGATGGAGGCAGCAGGTTTCTCTGAAATATCAGTACCTTTCTGGCATCATGTCCTAGAAAAATGTAATCTTAATGTTCAATAAGACATTTGAAACCTTCATTTAAGCCCTGAAGTAAGATGGAAGTTGTTGTTCTTCACACTTGTAATGTAACCAGGCACATACAATTCAGAATTTGACACATTTCAAGGCACTGCCACAACATTTGCCTGGAGAGACTAGGCAACCCAAAAAAATAACTGATGTTGAGGCTGGTGTTTTAACCCAAACCCCCTGAACATGAAGCTCTGGTGTGATTATTCAAACGTACACCGTGAGACATTACGGTAATTAGGGCCTGAATTGAAGTAAATTTACATAATTATGGCAGGTGAAATTCTGCACTGGATCTGAGTTAGGCACCATATTGGCTTACCACATTTCATACTTTGGTGGAGAGAGAACAGCTGATATGAACTGCATTGGGTGTTGGTGCCAGGCATGTTCTGTTGGGTGCAAATGTGCATGCAAGACTTGCCAGTGAGCAAAAGGGGGTCATATGGTATTGAACGTAAGTGCCAGTATCATGTAGACAACTGTACTGACTTCTGGGATGTAATGCCATGTGGTCTGGTGAAGAGGTACCAGTGTTTTGGAGGGATACATTTTATGACTTTCAGACCATACGGCATAACATCTAGAAAACTATAACCTTTATAATTGCTACTGTGGAAACTTCAAATTTCACTGGCATCATATTGCATGACAAAGGTACTCGCCAGTGTGGTAAGGGGAATTTACTGGCTCGTGCCTTACTGGGGGAAAATTTTCTTAGTTTCATTCAAAATATGAACAGTAGCAAAGAGGTGGCTGGTTATGTTTACATTTAGTCCATGTATTTTATGCCTTTTTGGCAACAGGTATGGTAATTGTAAGCATTATTCATTTAGCAAGTGCATGTTGTGATGCTCTGTGTAGGTGTCATTTGCATCCGGTGTAGTGCGGACATCCCACAAGACTGGTCCCAGATTGGTTCAGAGTGTACAAGTCAGGTCACCCACAGCAGATACAAATGACACAGTATATAGGAAACTGGGCATTCGTACCCCAAAGAAACTGCCAGGAACTCCAACAGTTGCACCCACTGTTTCATCAGAACAAACTTCTGCTCTCAAACAGGAGCTTCCAAGTAAAAAACTGCCTCCATCAAAGCCTCAGCCAGTCAGTTCAGTTTCACATACTAAGTCTGCAGCCAGTGAGGTCCAGAAAAAATGTCCCAGAGTGGGAAGGTCCCTGTCCCCTGTTGCAAGCAAACCTGAGTCTGTTCCTGTGAATGGCTCAGAAGAGACCAAGCAGCCATCCCTTCATAAGAATAGGGTTCGCAATAGGAAGCCATTTTCACCTCAGACTTGTAGTGGGCTGAATGATCCAACAGAAGAAAAGAGCAAGGAAAATTCTGGTTCAGGGACGAATGTACAAGAATTTGATGTGGACTGTAGCACTGTGGGCAGCACTGAGACTTCCAACATCCTTGCTGCAATGCGCATTGCCATGTTAGAAAGTGCCATTACCAAGATCCCACCATCTGGTCCCAGCACCAAGAAACTTACGAAAAAGTTGTCTGTAAAGAGGCATCCTGGTATGGAAGAGAACAGAGCAGTATTGCCAGGTAAACGCAAGAAATTGGAATCCTGTCAACAAAATTCTGAGAAAAAGAAAGCAAAACTGAGTCAGTCAGAACTTGAGGAGCGTTTCCTTCGTAATAAGGGCTATACCCACCCAGATGAGGTCACAGATGAACCAATTATCTGCAAGGGTTGTGGCTTGCAGTTTGATAGTGGTTCAGCAGAACTACGCCATCGTAAGACTTGTATTTATGTGCCTTCTCAGGAGGATGCTGGTTTAAATGAAGTAGAGCATCTGAACTCCTGTTTACTGTCTAGTATGCAGCCACCGTCTGGGTCTGCTGTACTGAAGCACTCTGAGCAATGCAAAGCTGCTGTGAGCAGTAACACAGAGGTCACTGGTGAATCATCAGCGTGTCATAAGAAGACATCTGCTGTTAAAACAAAATCTAAGAACAGGAATAACTCCACTAGCATAACAGTTGGTAAACAGAAGAATGTCATAGGACTGAAGAAGAGCCCAGGCAGCAACAGTGAACGCTGTACCAAGACTGGAAGAACAAAGGTGAAACCCAGAGTGACAAATACTCTGAAACAAATTACCAAGACGAAGAACTTTAGTGATAGCCGAATTATAAAAGGCAAGGTTGACAATAATGTAGATGCATTAAAGAAGGGCCTTACTAGTCCGGAAAACATCATCATGAGCACCACGAAACAGAAAGTTGGTAACATGGAAATTGTCAGTGCTAGTCCAGTTGGAACACAGCGAAAGCCAGGAACAGAAACTACCAGTAGTTGTGCAGCCAGAAAGAAAAAGAAAGTTGATATCTTAGAAAATGCTAGTAGCAGTCCAGTAGGAACAAAAAAGAAAATTGACACCAAAGAAAATGCCAGCAGCAGCTCATTAGGAGCAAAGAAGAAAGTTGATAGCACAGCAAACACCAACAGTAGTCCAGGAAGAACAAAAAAGAAAATTAAGGACACACAGATTATCAGGGATGAAACAGTAAGAACAAAAACCAAATCAGGTTTGCTGAATAGAATAGTTGCAGCTGAAAAGAAAGTTGATGGCACAGAAAATGCCATTGTCTTGACAACAGAGATGAAACTGGGTGGAACAGAAGGTGCCATTAGCAGTTCAACTGGAATTGTAAAAAATGTTAGAAATTCTACTGGAGTAAAAAAGAAATGTAGAAATGCCGAGAACTCTAGCAGTGGTGTAGCTGTGTCAAGTAAGAAGCAGGTGAAAATTGGAGGAACTGTCAGTAGCATTCCACTTGGAGGAAGAAAGAAACTTGGCAGTGCAGGAAAATGCAGTCCAGTTGGAAAAAAGAGACAGCTTGAATGCACAGAAAATGTAAATGTTGGACCTTTTGAGAAAATGCAACCAGCTCCCATCACACACAGTAACAGTAGTAACCTGGTTGTGGGGAAGGAGGGGTGTGACCAGTCTAAAAGTGAAAGAATAAAGAAGCAGATGGAATGTGATAGTATGACACTTGTCACAGAAACTAATACAGCAAAAAAGAAGAGATCTGTGACAGCAAACATTCTGTTGCCTGCAGGGAAGAAGGAATTTGGCAGTACTGACATACTAAAAGGAGGAAAGAGGAAACCTGGTAGCATTGAGAGCATGAGTGACAGTACAGATAATAGAAAACATGAGTATTTCAGCACTGAAAATGAGACTCATAGCCCTGCCAGCAGTGATGTGGATGACAAAATGCCAGAACTGCAGAAAGAAGAGCCTATAGAGAACTTGAAGACTGAAACTCCTAGTCCCAAAGTAGAAGATTTATGTGATATTCCAATATTGTCCCCAGTGGGTTGTGAGCCACTGGGTGAAGATTGTGAGGAGAAAAAGAATGGTGATATGCTGACAAAGGATATAAAAAAGACTGTATCGGTTGTGGAGGGAAAGGTGATACAGCCACTGCCGGTTGAAGGTAAAAAACAATCCAAGGGTCCAGTAAAAAACTCTGCTGGATTAAGACCAACTGGGACAACCATGAGAACAAGAAAGTCATCAGCTGTCTTCAAAGGAAAGGATGTAAGACTTGAGACTTTGCAAAGTCCATTACACGAGGAGCCTAGTAAACAGGAAGCTTCTGTAGACACACAAGTCAACGTAGTTGAAGCAGGTGGTGTCATTTCACAGGGGGAGATGGACGGTGATGATAAACCCTTAGCTGAATATTTTGGTTCCTTTAGTACAGTGTCTAAACAAAGTAAGGAAACAGTTACTTGTGCTCCGATCACCAATGATAAAGATGAAACTCAGAAAGTTGTGCAAGAGCGTGACATTGAGAAGTCTAAATCCTTGTCAAAGCAGCAGCGATGCAAACCGTTTAGACACAGGAACTCTACCCCATTGTGTGACAGGAAAGATGAGAAAGTAGCCACCAAATCAACTGTGCAACTGACTGAGGAAGACTCTAATGAAGAGTTGCTGCCAATTGCAAAGTTGAAGGAAGTGATCCAGAAGAAAATTTTGCCACTTAAAGAACTGGAATCAAACACTTCTGCAGCGTATGATCCTGGTTGTTCAGTTGTGCACATGAATTCAGAAGTTACTCCAGGTTTGGAACCCAAAAGTTCAGCTGAAGGGAATGTGCTTGTAGGTATAAGACCAGACAAAGTCTTTAAGTCTGAAAGTTCAGTTCAGCACAGTACAGAGGAACCATCTGAGATATCAGATTGTCTTAACTTGGCTGAGAAGAGTCCTTTGATGTCCAGGAGAGCAACACTAAAGAGAGGGAAAAGAGGTAGGACTCAATCATGGCACCAGGATTCAAGGAATGGAAATGGACAGCATCAGCCACAGGCTTGCCGGAAAGCCAGTCTCCCAGTTGGTGTTCTGGAAATATCAGAATCTGAAGGAGTCCCTGCTGGTATTCATTCAAAAGTTGAAAAATTAGTGATTTCAAAGAAGAAAGCAGGGAGGTGCACAGAGGAAGCAGAATCTCACAACAGTGCACAGATGGAAAATGTAAGATTTGTCACTGGTCATGAAAGAGAAGAAAACAGTTTGTGCTTTAAAAGAGAGGATGTGGAAGGTAAAAGTCAGGTGGGTACTAAGAGAAGAACAAAAAGAAAATTTGGTAAAATACAATCTAAAAATGAAGAAGGTGTTAACTCACATGATTTCCAAGGTGTTAACTCTTCTGTTAGCAAATTGCAAGACACAGCTGTGGACTTGGATAACAAAGCAGATTGTTTGGCCAGTACAAGAGATGAAACAAACATCTCAGGTGCCAGTAAAAAGAAGGAAGATCCTCTTCTGTTTGAGGAGACAGACTCTGGAACTGGTAAAAAGTTGTTGGTTGTCAAAAGAAAGGTAAAGAGATCATTGAATGAGTTTGGATCTGATGTGGCAGTGGCTGCCTCACCTGTTAGTCTGATGAGTGACACTGCACTTTCTATAGGAAAGTCTAAAAAGACAAACCAGTTGGTTAATGAAGGACATCAAACAGGAATGTCAGGTATTGCTGAAGAAAGTAAAGCAAATCAGAGTCAGAGAACAATCTGTCTGAAACATAAGAAATTTGGAGTTACTAAGAGAGTAACAAAGACACAGCTGGAGGAGATCAGGTCTCCTTGTATGAGTAATGGAGACCCGACTCGCAGCTCAAAGCAGAGGGGAGAAACAGACCATTTGGGTGGTGAGAAGATTGTAGGGAATGAGGGATCAAACCCTGTAGTTGGTAAAAGGCTAATGGTCTCTAAAAGAAAATCAAAACACATGAAAGAAAGTGAGTCAAATGATAGAGGGCTTGCATTTTCACATATAAGCCAGAGGAAAGATTCAAACACTGTAAATGAAAAGGCTGGAGAATCGGATTGTACGGAAGTTCGTGACTTCATCTGTGAGGAAGGAGAAACTGACAGGCAGGTCAGAAAACCAACTGAGGAAGTTGTACCAAGCTGCAGGGAAGTTACCAGTGTATCAATTTGTGAGGAGGTCAAGGTAAGGAGGAGAAAGACAAATTTCAGTGATATAAATAGAAAGGCGGTTCATCTGATTGATCACAACAAAGGAATGGGCTTGGGCAATAGGAAGAAAGCAAACTTCATGGCACATAAAATGAGGAAAACTAGGCAAAATATTAAGCTTGTAATTGGTAAGAGAAGAAAGGTAAGTCCTACAGATGGTGAAGAACAGGTGTGCAGATTGATACTTGATGGGGAAGAGAAACGGACAATAAATACTGAGAAGGATTCAGCAAGTGTAGTGTGTGTTCAGGAGAGAGAGATTGGTGATGAAATGGAAACAGATAAAGACAGTGGGAAGGATAAACTACATGATGTGGTTGTAGAGGTAGAGAACACAAGTGTTTCAGTTGCTGTTACTGACAGCAGAATGGATTTGATAGATGAGTCAGAAAATATGAATGTCTTGAGGTGTGATATGCAAAAAGCAACAAATACTTTATGTGATGAGCCAGATGACACAACAAATGACTTGAGTACTGAGGGAGAAGATACAAGCACCTTCATTGGTTTGCGAGAAGGAACGCGTGATTTGAATGATGGGAAAGAACACACAGAGAACTTGACTAGTGACAACGAATCCAGTATTCGGATTGATGAACAGGACTCAGATGGACTGGCTTTTGATAAAAGAGAGGAATTGATCTGTCAAGTGGAAAGAATGGATTCTGTAGAAAATGCAGAAACAAAGAACATGGATAATGAGAAAGAAAGTAGAGCAGCACTAACTGAAGATCTGAAGGAAATTAGTGGTGAAGGTTTGGGCTCAGATATGGTGAAAGGGAAGAAAGAGACAGTACCTGTTAGGAGTGAACATGCGGACTCTCTGGTTTGTCAAGAAAATTGCTTAAATCCTGTGATTATGCAGCAAGGTGAAATGAATGGTCAGGTTGTGCAGATGGGCTCCTCTTTATTGGCCATCAACATTGTGGGTAGTACAGAGGTAGAGGAATCAAAAGTAGATGTGGAAGGACCATTACGGCAATCCCGTCGGACACGTTGTAATACTTCATATGAGGAGTTGTACACATGGTCAGATGTCACAAGTGAGACAGAAGAAGAGAACAGTCAAGACCTGCCAGATGCCAATATCTTGGCTACACTGTGCCAAAACACTGATGTATCAACTTATGAGGAAATAGCAGCCATGATTGCCAATGGTGGCTTCTTTCCCTCTGGCAGTAAGAAAAAAAAGAAGAAGAAATTGCGAAACAACAGCAGA
>JGI24699J35502_11133429_pt1 | contig 10508 bp, 13 predicted proteins | sample TergutMp193P4_FD_35502 | JGI IMG/M metagenome (IMG submission 35502) | reverse complement strand
CCCCGCCCGAAACCGGCGGGGCGTGAATCGGAGTTCACGCGGTCCTGGGACCCCGTTTCGCGCCCCGCCCGGCGCTCCAGGTGATCCCGACGGAAGCGGCAATGACACATCCCATGGCGACCATGTCGGTACCGGTGAGGCGCTCCCCGAGGATAATGAGTGCCGTGAGCGCCGCCATCGCGGGTTCGAGGGACATCAGAATGGAAAAGATCCGTTGGTCGAGGGTACGAAGGGCGCTCAACTCCAGGGCGTACGGGACCACTGAACTGAGCAGCCCGACCCCCAGGCCCCCGATCCAGACCCACGGGTTCGCGAGCACAGTCCCGTACATGCTGACAACCGGGACCAGCAGGACCACCGCACCCAGCAGATTGGCGTACGCGACGGGCTGAGCCCCCGGCCAGCGATGTCCGACATGCGGTGCGAGCAGGATGTACGCCGCCCAGCATGTGGCCGCTGACAGGGCGAAACCCACCCCGGCCCATGTCAGCGACCCGGGCGACCATCCCAGCAATGCCACCCCGGCCCCGGCGAGCGCGATCCAAACCAGATCCCTGATTCCACGGCTCCTGTAGAGGGCCACCCCCAGCGGGCCGATGAATTCGATGGTCACCGCGAGCCCGACGGGGATGCGCGCGATCGCCTGGTAGAACGTGGCGTTCATCGTGACCAGCGCGACAGAATATCCGAAAAGCACCAACCAGTCGGTACGGGTATGGCCCCGGACCTTCGGGCGTACGAACACTGCCAACAAAACCCCTCCCGTCGTGACTCGCAGCCACACCATGGCCACTGGGCCGGCAAGCGGAAAGAGGTATTTGGCGAAAGCAGACCCGAATTGGACGGAGACGATCGCGCCCAGAGTCATCAGGATGGCTTTCCTCACATTCCCACATTAGCGCAGCAGAGTGTGCGAAACGATTGCGACCAGCAACGGCGAAGGGGTATCCATGTCATTGACACCACACGTTCCCTGGCTCGTCGCATCGGGAACCTTCTTGCGAAAATCAAGGTTGGTTCCGAGCATCACGTCGATGCCTGGGTGATCCTTGTGGACAATCGTTCCACTGTTTACAAGCAATTATGAATTCGGCCTGGCCAATTCGCCGGGGCCCACGATTGTCACCATGGACTCCAAACCTGCGAAATCATCTGGATTGAAAGTGTACAGTGGCAGGGATTGAGAAACTGCGGTGGCTGCAATCAGTAGGTCGAAACGTCGGGGACGGGGACTTCGCCCGTTGGACACGACCAAGGCGACGAGTTCTCCGTAGGCGTCGGCCGCTGCACGGTCGAAAGGCAGAGGTTGAAGCCATGTTGTGATTCGTGCGTATCTCTGGGCACGCCGAGTGGTTTCGAGAGGATCAGCGGCCACGGCGATCCCACAGCTCAACTCAGCCAGAACGATCGAAGAGATAACCGACTGCTGGGGCAAACCGATTGTGTCTCGGGCACGAACAATGTCGATCACCACTGACGTGTCCAGCAAGCCTTTGGGATAAATCTCAGGCAATGCGGTCTCCTCCGTCTTCGAAGAATCGGTCTCCGTCTGCTCTCAGCTTGGCGAAATCCAGCGGCGGTAGGTCGCTCAGTGCTGCCACCAACTCATCCGAGGGTACGGACTGGCGCGGGCCGGTCAGAGGCAGGAGAGTACCCACTGGGCGTCCGTTGCGTGTCACAACGAAACTGTCCCCGGCTTCCAGAGAATCCATGATCCGTGCGGATTCATTGCGAAGTTCCCGCTGTGTGATAGTACTCATGTGTCACAGTGTAGCACCTCGGTGATCGGCAACTGGAGCCGCGGGGACATTCGGCGAATGATTCTCCGCAGGTCACTCCAGGGTGAGCGCGGGGCCCGGGATCCCCGCAGCGGTCAGGGCGGCGATGGCGCGTTCGCGGATGTCGCGGGAAGGACCGTTTTGTTGGTTGGGCTCGGTTTTGATCCGGATGCGCATGGTCAAGGCTGTCGCGGTGATCGATTCCACGCCGAGCAGCTCGGGGGGCTCGATGAGTTTGTCGGCGATCGACGGGTCCTGGGCTGCTTGGTTGGCGACGTCGGTGAGGATCTCGGTGACACGGGTGACGTCCGCGTCGTACGCCACCGGCACGTCGATGAGCCCTGTGGAGTACCCCTGGGAAATGTTGCCCACGCGCAGGATCTCCCCGTTGCGGAGGTACCAGATCATGCCGTTGGTGTCGCGCAGCTTGGTGATACGCAAAGTGATGTCCTCAACGGTGCCGGTCACGTCGCCGACCTTGATCTGGTCGCCCACTCCGTACTGATCTTCAAGGATCATTGTGATCCCCGAGAGGTAGTCCTTGACAAGGGATTGCGCGCCGAATGCCAGCATGACTCCGCCGATTCCGGCTGAGGCGAGTACGGGGCTGAGCGGTACTCCCAGGGTCGACATGATCATGAGCACCACAACAGAGACAAGGAGGATTGTCCACACGGACCTCAGCAGGTGGGCCAGGGCGGTGATGTGGACGATGGTACGGCCCGGCTTGGCGCCGGAGGCGTTGCTGAGCGCGGACGCCGCTTTGTGCGCCAATGTACCTTTCGGCGCCGACTCCATCCGGCGCATGCGGGCCGTGCTCTTCTTGATGAGCGTGACAACGATGATGTGTGCGATCACCGAGATCACAAGGATCATCCCGATCGTGATCAGGGTATCGGGCCATTCCCACGTCAGTTGCAGCAAAGTCATAGACCCAAGGATAACCGGGCGGGGAACGACGACCCGAGAGGCTCACCGTGATAGCACCCAACGCGCTCGTTCTGTGCTCAGTGCTGCTCGGTGTTTCGTGCCTCAGTGCTGCTCGGTGTTTCGTGCCTCAGTGCTAAGGTATCTGAGGAGGTGAAAGATGCAGACAGTGTTTATGTCGAATGGCGGGGGCCTGACCCAGGTCGACGAGGCGTGCGACGGCGCGTGGATCAATCTGATCAATCCGAGTGATGATGAGATCATGGCAACGTCCGAGAGGTACGGCGTGGACCCCGACGATTTGCGGGCTGCGCTGGACGTCGAGGAGAGATCCCGCGTAAGTCCCGAGGAGGGGTACGTTTTGATCCTGGTCGACGTTCCCACCACGGAGGTACGCGACGGGCGAGCGTGGTACATCACCATCCCGCTCGGCATCATCATGGCGTCTACGGCGATCATCACTGTGTGCCTGGAGAAGGTGCCCGTCCTGAAGGAGGTCATGTCCGGGAAGGTGAGGGACCTTCGTACCTCTATGAAAACACGGTTCACCTTGCAGTTGCTATTGCGCAATGCCGCTTCGTACATGAATGCCCTCCACCAGATGGACAAGCTGATTGACAAGCAGGAACGAGCACTTCGCCGATCGACGCGCAATGAAGAACTGATCGAAATGTTGGAGTTGGAGAAGTCCCTGGTGTACATCAACACCTCGTTGCTTGGCAACCAACGTGTTTTGGAGAGGCTTGTACGGACCTCGGCGGTCAAGAAGTACCCCGAGGACGACGACCTGCTCCAGGACACCATCGTGGAAAATGAACAGGCAATGGAAATGGCGGGCATTTACAGCGGGATTCTGTCGGGCACGATGGACGCCTACGCATCGATCATCGCCAACAACCAAAACTCCATCATGAAGACCCTGGCGCTGATCACCATCGTCTTGTCGATCCCCATCATGATCTTCAGCGCGTACGGTATGAATGTCAACCTGGACGGCATGCCCCTGGCGAATTCCGTGTGGGGTTTCGCCGTCCTGATCGGCATCAGTTTCATCGTCGCCGCCGTCGTGGTCCTCATCTTCATCCGTAAGAAATGGTTCTAGATGTCCCCATCCTGGCTCCGGGTGGCCATGGGGGTGGCCACCCGTGGCCACCCGCCCGTGGCCACCTGTGGTCCCGGGGGAGAGGGTATGCTGAACGATGGAGGACAGATGAATGAATTCACCGTACCCGGGTGGGACGAGTATTTTTTGACCATCGCGAAAGCGGTGTCGACCAGGGCGAAATGCCGCCGCCGGAAGGTGGGGGCTGTGCTGACCGTGGACAGGCGCATCATTGCGACAGGGTACAATGGTGCTGCTCCAGGGGAGCCCGACTGTCTAGAAGGTGCTTGTCCGCGAGGGCTTTTGAGCTACGATCAGGTCCCCGGCCTGGGGGATTACGACCGGCCCGGCACCCCCGGCTTCTGCATCGCCATCCACGCCGAGGTCAACGCACTGCTTTTCGCCACGAGGGACACCAAGGGCGCCATCGCGTACATCACCGACGAGCCGTGCCCCGGCTGCCGCAAGGCCCTGGCCGCCGCCGGAATCCAACGCGCCGTATGGCCCGAGGGTGAGTTGGACCGCCAGGGTTTGACCGCCTGGTAATGTTCCGGATCTGACTTCGACGTCTATGCGCTCATGGGGTGGCGTTTTAACGCTTGAATCGCCTTTTTGCGTTCATATCCCGCCCCATGGCTATATGGGCGAACGAGCCTGGCCGGGCGGACGAACGGGCCTAGGCCGGGCTGGGCGGACCCTAAGCGGACATTCATACGACGAGGATCCGATAGGTACCATTCACATCCTTGCCAATATAGGTGATGTGGTCGTTGGCGACGTACGAGAACCAGAGCGGGGTACGTGTGGCGAGTTGCGTCCTCCATTGAACCTCGACGGGATCGGATCTGACATCGACCGCTGTCACTGTGGCGACATATCCAAATTGCTCATCGTGAGTGAAGTTGGTCGTACACATCCACTCCCCGCATGGATAGATGCTTGAGTACGAACCGCCGTCGAAGAGCCCATAGGTACGGCTGCCGAGCGTGCCTGTGGTTGGATCAGCAACGATCGCTGTTGTGCCCGTCATGTACAACAGGTGATTGTCTTTGGTGAACGTACACAACAGGGGATTCCAACCGACAGGGGACTGGTTGAAGCTGATGGACCAGAGTTCTTGCCCATTCTGCGCATCGACAACGGACATGGTGCGTGACGTGGCGTTGATGTCATCACCGGGGATCAAATCGAGGGCGAGAACCTGGGATGACGAGCAGCCGATGTCCTGTAATGCCCATCCTGAAGGGGGTTCGTACTCCCATAACCGATCGGTGAGATCCATGTCCGACCATCGTACCAACTCGTGATAACGCGCATAACCGGTCGGAAGCATGGTAACAATGGCTCCACTCTCATCGAACAAAAGAGGTCCTTGTCCATCTGTCCAAGGGCCTGGCGAACCGGTGGATACCCGACCGTCATCCGCCGACACGTACCTGCCGTCGCGGGTGAGGAACCACGTGTCATTCGCTGACACGGACCAATCCGACGACTGATCGAAGATGGGAGTGCCGTGAGGGTCCCAGTGGTCCTGCCACACGATGCTGTCCAGATCCGTGTCCCGGTAACCCGTGATAGCCCCATACTCCTCGATCACCACGATGCCTTCATGATAAGCGGAAATGGAAGCGGTTGGTTCGCAGTCGTCCACGTAGCTGCGGCTGGAGAGAATCTCGCCTGTTTGGATGTCCAGCACCAGGATGAATGTGGCGCTGGAGTCGCATGAGATCGTCTCGGAGGGTGCCTCGATGGACATGAGAAGTTTCCCATCCTCGTAAAACACTTCATAAATGAAGGAGACCAAAGTATTGTCCGGTGTTGTGGACATCGTCCACAGAACTGCCCCAGTGGCCGTGTCCACGGCTCTCATCACACTGGTGGTCCTACGATAGTGGTCGATTGTCCACGAGTCGTACGTCAGATCGAAGATCGCCACACCGTCCACCACCTTGCGCGCGGTGAACGAATCCGGTGTGTACAACCCGGCGAACAGATCCACGTATTGAGAGGTCGGCGGTTGTCCCATCGTCGGTGGCGGTGATTGGAGCGTGGGTGTCACAGTTTCGCTGGGCTGCTCTCCGTACTCAGTTCTGTAGATGGTCCATCCACCCAGTACGCCAGCCACAATCGCTATCACCACAAGGAGTACGACGACTCGCCCGGGCCGTGGGCCCTCATGCGAATTTAGCTCGTCTGTCATCGGTCCTTCCTCCTTGGTTAGTGGTCTATGCGCTCATGGGGTGGCGTTTTAACACTTGAATCGCTTGCGTCAGGGTTCTTCTTCTGGCTGTCGAGCCATTCTTGCTTGTATAGGTCTCGTGCTTTTTTCCAGCGCCTCTCGGACGCCACATGATCCTCGTGCTTCTTGACTCCCCTGAATGACAGCCAGGTCAGCAGGGCGAAACCTGCGGAGAACCCCGCGTACCACCAATTCCACCTGTCAGAAAACGGCCGTGGCAGGGAGGTGTCCACAAGGTCGAGTTTCTGGTGCGACCGTACGATGAGCAGACTGCAGGCGTCGGGGCCAGGGTAGAAACCAAACGTGCTCAGCGGGTCCTCCATCGGCATGACAAGTCGGCTGAAAGAATCGGAGTACAAGGTGTAACGGTACCCATAGTGACCTTTGTACCACAAGCCCTCCTCAATGATCCACCAATGTTGTTTGTCAGATGTCCTGACCAGAGATGTGGGGATCCAGGTGTCGGAGTCGCTTTCTTTCCACACCAGAACCGGTGAAGCATGGGGGTCGGCTGTCGAGTACCGGTAGACGGCTTTTCCAAAAACCACGTACACAGAGTCGTTGTCGATCACCATGGAGGCGGTGTTTGTCCAACAGGGGCACAGTCCCTCCTCGGTCGTCGCCAGGGGCAGCGCCTCGATGGTGTTGGACCCGGCCCTCAGGACGCTGAGCAAATCCAGAGCCGAATCGGTGTCCATGAGGGAGTAGATGTCGCCGGTGTGGGGATCGCGGAGGATGGAATCGAGCTTCCCATTCGAAGAGTCCTGGTCCCACGTGATGCGGCCGACCAATTCCCCCGTCATGGCATTCACCCTGCATTGTGTGTAGCTGCCCGGGTTGGCGTACTTCTCGTTACTCAGGGTCACCAGCGTGCTTCCGTCCGGGTCGGCGAAGATCTTGTCTGCGTCACAGTAGTCTGGCAGTTGGTACGAGGTGACGTACGTCAGGGACAAGCCCTCATTCGAGATGGCGTAGACGCCGACCTGACTGTAAGTTGAGACAAACAACATGTCACCTTTGTCGGACACGGCCAGGTCCTGGAGGCGTTCATTGCCCTGGATGTCCATCTCGGAGCCGAACTCGCGAACCGTCGTCACCACCTTCTTGGAACTGGTGTCGATGATCTCCAACCAATACCACATGTCATCGGGCAATGTGTACATCAAGCCGTACACCTGGTTCACGTGGTTCGGGTCCAAGACTTCGAGGTCGGGGGCCGATGTGATGTCTCCGCGATACGGTCCATACGTCGTCCCGTCATCCAGTTTGTGCGTGACCCATCCGCCGAAAAACGGCGAGAGCAGAAGACCAACACTGACAAAGGTCACTAGGACGCACAGCGCGACCCACCCCCGGCCGACCCACGACACGTGCCCCTCGCTGGTTGACCTGCGCGCCAGCATCCATGCCGCTGGGGCGCAAACCAGGAAGAAAATGGCTGCCCATAAGGGGATCCACCACAGGGGTGAGTGGTTGCGGGGAGTCGAGGGGTCGACCACCATCACCAGGCCGCCCTCACTCATACCGACTACCACCGTGTGTCCGGTGGCAGAGGTGTCCATGCTTGCCGTCGTCGCCGACCGGCCGGTGATCGTCGTCAGCTGTCTACTGAAATCGTTCGGGTAGAGGATGAAGGTGTCCCTGTCCTCCGCCCTGTAGCCCGTCCATATGTATTGTCCGTCGGCTGTGGGCACCATGCCGATGGGACGGGATGTGTCAGTAAGTTTTCCTATGTTGACAGTCAGAAATGCTCGTCCTGAACTACTGTTTGGATCCAGTCCGATGATTGTGCCCTCGTTCAGCGCGTACACACCATGGTCGTTAACGATGAGGTTGCTGCCGTTGAGAGAGTACCTTTCTGTGCTCTGGTACAGTATCTGGACGACCGGCCCGTTCGGGCGCAGAATTCCAATGGCGGTTATGTATTGCGTGTCAAACGCTGACTCGCTGAAGGATTGCACTGTCACGACATAAATATTCCCTGTTGTGACATCATGGTACGCCCGGAGATCCTGGGTTGCGATGTATGTGCTGAAGTAGGGGCCATCGGCGTGAAAAGTGGCAAAGGAGCGCTCGAGTGTCCCGTCCACGGCCGAGATCCGGCAACCGAAAATGTCTTCTTCTTCACCGTAGGCGAGTCTGGGGAATGCGTTGACGACTGTCAAGGAATCAGAGTTAGCGAAGAGATAACCGGAATGAGTGGGGCAGGAATCAGTACGAAAGGTACGGATGAAGGTGAGCGACCCGCCATCGGAGATTGAATAGACATTGATTGCCGCTTCATCGGAAGAAATGAAACGAACGTACACTGTCGTCCCATCGGGGGAGATGGCCATGTCGGCGAGGACCCATGCCCGTTCCTGCGTTTTTCCATTGACCTCGATCGTCTCGCTGGGTTGCTCGTTGTTCAGGTTTGCATATCCGAGTTCAGTGTCGGTGGCGATGTCGTGGATGGCGACGAAGTACGGATCACGTGACTGTCCGTCTGGGAATGAATAATAGATGCCGTACTTCTGGGTGGTCCTCTCCACGGGCGGGGCGATTCTCACCTCAGAGGAGTTTTGCGGGGAGACAGCCCCCAAGTATGGACCGTACATAGTCCCGTCGGGGAATTGGTGCGTGGTGTGAAACCGTACCTGTATAAAGGTGAAGATCCCTGCTGAGACCAGGGCGAGGGCAAGAAAGAAAACAGCTGTCTTTGCTGATGTGTTCTTCAGCATGATCTCTCACCGACCTGTCGTTGTTGCCGAAGGGAATGACGTCAGGGGAGGAAACGGTACATAGTCGATGTTGTCATCATCATAGTCGGGAGCAGGAAGGACAGGGGGATTTTGCGCGTACAACTCATCTGTCGTGTTGAGGATCGCCTGCAGCACCCGGGCGGCGTCCTGGATCCCGTCATGTCCGGCATGCCGGGTGAGGGACACGTTGATCACAGTGCCGACCGGCCCGGAGTCGATGCCAAGTTGGAGCCCTGAAGGCCATGTGGTGTCGACGCCTCCCCAATACATCACTTGAGCTGAGAAAATCATGGGGTTGGTCTCCAGTGACGTGCATCCGCCGCTGTAGATGATCTGTCCGTTCGTGGGGGCAGTGATGTCGATTTTGGTGTCGTAGCAAGGGGAACCGTGGATATCAGGGAATAGGGTGAGGGGATCTCTGTCGAGGTTATAGACCATCTGCGCATGGACTGAGAAAGACCCCTTCCCATCCGAGGTTGCGATGGTGCAATCTCCGTTCACAAACCCCCATGTGGGTTGCCATTTCAATCGCTGCGGCTCTCCAAATTGCGGCAAGTCTCCCAATGGCTGTGAACTCGTGTAGTCGTAGGTGCCAGGCGGCAGAAGAGAGGAGATCTGGTCAGAAGGAAAGTAGCCGCACAACGGATCTTCCGGCAGTACGGCCGGGCTGCCAGAGCACCCAGCAGAAGACATCAGCAAAGCTGCAATGATCAGAAAAATCAAGGACCTATGTGGCTTCATTCAATGGCCTTCCTCATCAAGCTCTCTTCCTCCCTATTCAGGATGACAGGTATTCGTCATTCAATCAAGGCGGCGACCCACATCGGTCCTTCCAGTTCTCCGTACCCCACGTACATCGTCCCATCGATGGCGAAGGTCCACACGTAGTCCGAGTCGGGGATCGGGATCGTCCACAACGGGCCGGGCGACTCATGGGCCAGAATTCGCCGTTCCGTCTCCACAAAAGATTTCCGTCGGCCACCGAGTACGCCGTGACAACGTTAGACTTCGTATCATTAACCACGAGTGTTTGTCCGGCCACCACCCATTCGTAGCTGCTGAAACCGCACGGAATCGATGGGGACTCCGGCCACAAGCTTCTATCTTTGTCGGGGTCCCACATCGTGATTGTGCATGTGTCATCTCTGGCGACAGGCCCCAGGACTTTCAGCACCATGCCCGAGCGGTACCCGACAGGTGTGAGGGGTTCGAGATATCTGACCCACGGATCGCCGGCATGGGTGTCCGTCCCGAAAACCACCTTGCCGGTGGTCGGGTAGAGTCGATTTTGGGAAAGGTATGCCATGTCAATGATTGAGGTGAAGGCCAGACAGCAGACACCGTCCGCACAGGTGATACGGACGTTGCAGAAGTACACGGGTGAGCCAATATTGCAGATCTATCAGAAACTGAAAAAGGGGCGAGCCATGGGGAGCCATGGGGAGCCATGGGGACGGTTCTTGTGTCTCACCTTGTGAAAGGCCGAATTTCGCCGATTTCTACAACGGTACTTTCGTTTTAGTTGTTGCCGTGGCAGGGTGTCAGCGGTGCGCGAAACGGGCACTTCAAACCCAGAAAACCCCAATTGGCACCCCGCTGTGATGAAGTCGGCTGTCGCCGGGGACGGAACCCAGCCAATACCGTACACGATTCCACGCTGCTTCCAGTATTGGATGGGTTTCGACCCCGAAAACTGACAAATCAGGGGCGCAAGTCATCCA
>JGI24699J35502_11133430_pt1 | contig 10519 bp, 10 predicted proteins | sample TergutMp193P4_FD_35502 | JGI IMG/M metagenome (IMG submission 35502) | reverse complement strand
CCGAAAGTTTTTCGTCCATTAAATCGGCTTGATTCTGGGCGAAATAACCGATTTTCACATTGTGTCCCAATTGCAATTTTCCTTCATAAGGAATTTGCCCCATAATGCACTTGACCAAGGTTGATTTCCCTTCGCCGTTTTTTCCGACGAAAGCGACTTTATCTCCCCTGTTAATTATGAAAGAGACCTGTTCAAAAACCAAATGATCGCCGTAGGATTTACTCACGTTTTCCATAATCACCGGATAAGAACCGGAACGAGGCGCCGGCGGAAATTTCAATCGCAAAGCGGAAAGGTCTTCTTCATCCACTTCGATGCGTTCTATTTTTCCCAATTGCTTGATACGGCTTTGCACCTGTACCGCTTTCGTCGCTTTGTATCGAAATCGCTCGATAAACGCTTCCGTATCTTCGATTTGTTTCCGTTGATTCTCATAGGCGCGCATTTGTTGTTCGCGACGTTCTTTTCGTAACACGACGTACTTGGAATAATTGACCCGATAATCATAGATTTTTCCCAACGAAATTTCAATGGTTCGTTGAGTAACGTTATCAATAAAAGCCCGGTCGTGCGACACGAGAATGACGGCATTGGCCTGTGAAGCCAAAAAATTCTCCACCCATTGAATGGATTCAATATCCAAATGATTGGTCGGTTCATCCAACAAGAGAATGTCCGGTTTTTGCAAAAGGAGTTTGGCTAACTCGATACGCATCCGCCATCCGCCGCTGAATTCCGTGACCGAGCGGTCAAAATCTTTTCGTTCAAAACCCAAACCTATCAACATTTTTTCTACTTCGGCTTCGATTTGCATAGCCCCTTCCATCGCCAAACGTTCGTTCAAATGAGTGATTGCATCAATCAGATTATGATAGGATTCCGATTCATAATCTTTCCGATGCGTCAGTTCCCGGTTTAATTCTTCCAATTTCGTTTCCATTTGCAGGATGGATTCAAAAGCAAGAGTAGCCTCTTCTTTCACCGTGCGTTTCGAAAAAAATTGCATTTGCTGCGGAAGATAACCGACTACAACGTCTTTAGGCATAGTGATTCTCCCTTGGGTAGGTTCCTGCAAGCCGGCAAAAATTTTCAACAATGTGCTTTTGCCTGCCCCGTTTTTACCGACCAAAGCGATTCGGTCTTTTTTATCAACAACAAACCCGATGGAGTCCAATAAAGTAAATCCACCGAAGGAAACCGTTAAATTTTCTACCGAATACATAATGAGAATTAAAGTACCGCTTTCAGCCAAGCTTGCGCCATCAATTGTGCGCCGGCCATAGAAGGATGTACACCATCCTTTCCCCAATAATCGGACGGCGCTTGTTTAAGCGCTTCATTAAATACGGATTGCAACGGAACAAAAATCAAATCATTGTCCGTTGCCACTTTTTCGGCCGCTGTCCGATACGGAGCGAAATCGTTTTCCCACGTATCGTCAAGCGCTGTTCCTCCATGAATAATAAACGGTTCAAGGATAATAATCTTTATTTCCGGCAAGGCTTTTTTTGTTTGTAAAATCAAATTTTGATAGTCGGTCGCATACGTTTCGATTGTTCCCGCATAACCTCCGGTTTTTGTATGCCAAAAGTCGTTTACGCCGATTAATATGCTGAGAATATCGGGGTGCAACTCAAGGCAATCTTTTTCCCAGCGTTCGGCCAATTGAAATACTTTGTTACCCGATATTCCGCGGTTATACAAATTCAATTCCTTCTCCGGATGATTGGCCAAAAGCGATGCGGCCGTGAAAAGAGGATACCCCATACCTAAAGCGGACGGCGAATCGGGAACGGCTTCATCGTTGTAGTTTCTTCCGGCGTCGGTAATGGAATCGCCTTGAAACAAAACGATACCTCCTTTCGACAGAGGATACGGTTGAGCAACGCCTGCTGTTGCGAATACGGGCATAGCCGCATTTACGATTTCCGACAGAAATAAGGCGGATGCGCCGGTTGCGGCTGTCTTTTTCAAAAAGTTTCGTCTATTCATAAAATACAGAAAATTAAGAAAATAATTTTTCGGGATATTCTCCTTGCGCGATCAATTGAGCGATTTTATCAACCACCGAAGCGCGATCTTCCGCATAAGTTACGCCAAACCATTTGGAAGGAGTATCCAATACTTTTACTCGGATTTGAGCTTTTTCAATCAGAGCCTCAATTGCCCACGGAATAAAATATTCGGCTTTCGGATTGTCTTGATTTTGATTTAAGAAATCGGCAAAAAGGGATTCGGAATAATCAAAATATTCGGGCGTGAATCCCCACATATTCATGGAAACCGGCGTGTTTTCGCCCACGACAATCAGAGTTCCGTTTTCGTCTTTGTATTTGATTTTTCCGTCGGTATCGCGGATTATATAGGTTCGTTCCACAATTGACGTTAAAAATCCGTCGGCATCGGCAGAACAAATTCCGCGCGCGACCGAACCGCTTTCCGACAAGGTATTTCCCATGCGATATCCCACCATGAAGTAGTGATTCTTCTTGTTTTCAAGCGACCGAAGGTATTCCGCAGCAATCCGGTAACTTTCTCTCCCATAGAAATCATCGGCATTTATAACTAAGAACGGCTCTCGGATTACCTCTTTTCCCATCAAGACGGCGTGGTTGGTTCCCCACGGTTTTACGCGGTCTTTACTCAGTTGAAATCCTTCGGGAAGTTTATCCAATTCCTGAAAAACCAATTCAACGGGAATTCGGTTTTCATACTTTCGGAGAATCTTTTCCCGAAAATCTTGTTCAAACGAATCTCGGATAACAAAAACGACTTTCCCGAAACCGGCTCTTATCGCATCATAAACGGAATAATCCATGATGGTTTCTCCCGTCGGACCAAGTCCGTCCAATTGTTTCAATCCTCCGTAACGACTGCCCATTCCGGCAGCCAATACAAATAATGTAGGTTTCATATATTTCTTTTGTCAAGCTATTTCCGACAAAGATACAATATTTTTGAGAAAAGGGGAAAACATATACGTCCAACCGATAAAATTTGTATCTTAGCAGGTTCAAAAACAACATGAGAATAACAACGACAAGATAGATGTAACAAACAATCGTTAAAAGATAAACCAAGACTTAACAGGAATTACAATGAAACCTATTAACGCAGAAGCCCAATTGGAAACAAGAAAAGCGGCTGTACAAAAATACAATTCGTATGGTGACGATAGGAAAGCCGGATTACTCCGGCTTAACAGGGGGTACGAGCCGCCCAAAGCGTAACACATACCTATGAGTTTTGAGGCTCACTTCATGTGCTTATTTTAAATCATGCACACTTAGATTTTTACTCTGCAAAAATAAGCATTATTTTCTAAATAAACAAAAAAAACGAGAGAAAGTCGTTTCAAAACAGAAGATGCGAATTTCCCCGCAGGAAATCTTCGATAGACATGCGTTTTTTACCGGCTTGTTGAATGCTCTTTACTTGAATGAAACCATCGGATGTAGCTATTTTCAAACCGGTTGTATCACCGGAATCAATTGTTCCGGGAAGTAAATCGTGTGCCCGGATAATTTTTTCACTTTCAAATATTTTACATTGAATCGGTTCTCCTTTGTTTGTTTGCAATACCGTCCAAGCGGCAGGATAAGGCGATAACCCGCGAATCAGATTGTAAATTTCATCGCCGGTTTTATTCCAATCAATCTCACAAGTTTCTTTGAAAATTTTAGGAGCGGTTTTCAAATCGTTTTCATCAACAACCAACGTTTCTTGATCAACCGGCCGGATTTGATCATTACGAATCGCATCAACTGTTTTTATCACCAATTGCGCTCCCAAATGCATCAACCGGTCATGAAGAATACCTCCCGTATCGGCAGGCCCGATCGGAATCCTTTCTTGAAAAATTATTTTCCCTGTATCAATCGTATGCGTAAGGAAGAAAGTAGTAACTCCGGTTTCTTTTTCTCCGTTGATGATTGCCCACTGAATAGGCGCTGCGCCACGATATTGCGGAAGCAACGAAGCGTGTAAATTAAACGTTCCTAAGCGAGGCATGTTCCATACGACTTCGGGTAACATTCGGAAAGCGACTACAATTTGCAAATCGGCATTCCACGCATTTAATTGCTCCAAGAAACCGACATCTTTCAATTTTTCCGGTTGAAGCAGCGGAAGATTTTGCGACAAAGCGTATTCTTTTACCGGTGAAGCCTGCAATACACTGTGATGTTTCCCAGCCGGTTTATCAGGCATAGTGACTACGCCGACCACTTGATACCCGTTTTCAACTAACTTGCGGAGACTTTCAACCGCAAACTCGGGCGTACCCATAAAAACGATGCGAGGGAAATTGTTCATGCTTGATTGATTTTTGTAAGTATTAATTCGTAATAAATCGGATATAAATTTTCTGCAATACTTTTCATTACAACAGAAAAATCTAAATCTTTATCGTGTTTAATTTTCTTTAAAAAGGCCTTCCACATCGTTTGGCGATTTTTATCTTCACAAAAAGAATGTGAAAAAAGAATGTGATTTTCCGTAAAAACTGTATTTCTTTGCCGGAAAGTATGAATAATGGCTTCTCGTAAATTATTTTTATCTACATCGTTATTTTCTAATAAAATATAAACATCGTAAAAATCTTTCATTCGACTATTGAATGTACTAAGCGCAATCATTGCTTGAAATTTTTCGGCAATAATTGTTTCTATTGAGTATGCTTTAATTTCAGGACTTGGCAATTCATTTAACAAAGTCGGATAAATTAAATTAATCGGTGCAGGAGGTATAATGACATCACTAAAACCAATGTCAATCTGTAATCGCTGTTTTATCGTATCAAATTGAGCATTAATAAAAATTCTTACTCCGCTATATTTATCATCTTCCGAAATATCTTCTGCTTCGATGTTGTCTGTATCAAAAACTATGCAATCAGCGTCATACTTCACACTACAAATGGAATGAAAAATATGCTTTATTTGTTCTTTATCGTTGCTGATTTGTTTTGCCAACATGTCAATATCAGTAGTTGGACGAATATGAATGCCCTCAATAGCATATAGTAACGCACCTCCTTTCAGAATAAGATTATTTACATATTCGGATTTTGAAATACGATAAAGCAGTCGTTCGTGTAAATAACGAGTAGTAATAAACTGAAAACTAATCTGTTCTTTTTTAGCGACGTTTTTTAATGTCGCCTTGATTGATATTGTATTTCCCGATTTCATAGCATCGGCATTATCATATTTTGCATAACATTTTCTATTCGAAGCTTGCGAGCATACTTTGCCAATTTGTCAAAATTACGATCTTTTCGTTTAACGTAATTTCTCACTACTTCAATCGCTATATCTATTCCCACTTTATTTCGAAAACGAACAGCATCGCAAACCGACTTTTCCAAATCATATATTTTGATTGTATGCCCGTCTTTTTGAATTTCCACAATCCCCAAATTAAAATATTTTTCCGACCAATAATATAACTTTATAGGCAGATAATCAGGGATTTTTATCTTTTCCTTGTTTTGTAAGGCAATGTGAAATTCAGAAGGATTGTTAGTGGTCAGATTATACTGTTGCCACATCGAAAACATACAAAATACACCCGAAGGAACAGTTTTTGAAATTTCAATTCTTTGATCGGTTATTTTGTCTGAAACTCTGGTATAGACTCCTCGTTTTACTTTTGTAATCAATCCTTGCTCAACCAATTTATTTAGTTGATACCATTGATTACGTTTAGTGAATTTTTTCGTTTCTAAAAAATCACATCCGATATTTGATATTTGATTTACTTCGAGATTCATATTTTTGCACAAATATACGGTAAATATTTATTGTTACCGTAATTTTATGCAACAATCTACTGTTTTTTTCAAATTAGCAGTAGTTCTATACATTTTTTAATTCGACACATGCGCAAATTTAGCGGGTGATTATGTTTTTTTTTACTTTCACCAAATTTATTCTTCATTTATACGTCATATTTGCGTTCCTGTGACTATATTTGCATTCTGTAATCACTCAATCTTATGACAAGAAATTTATTTTTTATTTTAATTCTTTCCCTGTCAGCCGTTTTTTCAAATGCGCAAAACGGGAATAATCCGATTCAGTTAAAAGACATTATCGAACGAAAATACGCTTCGCAAGGCGTGGAAGAAATGCGTTCGCTGCCGGATGGAGAATACTATACGATGCTGAGCAGCGATCGGAAAGCGATTCTTAAGTACGCTTACAAAACCGGTAAAATCACCGATACTTTGTTTAATACGGAAACCGTACGGGAAACCAAGTTGGATAAAATTGACGGCTACTTAATCAGTAATACCGGTTACCGGATTCTGGTTTGGACGAATAGCGAGCCGATTTATCGCCGTTCATGGCAAGCGGACGTGTATGACTACGATGTGCGAAGAAATTTTTTGAAACCGTTATCCGATACCGAAGGGAAAATAAGGATTCCCACTTTTTCGCCCGATGGAAGAATGTGCGCTTATGTAAAGGATAATAATATTTGGTTGAAAAAATTCGACTACGATACCGAATCACAAGTGACTAAAGACGGAGAACCGGGAAAAATCCTGAACGGAATACCCGATTGGGTTTATGAAGAAGAATTTAGGACTACAAACTTGATGTCTTGGTCGGCCGACAGTAAATTTCTCGCTTTTGTGAAATCGGATGAATCAGCGGTTCCTACCTACAGCTTCCAACATTTTGACGGAACGCTCTATCCGGGAAAGTATTCCTACAAATACCCCAAAGCCGGAGAAAATAATTCGGTAGTGGGTGTTTACGCTTATAACACAGACACAAAAGATATTAAAAAAATGGAAGTTCCGATAGACGCCGACGGCTACATTCCGGAAATTCGCTTTACTGAAAATCCGGATCAATTAGCGGTAATGACTTTGAATCGGCGCCAGAATCAATTCAATATGTATTACGCTAATCCGAAATCAACCGTTGCCCGCTTGGCTTTCCGCGACGAGAATAAGTATTACATTGATCCCGATTGGATAGAAGCCATCTGTTTTACGAAAGATAATTTCGTATATGTCAGCGAACGGGACGGGTTTGCTCATGCTTACTTATTTACTATCAACGGTATTCAAGAACGCCAACTGACTTCCGGGAAATGGGATGTTACGGCGCTTTACGGTTATAATCCGGAAACGAAAACGGTATATTATCAATCGGCGGAAGAAAGTCCGTTGCGTCGTTCGGTCTATAAAGCAGACGCCAAAGGCGTTAAAACCAAATTATCGGCAAGGGAAGGAACCAATTCGGCCGATTTCAGCAGTAATTACCAATATTTCGTCAACCGGTTCTCTAATACAACCACACCGACTATTGTTTCTATCTGCGATGAAAAAGGAAAGCAACTCTCCGTATTGAATGATAATTCCGAGTTGCAAAATCTGCTCCAAACGCTTCGCTATCCCCAAAAAGAATTTTTCACTTTCACTACTTCGCAAGGAAATACGCTGAACGGATGGATGTTGAAACCGCTCAATTTTGATTCGAATCGAAAATATCCGACAGTAATGATCCAATACAGCGGACCCGATTCTCAAGAAGTTTCAGACCGGTATGATATGGATTGGGACGTTTATTTGGCTTCGCAAGGATACGTTGTCGTTGCAATTGACGGACGCGGTACCGGTGCGCGCGGCGAAGAATTCAGAAAATGCACGTATTTAAATTTGGGAATTTTAGAATCGGACGACCAAATTGCCGGCGCGCAATATTTAGGAACTTTGCCTTACATTGATAAAAACCGAATAGCTATTTGGGGATGGAGCTATGGAGGATACAATGTTTTAATGGCCATGAGTCGCGGCAACGGCGCCTTTAAAGCCGGAATAGCCATTGCGCCCGTTACCGATTGGCGATTCTATAATTCGGTTTATACCGAGCGATTCATGCATATGCCTAAAGAAAACGAAAACGGATACAACGTTTCATCACCTTTGAAATTGGCAAATAATTTACAAGGGCGGTTATTGCTGATTCACGGTACAGCCGACGATAACGTGCATTTCCAAAATTCGGCGTATTATATGCAAGCTTTGGAAGACGCAGGGATACAGTTCGACACGCAAATTTATCCGGATAAAAACCACAGTATTTTAGGAACAAAAACAAGGCTTCATCTCTACAATCGTGTCATTGATTTTTTGAATAAGAATTTATAAATGAACCTATCGAGCGAACACATTCGGAAACCGGACTGGTTACGGGTGCATTGGGGAAACAACCGGCAGTTTTCGATTACGGGAACGATTGTATCATCCCGAAATTTACACACCATCTGCCAAAGCGGACGATGTCCGAACTTGGGAGAATGTTGGAATCAAGGAGCCGCTACGTTTATGATCGGCGGCGATATATGTACGCGCTCTTGTAAATTCTGCAATACAAAATCCGGAAGGCCTTTGCCTTTGGACCCCGAAGAACCGTTACGAGTAGCGCAATCAATCCGGGAATTAGGATTGAAACATGCCGTGATTACTTCCGTTGACCGGGACGATTTACCGGATGGCGGCGCCGGACATTGGGCGGAAACCCTTCGGCAAATCAAGGGACTTAATCCTCAAACCACTTTAGAAGCGTTAATTCCCGATTTCGGAGGAAATACGAAAAACATTGCCGAAATAATCGCAACAGCGCCGGAAATTATCTCGCACAACATGGAAACCGTTCGGCGGTTAACTCCCCGGGTGAGAAGCGCCGCCCGATACGAACGGAGTTTAGCGGTCTTAAAACAAATCGGAGAATCGAGCGTATTTGCTAAAACCGGATTGATGCTCGGATTAGGCGAAACAGAATCCGAAGTATTCGAATTAATGGAAGACGTGTTGTCGGTCGGTTGTTATTTCTTATCCGTCGGACAATACTTACAACCGTCCCGGAAACATTTGCCCGTCAAAGAATACATTCATCCGGAAATATTTGGAAAATACAAAGAAAAAGCCCGGTCTCTCGGATTTCGACACATAGAAAGCGGTCCCTTGGTCCGCTCCTCCTATCGTTCGGCGAATTTTTTGAACCGGATAAGTCCGGAAATTAAACCTATTTCCCGCGCGTAGCAATCACAACGGCTCCATTCGCTCCCCAAACCCGGTAAATAAACAATACGCATCACGGCATCCCCATTGTCAGATAGTATAAGGGGAAAAATACAGAGGTTATTGTACATCCAAGAGAACCTATTTTTATGGCTTTAAAGTTCATGTGATTATTACCTCTGAGGGTATCCCCGTAGAATATACTTTCACAAATTCCGACACCGTAAGCCTGTGTACGCCCAAGATTCGCGCAATAGCCGACTTGGATACTTTTTTATCCAATAAGGTTTTGATTTCCGCTTCCTTCCCCGTCAATTTTTTGATTTTCGATTTGCTGCCTTTGGGACGACCCAATACGACCCCTTCGGATCGTTTGCGGGCAAGCGCTTCTTTCGTGCGTTGAGAAATGAGGTTGCGTTCGATTTCGGCGGATAAGCCGAAAGCGAATGCGAGAACTTTGGAATTGATGTCGCTGCCCAAACGATAATTGTCTTTGATAGTCCAAACTTGAACGTCGCGATTCATGCACTCGTTGAGAATGCCCATAATCATCAATAAATTTCTTCCGAGACGCGATAATTCCGAACAAATCAGAACATCTTCTTTTTTCATCTTTTTGAGAAGTTTACCGAGTTTTCGCTCTTGAACTGTTTTTGTACCGGAAATGGTTTCTTCAATCCACCGGTCCACAACCATTACGTTTTTGTTGCAAAATTGATTGATTTCAAAACGTTGGTTTTCCACCGTTTGTCTGTCGGTGCTTACCCGAATGTAGCCGTAAGTCATGATTTTTAGTTGTTTAAATTGTTACTGAAAATATCTGTACAAAATAAAGCATTTTCTGTTCAACAAAAAGGTATCTATTTTTATAGGCAGAAGTCCGGCGTTTTCATTAGACAAAACGCCTCTGTCTGCAATTTCAGTTCTGAAAGTTGGGTTGTTTTAAGTCCGATAGAACAGAGTATAAAGGCTAAGGTTGAGGCGGTTGGCACGCCTTTGAAGGATTGGGATATTCACATTAATTATGGCATAAAAACAGGTTTCAATGACGCTTTCATTATTTCCGGAGAAAAGCGAAAAGAGTTGATAGAGCAAGACCCTAAAAGTGCAGAAATTATACGACCTATTTTACGCGGCAGAGATATAAAACGGTACGGTTATGACTTTGCAGATTTGTATTTGTTATTTATACCGTGGCATTTTCCATTACATAATGACAGCTCAATAACAGGTGCTTCTGAAAAAGCAGAACAAGCATTTAGAGTACAATACCCCGCTATTTATAATCATTTGTTAAAGTACAAAAAAGAATTATCGAATAGAAATAAAGCAGAAACTGGAATACGATACGAATGGTACGCTTTACAACGCTGGGGTGCTAATTATTGGGAGGATTTTTCTAAACAGAAAATTATATGGAAGCGAGTTGGTTCCATATTGCGTTTTTGTTTTGATAATGAAAAACACTTCGTTCTTGAT
>JGI24699J35502_11133431_pt1 | contig 10521 bp, 12 predicted proteins | sample TergutMp193P4_FD_35502 | JGI IMG/M metagenome (IMG submission 35502) | reverse complement strand
CCCACGACATCGCTATGCCCGCCAATGTACTTAGTGGTGGAGTGGACGACGAGGTCGGCGCCTAAGGCGAGCGGCTGCTGCAGGTAGGGCGTGGCGAAAGTGTTGTCCACGACGGTGAGCGCCCCGCCGGTATGGGCAATGCTGCTGATGGCTGCGATATCGCTGATGTTGAGCAGCGGGTTGGTGGGGGTTTCGACCCATACGACCTTGGTTTGACCGGGCCGGATGGCGGCTTGCAAAGCGCCCAAGTCGGTCAGATCCACCGGGGTAAACTCAATGCCCCACGGCCCAAAAATTCTGGCGATCAGCCGATAGGAGCCGCCATAAGCATCGGTGGGCAGGATGATGTGGTCGCCAGGCCGTAGTACCGCGCGCAGCAGGGTGTCCTCGGCAGCCAGCCCCGATGCGAACGCGAAGCCTTGCACGGATCCCGCAGCCCAATCCGATGGGGTTTCCAAAGCCGCCAGCGCGGTTTGCAGCGCATCGCGCGTCGGGTTGCCGGACCGCGAATACTCGTATCCGCCCCGCAAGCCGCCCACGCCATCTTGCTTAAATGTGCTGCTCAGATAGACGGGCGGCACGACGGCGCCCGTAGTGGGATCGGGGTCTTGCCCGGCGTGGATAGCGCGGGTGGCGAAGCCGGTGGAGGTCCAATCGTGGTTATCAGATGTCATATCATATCCTAGTTAATGGGTGGTAATGTTTTGCTGTGCCGAGATCAGTAGTTCCGCTGGAGGGCCGGTTCTGGGATACGCTATCACAGCGTCCTAGGTGCTTTATTGCGGGTTGTCCGAACGATTAACCTAAAGAAGTGGCCTAACTTGATTTGCGTTTGCCACTGCTATGATCCTGACTATGGTGCATCCTTTGTTGGCGGGTTTGATTGGATACTCGCTGGGATCGATGAATAGCCCGGTCACCGTCCCTGACTATCATGCTCGGGATATGCAATTGGTGGTGGCATTAAGAGAATTACAACAGCAAATGCGGCATCCGCAATACACTTCAACTAATGTTACTGGCCTGCCTCGCAATGAGATTGATGATGCCTACGAAGAAGGCTTTCACGATGGCGCATCGCAGATGGGGGAGACCTACGCGGATTTGCTAGATCAATTTATTGACGCGATTCTTACTTGATGCCGAAACGTTAATAAGGTTTGAATAGTGGCGCCCGCTGTTATTGGGCGAGGTAAGCGATTAAGTCTTTTTTGGTGACGATGCCGATGGGGTTGCCATTTTCCAGAATCAGAGCTGCATCGTTGCTTTCTAGGGCAGCGGTCACTGCATCCAACCCTTCGCCAGCGCCGACGAATGGGAACGTGGGCTGGGCGCGATCAGAAACAAGGGTGGTCAGTCCGGCGTTATCGGAAGCTAAGGCGTTTAGCAGGGCTGAGGCGGTGACGGAGCCGAATATTTCGCCAGCTTTGGGCGCCTCGTTACCAGCGACCACCAGTTGGGAAACATCGTACTGCTGCATGATGCCGATGGCCTCGCGGACGGTGGCGTCGGGACGGACGGATACCAATGCCGGAATCGCACCCGATTTGGCTCCCAAAACATCGCGCGCCGTCGGTCCTGCCACATCAGCATCGGTCAAGAACCCGTAAGACTGCATCCAAGCATCGTTGAATATCTTAGATAAGTACCCGCGCCCACCATCGGGTAACAACACCACAATCACCGCCCGCGCAGCTGCCGCAGCATCCTCGCGCTGCAACCGCTCGGCCAATCGCAAGGCAGCCACCACGGCCATGCCGCACGAGCCGCCCACCAGCAGCCCTTCCTCGCGAGCCAGCCGCCGCGTCATGGCAAACGAGTCGGCGTCCGACACCGCGATAATCTCATCGGGCACGGAAGTGTCGTAAGCAATCGGCCAAAAATCCTCGCCAACGCCCTCCACTAAATAGGGCCGCCCGTCACCGCCGGAGTACACCGAGCCAGCCGGGTCAGCACCCACGACGACAACGCGCCCGCCCAAGTCAGCAGCGCGCCCAACCGAAGCATCGTGCAAATATCGCCCCGCCCCGGTAATGGTGCCGCCCGTGCCCACCCCGCACACAAAGTGCGTGACCAGCCCAGCGGTGTCGTCCCAGATTTCCGGCCCGGTAGTTTCATAATGCGCTAACGGCCCGTTGGGGTTGGAGTATTGGTCGGGCTTGAACGCGCCCGGAATCTCGCGCGCCAACCGGTCGGACACCGAGTAATACGAGCGCGGGTCATCCGGCGGCACAGCGGTGGGGCACACCACCACCTCGGCGCCGTACGCTTCCAGCACGTCGCGTTTGTCCTTTGCCACCTTGTCCGGGCACACAAAAACACAGCGATAGCCGCGCTGTTGGGCAACCAATGCCAGCCCGATGCCGGTGTTGCCGCTGGTCGGCTCGACGATGGTGCCGCCGGGTTTGAGTTGGCCGGATGCCTCGGCAGCATCTATAATCCGCGCGGCAATGCGGTCTTTGACGGAGCCGCCGGGGTTGAAATACTCGACTTTAGCCAAAACCGTGGCGCTTAAACCGGAGGTAACATGGTTGAGTTTGACCAGCGGTGTGTGGCCAACTAGGTCGGTGATGTGCTCGGCGTAGCGCATTATGTTCGGAGCTTTCCAGATTAGGCGGGATCGCGCCCTAGTTTACCAGCTTCATTCGTTATTGCTTGCTCTCGATAGCGCTTTTTCGCCCAAACAGCCCATGCCACTTCCCGCAATTTTAGCGAATCAGAGCGAGTCGGAGCGAGTCGGAGCTTTCAACTTGCAAAATCGCGGGGGGGGGTATGGTGATTTCAACAGCCCAAGTTTGTCCCAAGTTTGTCCCTAGTGCGTCCACCATAACGATGTGAGTGTGAAACGTGAAATGTAGCAATGGCCATCTGAACGATGCCGATAGTGAGTATTGCGCGGAATGTGGGAGTTCTTTAATGTCTGAAGCTCCGATGGCGGTGGTGGATGAGCAAAATGTTGAGAGCGGCGTTTCGAATGTTGGCTCACGACTTACCGGCGTTGGCGCCTCGCTGCTCCATCGGACTGCAACCAGACTGGAACATCGGGCAGCAGACAATCCGGCGGATGCCGAACACAGAGGATTTCTGCACTCCCTATTTGATACCCATTTTCACGATTATGTCACCCCAATAGTTGTGCGGATATTCTATAAAATCAACATCGCTTTATTTGTTTTGCTCTGGTTAGCTGGAATCATTATGGCCTTTGTTGCTAGTCCCGGCATCGGGTTTGCGGTGTTATTGCTCGGTTGGATACCGGGTTTATGGTATCTGATTTCGATTCGAATGACTTTAGAGGCGGTGTTGGCATTAGTGCGGCTTGCTAAGGATACGCGCCGGATATGGCAACACGAGGAATATCGAGAATTAGATTCATAAAGGAGAATTATTATGTCATATTGTGCTAATGGGCATGAGTGCCCCCCGATGCAAAAGTTCTGTACTAGCTGCGGCGCCGCCGTCAAAAGCGATATGGCGGTAGCGCCAGCTCGGCAAACACAAGAGCAACCATCAGCCGCAAATGTTTATGCCGCCCCGGTCAAAGCGCCGCAGAAAAGCAAAGCTCCGCTTATCGCCGCCCTGGCAGCCCTGGGTTTGGTCGGGGTTGTGGCAGGCATTTCTATTTCGACCGGTGGGCTATTTGGGGTGACGCGACGCGCGGTGCTATCAGAGGTAACTGCCACGGTATCTGAGGTGGCCGTGACGGTTGCCGAGGATGTTATGGATTCCGCCGCCGATGTTGCATCGACGCTCCCGAGGGACGAGAACACCGATGTTCCGATTGAGGCTGTTGCGAACCCTTCCGTTCCCAAATCAGCTACTTCGCCCCAGCCGCAGATTCAGCCCGAGGCGGCCGATGAAATCGCAACGGTATTGGATAGTAAATGCGCTGACCTTACCGCGGCCCAAGCGTTCGCGGTTTTCGAGTTGGCGGATGTGCTAGACCTCGACCTGAGTAATGCGGAATATGCAGACTATGACAACTGTGCTGCATTATCTTGGGTTATCGTGCCGATTGATGGCGGCAGCATCGCGCGCCCATTTGTCTTAGCCTTATTCCATCACGGCGAAGCTGCTGGACTTGCTAGTGTGGCTCCTTTCTACCCTGATGTGCAACGGATTTCCGATAACTCGATTCAGGTAACTTATACTTATGATTACCCCGGCGAAGCACATTCGAATGCCAGTGGACGGGCTATTTCCATATTCGATTGGAACGATGAAACCGGGACTATCATCCGCACCGGTGATATGCCGCCTCGCTGCGATATGGTTCGCTGCTATGAACAAACGAATGATTACCTTGGCGGATACGACTTTCTCGAGCCGGATGCGGTAACGGCTTCGCCAACACCTCCGGCGGCGGCGGGTGCGGTTTTGCCAAATGGCGGCACCCAGCCAACGGTTGCGGCGCACGTTACTATCGCCAGCAACCTGCGCGCTACCCCGGCCTGTAATGGCGCCCGCGTCGCGCGGATTCCCAAGGGTTCGGCTGTGACCGTCACCGGTGCCGAGACCGATGGTTGGTATCCGATAAGCTATGCGGGCGTCGCTGGGTGGATATCTGGAAAGTTAATCGTTGGCGAAGGTGTTGGGCACACGCGGGATTTGTGTGCGAATAGTTAGTGACGCTGAACCCTTCAAGTTTAGAGTTGTTCAAGACGTACCCAGAAAACGTCTCCCACTAAGTCACGGCGAAAGGGTGATCTATGTGTCCTTTCTGTAGAACTCCGCTTCAAAAAGGGGCAATAGTATGTCCGGGTTGCCAAGCAGAGTTGAAGTTCCGAAAACCGCCTTTGTTAAGATACTTAATCGGTTACGCAGTTGGAGCTTTGATTCTTTTTGGCGGGTGTGCATCCTTCTTTGACGGCTCCAACCCAGAAGTCACCGACATTGCAGCAATATTAGGAGGTATAATGCTCATATCGCTTGGGGTAGTTTTGCAACGCCGGGCGCGACGAAAAGCAGCACTTGGTTCTGGTACCTGGGTTCGTACCCCCAGAGAGAGTGGTGAGAGTTGATGACCTAGGCGTCGCGAAAACGCCCCCGCTAGTCATCCTATCTGAGCCGTCTGGGACGGCATGGACACCTGCCGACAATTCGGCGAGTGTAATTGAACTGATTGCCAGTTTGTCGGGTAATTCTACCGGGTCAATATGACTCCGCAGAATAATGATATTAGTATCCACTAGTCCCCGAGTTAGAGGGCTTTTCGACAACTCAGCGTGCATAGGGGTCTGCTAAAAACTGATCTGATATGGCCTGTAAATCGCCACGGAACTGGTCAACATCAATGGTAGGTAAGCCTAACGAAACTGCCGTGAAGTCCTCGTGGGATACAAAGGTGCGATGCCGCTTTATGGGCGTCAGATCTCCTATCGCCCGATTATCCCGAGTCACCAGAAACGACGGGCCATTCTCCACGGCATCCATGATTTCCTGTGACCGCATCCGTAAATCACGTTGATTTATTTGTTCCAGAGAAAGCCCCTGCTGGACGTTACCCATTACTGTATCATACCGCTTAGTGGCACCCAATGGAACAGGGCTTACTAACATGGATACCAGACAGCCAACCACCCAGCCTCTAGGCAGCGGTTTCGCCTTGCCGCGCGGGGCGGTCTCCACCTCAAACGCGGGTTCTGGAGCCGATTATGTGGCGGCGAAAAATGGCCAGCTTGCGCAATACCGGGCGCGGGCAAAGTGGTATCGAGCGCGAGTTCTTAAATACAGCCTAGGAGTTACTGGCTCAGTGCTGTTGGTTGGATTCCTGTTGCTTACCTTAGGTGGTATTGGGGATGCCGGACTATTGGCCGGATTGATTTTTGTGGCGTTGGCGGCGATTGCCATATATGCGATGGTAAGGCTGCGGCGCAATGACTTGAAATTTTTGTCATGCCGGGCTTGACCCGGCATCTCACCTTATCTGGCTAACGCGTTTGCGGGTCAAGCCCGCAATGACGGGAAAACCAGATCGTATTTACCAGCCATTTAGCTATTTGATGCGCTGAAGGTGGGCGGGTCATCAACTTGCGCCGTGGTACGCGACTTTTGGTTCAAGGGGCGTGGACGGTCGAATCGTTTCGAGGTAGGATGGATGACTAACATTTAAACACGACGCTGACTTTTTGAGATTGTAACCTAGATAAAAGATGAACGACCTGACCCGCGGCCCTATTACCAGACGAATCCTCACTTTTGCCCTCCCCATAATTTTGGGCAACCTGTTCCAACAAGTATATATGTTCACCGATGCCCTGATTGTGGGGCGGTTAATCGGTGTCGAAGCCTTCGCAGCGGTCGGCTCTACCCAATCGCTGCACTGGATGATAATCGGGTTTTCCATTGGCGCCTGCCACGGTTTCGCTATTCCGGTGGCGAAAGCGTTTGGGGCTGGCGATCACGCAGCTCTACGCAAACACGCAGCTGCCGCCGTAGTGGTTTGTGCGATAGTCGCCTTAGTTTTGAGCGTTTTAGGTTCCATATTCTCGCCAGCGATTATTACCGCAATGAACGCGCCGCCCGAGATTTTGCACAACGCGATAGTCTATTTTACCGTAACAGTAGCGGGCGCCTCAGCGACTATTGCCTATAACTTTTTGGCCGGTATTTTGCGCGCATTGGGTAACGCCAAGACGCCGCTTTATTTCCTTATTGGATCATCCGTCCTAAACGCCTTGCTAGTACTGCTATTTGTGGGCGTGTTTGGCACCGGTTTGGCTGGCGTCGCTGCCACTACTATCATCGCGAAATCTGCGGCTGCACTAGGTTGTTTGATTTACATCTGGAAAAAAGTGCCGCTGCTCCATTTACAAAAGAGCGACTTCCAAGGTATTGGCAGTGCAGCTCGGGAAGTGGCTCGCAATGGGCTACCGATGGGTTTCCACATGTCTATTATCGCAATAGGCGCTATAGTTTTGCAGGCCGGTGTTAATGCGTTAGGCACCGATGCCACCGCTGCATTTGCAACTGCCTCGCGGGTGGAAAAGCTTGGCAATATGCAACTTAACGCGTTAGGCGTTGCGATGGTGACTTTTGTGGCGCAAAACCGGGGCGCGGAACAATGGCGCCGAATTCGTCAAGGGGTATTCCGGGCGTCACTTGTTGCGACCGCTATTGCCGGTGTTTTGGGGCTTATTCAAGTTATCTTTGGCCGTTATCTAGCTATATTGTTAGTTGGTACTGAAGCTACTGATGTCTTGGATATGTCCGCACAATATTTCCGCGTAAACGGATCGCTTATCATCATTCTGGGTTTGATGTTCATAATGCGCAATACCATGCAAGGTTTGGGCATTCCATCTGTGCCGATGGCGGGCGGCATTTTGGAGTTAGGCGTGCGCGCTGGTATCGGCCTTACGCTGGTGGGTTCACTGGGGTTCTTGGCAGTGTCATTCTCAGGCCCAGCGGCTTGGCTGTCCGCCCTAATCCCTTCCGGGATCTGCTGGTTTATTCAACGCAAAAAGCTAATCGCCAAGGAACGCGCCGCCGAGCAGCAAGCGCTAGCTAGACAGTTAGCAGACGCGACCAGCTTAAACCCGGAGAACCTCGTCGCCGTCGCCTAGCGGTAAGAGGTTAGCTTGGGTTGCAGCGGGCGGTTATTACACTTACCAGCCCGACGTCTGGGCGCCACGGTTCGAGGTGCCAGACTTCGCGGTCGCCAGCCCCGATGGTGTGGCAGATCAGTTGATCGCGCATATTAGGCGCGTCGGCGCTCGGGTCAGCGGCGATGATTTCTTGCCACACGGCCTCCCAACCAGAGAACCCAGCGGTCCGCGCCCACTCGGACGGTCTAACCAGCAGCGATTGGCCACCGCCCTCGCCGCGATCCGTCCACTCCACCCCCAGAATAGCTGTTTCCCCGGCAGGCGGGGCGGTCTGGGTGAGCGTCAAATCGGTGATGCCTTCCGGTGTCGGAATGTTGTCGAGCGTCTCGGCCTGCTCCCGGAGCCGGTCGACTGCCCGGCGCGGCAAATCGGTGGGAATACCGGTAGGCAGATTGGAGGGCAGACTCGACGGCAAATCAGCGGGCAGGCGATCGCGGATTTCGCGTGCGGCCTCAACGGCATCGTCTCGCCAAGTGGCCAGGGGTGGCAGCGTGGGAGCCGCCGGCAGTTGGTTTTGTACGCGTTGCGCGGCGGCGCTGCCCAACTCAGCGCAACCGGTGAGCAGCGATAGCGCTACTAAGGTACCGGCCAGCGCCGGTAGGGCAGGGTTGCGTTTCAACTTAGGCATCGGTCAATCTTAGTTCATCTACGCTCGAACACCCAAATCCCAACAAGCGACCTAGCTGTGGAAGGGTGGTTTCGACTGACGGGCGCTTGGCGCCCTGCTCAATCACCGAGTAGGCGGTCAGGGGTGGCATCACTTCGACAAACTTAATGCCAGCGACGGCTCAACCACCGAGTCAACCGGCAGCTTTGCTAGCGATGTCAGTGCGGTGGAATAAATCAAGACAATCAACTTGCCGAGCAGCCAAATTGGCCTTGGCCCGCGCCTCGGCCAAAGTTGGCGCCCGACCAACAACAAATAACACCCGCCCCCCATTAGTAACAATGTCACCGTTATCGTCAAGCGCGGTACCCATGTGATAGACATCAATATCGGGCAGGGTAGCAAGTTTATCCAACCCAAATACTACCGCGCCCTTTTCATAATCCCCCGGATAGCCTTTGGCAGCTAACACCACCCCAACGCCAGCCTCATCAGACCAAAGCTGATCATGATATGGCTCTAGCTCGGCCATTGTCTCTAATGAGTTATCTAGTAACCGGACCAATAACTCGGCAAGGGGTAGTTGTAAGTTGGCTAAGATGATTTCTGTTTCGGGGTCGCCAAAGCGCACGTTAAACTCAATGACTTTGATGCCATCGGGTGTTTTGATTAAGCCCGCATAGAGTACTCCATTAAACGGAATGCCCTCGGCTTGCATGGCAGCCAAGGTGGGGGCCACAATAGTGCTTAACGCGGTATGACGATCATCGTCGGTAATTAACGGATTAGGGGTATGTGCGCCCATCCCGCCCGTATTTGGCCCCTTATCGCCATCGAAAGCCCGCTTATAATCGCGCGCGATGGGCATGGCAATCGCCCCGCCACTACCATCTGAGTGTGTCGCGGCAAAGGACATTAGCGAGAATTCCTCACCGTCCAAGAATTCCTCAATAACTACCCGATGTCCGGCAGCGCCAAACTTGTTATCGGCTAACATATCGGTAACGGCTTGCTTAGCTTCAGCTAAGGTTTGCGCGATTATCACGCCTTTACCGGCAGCCAGCCCATCGGCCTTTATCACAATTGGTAGGTTTTGAGTTTCCAAATATGCTAACGCCTCGGGCAATGTAGTGAACTCTTGATATTCGGCGGTCGGGATGCCGTACTTCGTCATTAACTGTTTTGCAAAGGCCTTAGAACCCTCTAATATGGCGGCGGCTTGCGTCGGCCCATAAGCGCGTAACCCGCGAGCCTGAAAAACATCAACTAACCCAGCCACTAAAGCGGATTCCGGCCCGACAATCGTCAAGTCAATCTGATTATCCTCGGCAAAAGCTGCCAATCCCATTACATCGTCATCGGAAATATTGACTAAAGTGGCCTCAGCCGCCATGCCAGCATTCCCGGGTGCCGCATATATTTGAGTTACCTCATCGTCATGCAACTTTTTGACGATGGCATGTTCGCGCCCACCCTTACCAACTACCAGTACCTTCACGCTAAATATCCTAACCTAGCGTCGCAGCATTGGCTTAGTGCATGTGGATACCCGCATTAGCCGCGCGCTCCAAGGAAGCGATGATTTCTGCCTCGGCACCAGCCTTGCCCACCCAGTGCGCACCCTCGACCGACTTGCCCGGCTCCAAGTCTTTGTAAACCTCAAAGAAGTGCTGAATCTCCAGCCGGTGGAAGTCTGAAACGTCGTCAATGTCCTGCCGCCACGCCGCGCGCTGATCACCGGATGGCACGCATAGCACCTTGTCGTCGCCGCCCATCTCGTCGGTCATGCGGAACATCCCCAACGCCCGGCATCTAATCAGGCAGCCGGGGAAGGTCGGCTCCTCAAGCAGCACCAACGCATCCAACGGGTCGCCATCCTCACCCAACGTGCCCTCAATGAACCCGTAGTCATCCGGGTATCGGGTGGAAGTGAACAGCATCCGATCCAGCCGGATACGCCCGGTCTCGTGATCCACTTCGTACTTGTTGCGCGACCCTTTCGGGATTTCGATGGTGACATCAAACTCCATGCTTCTTAGTCTGCCATGCTTCTTGAGGTAGGGTTGGATGACGCGACCAAGACGGCGACAGCGATTTAGGTAAGACAGGGGGAAGGCGCGATGGGACGGCATCGACGGGAAACATCGCAGCAGTCCAAAGCGGTTGTGCGCCAACACCACCATCGCCGGGCGGGCATTGTACTGGCCGTACTGTGCACCATCTTGGCAGCGGCGGGTGGATATGTTTACGCCGATGCGCGCGACGTATTACCTGATTTTGCCCCCCAATTCGTTACTCTGGCACCGC
>JGI24699J35502_11133432_pt1 | contig 10535 bp, 8 predicted proteins | sample TergutMp193P4_FD_35502 | JGI IMG/M metagenome (IMG submission 35502) | reverse complement strand
TGACTTTAAGCACGCTGTTAAGTTCTCAAGGTTCAGGTGCGACCCTCGCTTTGGCTCTCACCGCTGCTTGGGGCAACTCGATCAACTCTACCGGTTCATTTGACCTTTGTCAACTCCGGGTTTTTGACCCTTCTATCATTTTCTCAGGATCCTGAACATTTGCTCTGGCGTCCTGATCGAAATCAGAAACCCTTAGTGACTAGCACTTTTACTTTATCAGTTTCTGTGTTCGTCCCTCGGGCTAGATAAACTTACCTCAGCTGCCGAACCAGTGTCAAGTCCTGTGGGCAACGAATCCGTGCTCTTGCGGGATGACTACCGGGAATGCTCATGCAGGCCCTTTTCGTGCCAAGAGGGCTTTACTGCGGCCTTCCCCGCGATCCCCCATCTGAGTTAGAATTATAGGCTGTTATTTTCCGGGAGAGGATGATCATTGGCTAACCAGTCTTCCCAAGAGCGCGAGTTTACCGCCGAGCAGGCGTACGTCGATCTCGTACTCGGCCAGCTGCGCCGCGAAATGAACTCAGCCAAAGACTTGGCGCAAGAGTCGAAGGCGCGCTTCACGTCTGACCGCGATTCATGGGTACGGGAGGAGGACGGTACCGCATTGTTCGAACGCGACGCTTTCGCCTTTCTCGCAGCACGGCGTATGGCAGCACTCGACGGCGAGCATGAGGGACTGGTTTTCGGCAGGTTGGACTTCACCGACAAGGAGAAGACCTACATCGGGCGGTTGGGCATCCGTACTCCCGACTACGAACCGCTCGTCATCGACTGGCGCGCGCACGCCGCCGAACCTTTCTACAGAGCCACTCCTGTCCAGCCCATGTCGGTGGTGCGGCGCAGGGTGCTCACGTCCCGCGATGACCGCGTCATCGGGATCGAAGACGACGTGCTCATGCCCGACGACGTACCCGACGACATGACCGTCATCGGCGACGGCGCGCTCATGAAAGCTCTGGGACGGGCCAGGGGCCCGCAGATGCAGGACATCGTGGCCACCATCCAGGCTGAGCAGGACGAAGTCATCCGCGCCCCGTACCAGGGGTTCACCCTCATCACGGGAGGTCCGGGGACGGGGAAAACCGTCGTCGGCCTGCACAGGGTGGCGTTCCTGCTCTACACGTACAGGCGCCGGTTCACCAATGGCGGGGTGCTGGTGATCGGACCCTCCTCGATTTTCATGGACTATATCGCACGCGTCCTGCCGTCCCTGGGCGAGGAAGCTGTGACTCTCAAAGCACTCGGCCATGTGGCCGACGACGTGCTGGGGTTCTCCTCCACACTGCGGGACAGCGAGGAGGCGATGGTCCTCAAAGGCGGGCTTCACATGGCCCGGATCCTGAGCAAGCTGGTCGAACTCCCCCGGACCGAGCCGAAAGACTTCATCGTGACGGTCAAGGGCGAACCGCTGACGATCAGTCGGGTCGAATTGGCCAAGATCCGTCGGAACGCGTTGGGGCGGGCGCCGTACAACCAGGCCCGTGAGTTTGCGGAGACGGAGATTCTGGCCTCGCTGTGGGTGCAGAGCGAAGCGCGGACGGATGTGGAGAGTTACGCCTTGTTCGAAGATTTGGTACGAAACTCCTGGGCGTACTCCACGTTCATGGACGCGTGGTGGCCGGTGCTCACTCCGACGCAGGTTCTGGCGAGGCTGAGCGACACCGAGTTGGTGCTGCGCCTGTCGGATCTGACCAAGGAGCAGGCGAGCACCCTTGCCGCGTCCATCGATGAGGAGAACTGGACCATGGGCGACATCGCCTTGCTCGATGAGCTCGCAGGGCTGCTCGGACCCGTGCCGCATGTGGATGAGGAGGACAGCGACGAGGTCTTCTTCCCCGAAGGGATGGACGAGGTGGTCACGATCACCGAGAAGCTGACCGATAGCCGTGAACTGGAGTCGGGTACGATGCACACCACGTACGCCCATGTGCTTGTCGACGAGGCGCAGGACATCACGCCCATGCAATGGCGGATGATCAACAGGCGCGGGGCCGGCGCGTCGTGGACGATTGTGGGAGACCCCGGACAGTCCAGTTGGCCAGACAAGGAGGAGCCCGGGCGCGCTTTGGACACCCTCATCGGGTCGCGTCCGCGCCGGTCCTTCCGTCTGTCCACCAATTACCGCTCGCCCAAAGAGGCGTACGACCTTGCCACGGCGTACATCCGTCGGATCGAACCGGACACCGACATTCCCGAGGCGGTACGGTCCACTGGGATCGAGCCCCGGCTGGTGGTGGCCCCGCGGGTGGAATTGGATGTTGTTTTGTCTGACGAGGTTTCCCGGTTGTTGGATGAGGTCGAAGGTACAGTGGGGGTGATCAGCGCCATGCCCGTCAGCGTTCCCGAGGATCCGCGGGTGATCATGCTGGATCCGTACTCCTCGAAAGGGTTGGAATTCGACGCCGTCGTGGTGGTGGATCCCGACGGGATTGCCTCCGGTTCGGCCAGCGGGGACCGTACGCTCTATGTGGCACTGACGCGGCCCACCCAGATCCTGGTCACCATCGACTTGGACCAGGAGGGTACGTGGAGAGCTGGGCTCTGACCCCTCGCCATCCTGGACTAGCGGTGCAGATTCCGCCAGATGTCGAGGGTGGCTTTGGAGCGATTTTGGGTGAAGAAATGGAGGCCGGGGGCTCCGCGGTCGAGGAGTTCTTGGCATAGGTCTGTGGCAATGTCGGTGCCGGCTCGGCGTACGGAGGCGGGATCGGGAGCACAGTCCAGGCGGGAGCGGATGGATTCGGGGATCTCGGCGCCGCTCATCTCGGCGAACTTCGTCACCTGGGAGATCATGGTGATCGGCATGATGCCGGGGATGATCGGGATCTCGCAGCCCAGCGATCGTACCCTGTCGACTAAATCGAAGTATGCCTGAGCACGGAAGAACAATTGGGTGATGGCGAAACTTGCGCCTGCGTGCCACTTGTCCGTGAGGATCCGGGCGTCGAGCCCCGGGTCGCGTTGGGCGGGATGTGGATCGGGGAAAGCCGCCACGCCCACGCAAAAGTCTCCGGTGTCTGTGATCAATTCCACTAGTTGAGTGGCATTGGCGAGCCCTCCGGGATGCTGGACCCAGGGAAGGGTCGGGCCGCCGGGCATGTCGCCGCGGATGGCGAAGATGTGGCCCACCCCTCCTTGGGCGTACGAGTCGATCACCGAGACGAGATCGAGGACCGACTGGCCCACACAGGTCAGATGTCCCATCACCCTCAGGTCGGTCTGAGTCGAAAGACGCGTCGTGAGGTCGACGGTACGGTCGCGTTGGGAACCGTTGGCACCATAGGTCACCGAGACGAAGTCCGGGTTGAGGGGTGCCAAGTTGGCGACTGTACGCCAAAGTTGGTCCGAGGCGGCGTCGTCTTTGGGTGGGAAGAACTCGAAGGAAAAGGAAGGATGCTTGCCGTCTGCAAGGAGGTCGGCAATGGTCTGGGAGCGGTCAAGGGATGACGGTGCCTGCGGCAGGATGATGGGATCCGGTGTACTCATGCCGTACGCTCCACGGCGGCGTGGACGAGGGCCATCAGGGCGTACGCGCCTTCGGTATGGAGGTCGAGACGGTGGAGGAACTTCATTCCCGCTGACGCCTCAGTGACGATGGCCTTCTCGGTCGCGTCGACCGCGCCGGACTCGATCAGTATCCGCCGGGCTTCCCCGACGTCGGTCTCGGTGAGACTGGGATCCCCCAACATACTCGTGAGCAGGCGGGCGTCGTCGGGGGCTGCGCTCATCAGCGCATAGCCGACCAGTACCGTCTTCTTTCCCTCCCTCAGGTCGTCGCCGGCGGGCTTGCCCGTCACAGCGGGATCCCCGAAGATTCCGAGCAGATCGTCCCTCATCTGGAAGGCGTACCCCACATGGGCCCCGAAACGGCTCAGCCCCTGCTGGGTGTCGTCCCCGGCCAACCCGAGGGCCGCGCCGACTTGGACCGGACGTGAAACGGTGTACCTCGCGGTCTTGAACTCCATGACCAGATTCGCCTCCGTGATCCATTCCTCACCCTGGGACGGCTTGTCCTGATGGATGAGGTCGAGGAATTGTCCCGCCACGACTTCGGAGCGCATGGCGTCGAGGTACGGCCTGGCCCGCTTCAGCCTCTCAGCGGAGATGGTGGCTTGCTCCACCATCGATCCCGACCAGGCGAACAGCAGATCCCCCATCAGCAGAGCTGCGCCACGCCCAAAACGTCGGGAGTCGCCCTGCCAGCCCTGGGCCTTGTGGTACGCCTCGAAGTACCGATGGGCAGCCGGGGCGCCGCGCCGGGTATCCGATTCGTCGATCAGGTCGTCGTGGACCAGTGCCGACAGGTGCAGCAGGTCCAGGCTCGCCGCGATGTCCATCACGGATTCGGGAGGATCCTTCTCCGCACCGGCGGCTGCCACGTACCCCCAATAGCAGAAGGCGGGACGCATTCTCTTGCCGCCCTGCGCGAGACGATGCACCTGGTCCCACACCATGTCCAGCCTGTCGCCGGTCTGCGACAGCAAGTCGCGTTGGGTGTCGAGGAAGTGGTCCAGACTGGCCTGTACGTCGGACAGGAATTCGTCGTTGAGGGGTTGTTGGGGATCGAGTTTCATAGCGCTCCTTGATACGTGGCTTGGTCCCTGCGCAAACGGCGGAGATAGGAGGAGTACGGTCCGACCATCTCCTCCGATTGAGTCCACACTCTCGTTGCTCCTTGTTTAGCGGCTTCTTCCAGGTCTTTCATGGTCTCACATCCGTTCACGAACCACACCATGGCGAGATCGGCGGCGGCCATCTCCTCCACCAAACCTTCTGCTTGAGCATCGACCACACAGTACGAACATCCGGCGGCCCTCGCAGCGCGGGCTTGCTCCACGCTCCAGACCTGGCATCCGACGACCCTTCCGAACCATCGGTAACTGTGGCCGGGCGACTGCATATGGATCACGTCGGCGGCGACGTCTCCGCACGGCTCCGCAGCGCCAACCAGGGCGCGGCGAGCCACTTGGCGGGCTGAAGCAAGGTTTTGAGACAGGGCCTCATCCGGCCCGGTGAGGACGATCATTCCGGCGCCTTCCCGTACCCTCTGGGCGCACCATGCCATCCATTGGCCGCGGTCCTCACATGCCCGGGTCTGGACGCACACCCGTGTACGCTCCAACCGAATCCCAGGGGACCATTGCACTGTCATAGCCACCAGACTAGCAAGAAACAGCGGTACCCCACGGTGCGCCTCGTGGAATTCGGATGGTATTCTCCTACACTCGAATGTGGAGTAATTCGACCTTCGAGGAGTTTCTGTGTCCGTGTCTCAAAATGACAGCCTCATTGGTTCTGTCTTGGGCGGACGCTACGAGATCGTCGCGCGGATCAACCGTGGGGGTACAGCGGTTGTCTACCGGGGCATCGACCGCCGCCTGGGGCGTACAGTGGCTGTCAAGGTCATTCACTCAGACTTGTCAGGCGATCCCGACTATGTGAAGAGGTTCGACCGGGAGGCACGGGCCGCGGCCATCCTCTCCCATCCCAACATTGTCGCTGTCTTCGACCAGGGCCACGCCTCCGAACGGCCGTACATCGTCATGGAGTACATCAGGGGCCAGTCGCTGCGCTCGATCATCGCCTCCTCTGCCCCCCTTCCGCCGACGTTGGCGCTGGGGTACATCCATGAGGTGGCCAAAGCGTTGGCGGCGGCCCACGACGCGGGCATCATTCACCGGGACATCAAACCCGAAAACGTGCTCATCACCAACGATGGACAGGTCAAAGTCACCGATTTCGGGCTGGCGAAATCCATCACCGCCCAGACCTCGACCGCTTCCCACGGGGTACTGATGGGAACCATGAGCTACATCTCCCCGGAAATCCCGGTGTCGGGAGTCTCCTCGAAGGCGTCCGACATCTACTCCACGGGTGTGATGCTGTACGAAATGCTCACGGGGAAGAAACCGCACACCGGGGACGACCTCTCGCAAGTGTTGTACAAGCACGTCCACGAGGACATCGGCCCGCCTTCGCAGGCTCTCGCAGGCCAGGCGAAGAGTCGTATCCCGGACTATGTGGACGCTCTGGTCGTGGCCTGCACATCACGCGACCCCGCATTGCGCCCTGCTGACGGGCGGGCGCTGGAGGAGAAGGTCGCCAAGGCCCAGAAGGCCCTTGACGCGGGACTTCTGCACGACGCCGAGTTGGTACGGGAGTTCAGCGGCGGGGATGCCGAACCCGAGAAGACTCCGGTGGCACCCGATCCGATGTGGCCGGTCGCTGCTGCTGTGCCCGTTCGGGACACCCCGCCGCCCCCTGCGACGACGAAGCTCGCCAAAGTCTCACACCGGGATCCCCCTATCCGTAAAGAAAAGAAGAAACGGAAGTTCCCTCTTCTCCCTCTGATTCTCATCCTCGCTGTGGTACTGGCCGGATCGGGGTTCGGGTACTGGGCGGCAGTGGGACGATGGACCCATGTCCCGGCTGTGGCGGGGATGACTGAACAGGACGCCACGGCGCTGGCGCAAACCGATTCCCTCCAGGTCGACAGCCTTCAGGCGTACTCGGAGACCATCGACATCGGCCATGTGATCCGGGTCGAACCCGACCAGGGCAAGCGAGTGACGAAAGGCTCGACTGTCACCCTGTACGTCTCGAAGGGGCCGGAACGGTACGACATGCCCACTGTCGTCGGTTTGTCGGAAGCCGACGCGCGCACAGCTATCTTGAACGCACACATGGCCGTTGGCACGGTCACCCAGGATTGGAGCGAAACCGTCGCGGAAGGGCTGGTCATTTCGGCTTCCCAGGACGCCGGGGCATCGCTCAAACCCGACACCCCCATCGATTTGGTCATCTCCAAGGGACGCGAACCCATCCCTCTTCCTGCGTACGCGGGCCAGCTGGCGGACACGGCGTCCCAGGCGTTGACCGATGCAGGTTTCACCGTCACCACAAGCGAGGACAACTCTCCGAGCGTACCCACGGGCAACGTCATCAGTCAGGATCCCGCGGGATGCGACACGTGCACAGGGTACCGGGGGGACGCCGTCTCGCTGGTCGTTTCCATCGGGCCGAAGATGATCGCCATCCCTCCCGTACGGGGGTTGTTCCGCAACGACGCGATCACCACATTGAAGAATGCGGGGTTCGATGTGTCAGTGGATTCTTCCGCATTTCCTTTGGGGTACGCGACGGGGACGTCCCCGACCTCAGGAGTCATGGCGGCCGAGGGGTCCACGGTGACCCTGTACATCGTTTAGGATTAGCGACCTGCCTCGGCGGGTCCCACCCCACTTATGCTCAGACAGGAATCCCTGCGGGATTCCTGTCTTGCGCCAGTGGGGTGCCCCCCCGCCGGGCGCGGTCGCAATGCTACAAGCTATAACCTGCTACAGGGTCAGTGGACGGGTATCGCGCAAGTCGGTGAAGAGGGTCATGGTCATCTCGGTGAGGCGGGAGAAGGTCAGGGCCCAACCGCGCTCGTTGATCAGGCCGTCGTGGATGAGGAAGCTATGGGGGGCGCGGACGGCTCGGACGAAGTCGATGGTTTCCTTCATCGCGCACCAGGGGCCGTGGGCGGGGGTGGCGAGAATGTCGATTCCTTCGGGGATCGCGTCGAGTTCGTCGCCGGGATGGAAGAAGGTCGGTTCGCCCGGAGCCGTCAGTACCATGCCGACGTTGCCGATGCGGGGGATGTCGGGGTGGATGATGGCGTGCTGGCCGCCGACTCCGGTGATGGTGGTACCGCCGATCATGACGGCTGAACCTGCGGGGAAGCGCTCCGCGGCGGGAAGGTCGTAGGCGTCGGGGACGTTGGGTTCAACGAACCACTGAGCGGAAGGGTTGTTCGCGATCAGGACGGGGATCCACTCCGGATCGATGTGGTCGGGGTGGGTGTGGGTCACCAGAACGGCGTCCAGATCCTTCAGATCATGCCAGGCGTCAGAGAAGTTGCCGGGATCGATGAGGATCCGGGCAGTGTCTGTTTCGACCAAAACGGCCGCGTGGCCGAGGTGCGTGACGTTCATTCCGCTCCTTCCAGAATGGAGGCGAGGATCCGTCCTGCTTCCACGCACTCATCGAAACTGACGTCGAGGTGGGCTACCGCGCGTACCTCGCGTACTCCCACTTTGGAAATCTTGAGGCCTTTTTCGGAGGCGCGGAAGATCACTTCGTCGGCGGTGAGAGTACCGGTCGACACGACGACGATGTTGGTCGGTACCGAGGCGGGCACTGCCCATGGGGCGCGTGCGCGGATCTCGTCGGCGAACGCGCTGGCGGCGAGGTTGTCGTCCGCCAGACGCTGAAGGTTGTGGTCGAGGGCGTAGATCCCGGCGGCAGCGAGGATGCCCGCTTGACGCCAGCCCCCGCCCAGTCTCTTGCGCTGGACCCTGGCTCTGGCGATGTTGTCCCCGCTGGAGGCCAGAAGGGTACCGATGGGGGCGCCGAGCCCCTTGGACAGGCACAGGGTCACTGTGGTGGCGAGTTCTCCGTAGTCCTTCAGTTCGGTCCCCGTTGCCATGCAGGCGTTCCCGAGCCGGGCGCCGTCGAGGTGCAGGCCCATGCCGTTCTCATGGCAGAAGGACGAGATCTCGCGGACGTTGTCGAGAGGCTGGATGGCCCCGGACGCGAAATTGATGGTGTTCTCCAACTCGATGGCTTGGGTTTTCACCAGGTTTCCGCCTTCGTAGGAGACCATCGGTTCGATGATGTCCAGGCTGGCCACGCCTTCGTTCGAGGACCAGGTACGGGTGGTGATTCCATGCACCGCTTGGTGGGCGCCCATTTCGGCGCGGACGATGTGGGCTTTCTCGTCGCACAGCACCTCCGTGCCGCGCTCGGCGTTCAGCCAGATCCCCAACAGGTTCGCCATGGACCCGGTCGCACAGTACAGTGCCGACTCCTGGCCGAGAAGTTCTGCCCCCTTCGCCTCCAGGAGGTGTACGGTCGGGTCCTCGTCGTAGACGTCGTCGCCGACCTCGGCATGCGCCATGGCTTCCCTCATGGGCTCGGACGGCTTGGTCAATGTGTCGCTTCGTAAATCCATGACATCCACCCTACTCCGTTGTCATCCCGCTAACGGCAGGGAGGACACTTCGTGGGGTGAACTAGAAATCCATGGAGACGAAGTCCCGGGCGGGGCGTTCGATGGTGGAGAGGCGGTCGGCAACCATGAAGGCCAGTTCCAGGGACTGGGCTCTGTTCAGCCTCGGGTCGCACACCGTCTCGTACCTGTTGGCGAGGTCGGATTCCTTCAATTCCGTCGCACCCCCCACGCACTCGGTCACGTCGTCGCCCGTGAGTTCCACATGGATCCCTCCCGGCCAGGTGCCCAGAGCCGCGTGGACGTCGAAGAAGCCGTTGACCTCCTCGGTCACATCGGCGAAGGAACGAGTCTTGTACCCACTGGAGGACGTGAATGTGTTGCCGTGCATGGGATCGCACACCCAACACACCTTGCGCCCAGTGGCTTCGACGGCTTGGACGATGGGCGGGAGCAGGTCGCGTACCTTCGACGCGCCCATGCGGGAAATGATCGTCATCCTCCCCGGTTCGCGGTCCGGGTCCAGGGCTTCGACGAGCTCCACGACCTCTTCCGGGGAGGCGGAAGGACCCACTTTGAGCCCGATAGGATTGCGCAGGCACCGAAGCAGGGCCACATGGGCGCCGTTCACCTGGCGGGTACGGTCGCCGATCCACAGCAGGTGACCTCCCACGTTGACAGGGGTGCCAGTACGGGAATCTATCCTTGTCAGAGCATGCTCGTAGTCGATCAGCAGGGCCTCGTGGCTGGCGTAGAAGTCCACCGTGCGGAAAGAATCGTCGTTGACCCCGCAGGCCATCATGAAGGCGAGCGCCCGGTCGATCTCCGCGGTGAGCTGTTCGTACCGGGCGGCGACGTGCGCCATCCGTACGAAATCGGCATTCCATGTGTGCATGGATCTCAGGTCGGCGAAACCGCCCTTGGTGAACGCCCGTACCAGGTTCAGCGTGGCCGCTGAAGCGTTGTACACCTGGAGGAGGCGACGCGGGTCGGGACGGCGCGCTTCCGGCGTGAACTCGAACCCGTTGACCGCGTCCCCGCGGTAGGCGGGAAGGGTCACACCGTCACGGGTTTCGGTGTCGGAGGACCGGGGTTTGGCGAATTGTCCGGCAATGCGCCCGATTTTGATCACCGGCACCTCGGCCGCGTACGTCAGCACGACTGCCATGGACAGCAAAACCCTCAGCCGTCCGCGGATCGAGGAGGCGGTCACCGCCTCGAATGTCTCGGCGCAATCCCCGCCCTGGAGGATGAACGCGCGCCCCACGGCTGCGTCCGCGAGCTTGTCACGAAGGGCGTCGCACTCACCGGCGAAGACCAGCGGAGGAAGAGCCCGCAGCTGGGTGAGCACTCTGGCGAGCAGCGCCTGATCTTCGTACGTGGGCTGCTGGGGCGGGTGCAGAGCGTGGAGGGAGTCGAGAGAGGGTACGTCGTTCACATCACCATGCTAGTCGCCCGGGGTGGTTCACGCGTTCTTTTCTCGGCCCTTGGCTTGGGTGACTGCTTTCGGATGGTACGAGTACTCGTTCACCATCTCCTG
>JGI24699J35502_11133433_pt1 | contig 10559 bp, 8 predicted proteins | sample TergutMp193P4_FD_35502 | JGI IMG/M metagenome (IMG submission 35502) | reverse complement strand
AATTATCTGCCAATTTTACATAATTCTATGCCTGTTTTTTTCCGATAAGGCGATTAAGACGGAATCTCAATAATCCAAATTTTTTGCTTGCGGATTTTAGAAGATATATAAAAATTGCAGAGGCTTTCTCCTTCGGAGAGTGAAGAGAATGGTAACCTCAGTTTTTAATCAGTTATGACTGACTATAAAGCCGCAAGGAAGTTGAGATAACTAAGCCTTGCGGCTATTGATTTTTAGACATAAGAAAGTGGAATAAGAACGCAAGCGAAGCGCAGAGAAAACAACTCAACGCAGGTATGGCTTAGCGGGGCGCTCTTTTGTACAAGATTATCGCAATAAAGGAATAAACAATATTAGGAATCCAAACGGCGACGAAGGGACTTACTAATCCAGATACGGCGAATGAAGATGTAACTTGCATAAATAAAATATAGGAAAAGCTGAGCAACAATCCAAGCCCAATGTTAATGCCCATTCCTCCTTTTATTTTTCGAGACGACAAAGAAGCTCCGATGATAGTGAGAATAAATGCCGTAAACGAAGTCATGAATCGCCGGTGATATTCAATTTCAAAGTCTTTAATGTTTCCTATGCCCCGTTTCTTTTGACGGTCGATGTATTTTTTCAGCGCTGGGGTCGTCATCTGTTCGCAATCGTAAGCCGAAATCATGAAATCAGACGGAATAATTGTCAGCGTAGTGTCAATCTTTTGGCCTATTCGAACTTCTTCTTTCATCCCAATAAAATCGCGGATCATATAATCTTTGACAGTCCAATGGTAGGCCGAATCCCAAACAATCTGCTGAGCGGTCATACGGGATTTCAGTTGTTTTCCTTCAAATTTATCTAATGAAAAACGCGAACCGGTATTGGTGTAGGTATCGAATCGATCGAAATAAGCGAAAAGTTCCGGCTCTACTTCCAATTGGATATTTCCGGAATACAATACCCGCCTGTCTTTTACGTATTTATTTTCGAATTCAAGACGCACAACGTTGGCCGGAGGAATGATATAACTATTTAAAAGAAAAGTCATAATGGATATTAAAGCGGCCGAGATCATGTAAGGTCGCATCAAACGCTTGAAACTGACCCCGCTCGATAGCATGGCGATGATCTCCGAGTTATCGGCCAGGCGCGAAGTGAAGAAAATGACGGCAATGAAAACAAACAGGGGACTGAACAGATTGATGAAATACGGAATAAAATTGAGGTAATAATCCCAAATAATGGCTTTGGTCGGCGCTTCGTTCCGGATGAACTTGTCTAATTTTTCGTTGAAATCGAATACGACGGAAATGGCTATAATCAGCACGATCGCAAAAACGTAAGTGCCAAGAAATTTTTTAATGATGTACCAATCGAGTATTTTCATCGCCTGAAAAATTAAATTCTGTTTTGAAAGGAGGGAATAACGGACGATTTCCACTCGGTAAAATCGCCGGCGACAATATGCCTGCGCGCTTCTTTCACCAGCCAAAGATAAAATGCCAAATTGTGAATGGACGCTATTTGCAAACCCAATACTTCATGGACCGAAAACAAATGATGCAGGTAAGCCTTGGAGTGAAAAGTATCGATCCTCGAAGCGCCATCAGCTTCAATTGGCGAAAAATCCATTTCCCATTTCTTATTGCGTATATTGATAATCCCATCTTTTGTAAAGAGTTGTCCATTTCTTCCATTTCGAGTAGGCATAATGCAATCAAACATGTCGACGCCTCTTTCAATCGCTTCCAGCAGATTAGCTGGCGTTCCGACTCCCATAAGATAACGGGGTTTATCTTCCGGCAAAATACCGTTGACCAATTCGATCATTTCGTACATTTTTTCAGTAGGTTCGCCTACAGCCAATCCCCCGATCGCGTTTCCGTCCGCTTCTTTCGAAGCTGCATTTTCGGCGGCTTGTTTCCGCAAATCTTCGTATATGCAACCTTGTACAATGGGAAATAAACTTTGCCGATACCCGTATTTTTCTTCTGTTTCGTTGAAACGTTTCCAGCAACGATCCATCCATTTTTCCGTCAACGCCAATGATTTTTTTGCATAGGAATAGTCTGCATCGCCCGGAGTGCATTCGTCGAAGGCCATTACAATATCCGCACCGATGCTCCGTTGAATATCCATTACTTTTTCAGGCGTAAAAAGATGCTTCGATCCGTCGATGTGCGAACGAAATTCGGCGCCTTCTTCTTTCAATTTCCGGTTTTCCGATAAGGAAAAAACCTGAAAACCGCCGCTATCGGTCAGTATTGGACGATCCCATCCATTGAAACGATGCAATCCGCCCGCACGTTCCAAAATTTCGATGCCTGGCCGCAAATACAAATGATAGGTATTCCCCAAAATGATTTCTGCTTTGACGTCTTCTTTCAATTCATTGAAATGTACTGCTTTGACAGTTCCTTGCGTACCTACGGGCATAAAAATAGGCGTTTCAATCACTCCGTGATCTGTTGTGATTAAACCTGCGCGGGCCTTGGATTTTTTATCGGTGTATTGTACTGTATAATTCATTGAGTAAAGAGGTTCATGCAGAAGGGGTAGATTTGATCCAAAGTTCAACGGCCTTCCGAATGGATTGCAAACCAAATTTTTCGGGAAAGATATCTTTTGCTTCCAGAAAAAACAAATCGTCTACGTCATCCGCTGGATGAAGGACAGAAATATCGTTGACGACACAATGATAAAATAAGTCGACCGTATGAATATTCATTCCCGAATAGGGATAAATATTCGGCAAAGAAAACAAATAATGCAGGTTGTTGACCTGCAATCCGGTTTCTTCTTTTATTTCTCTTTGAATGGCTTCTTCGGCTGTTTCGTATAAATCGATGAAACCGCCCGGCAAATCCCAGCTCCCTTTTGACGGTTCTTTGGCGCGACGAGCTATCAACAGCCGCTCGCCGCAGGTGATGAAAGCTGCGGTGGCGGCTGAAGAATTGAAATAATAGGTAAAACCGCAACTTTCGCATTTTTTGGATTTAAAATTATTTTCCAAAAAATGGGAAGAGCCGCATTTAGGACAATATTGGAAAGCGTCCAAAGGATGCACGGAAGAGAAAGGCGAATAGGACTCTTTGTTCATTCAACTCCCGCCAACGCCGGGTCGATGATGATTCGTCCGCAATGTTCGCAAACAATGGTTTTTTTACGTAGTTTTATATCTAATTGTCTCTGAGGAGGAATTTTATTGAAACATCCCCCGCACGCGTCCCGTTGAATATACACTACCGCTAAACCATTCCGTACGCTTTTCCGAATGCGTTTGAATGCCGCTAACAAACGCGGTTCGATTGTTGTTTCGAGCTGTTTGGCTTTTTCCCGCATTTGTTCTTCCTGAATTCTTGTTTCAGAAATAATTTCGTCCAATTCATCTTTTTTCGACTTCAAATCGGCTTTCCGTTCTTCATACTGATGTTTGCATTTTTCTATTTCATTAGCCACCATTTTCGACTCGTGCATAAATTCACGAATGCGTTTTTCGGCTAATTCCACTTCTAATCCCTGAAATTCGATTTCTTTCGATAAGTTATCGAATTCGCGGTTGTTGCGGACATTGTCTAATTGCGCCTTGTATTTTCCTATCAGCGAGTTGGAGTCGGTAATTTTGATTCTTTGCTGACCGATAGCCGTATCTAATTCTCTCGCATCCGCTTGAAAATTTTGAATACGGGTTTGAAGTCCAGCTACTTCGTCTTCTAAATCTTGTACCTCGTAAGGAAGTTCGCCGCGAAGGGTTTTTATTTTATCAATTTCTGACAACATTAATTGAAGATTGTATAAATTGATCAATTTTTGCTCGACGGATAAGTCTGAACCCTCTCCTCTTTCTACGGCTTTTACTTTTTTTACTCCTTGAAGTTCAACACTGTCTGCGCTTGAATCTTTTTTTCTCCTTGTAGTAGATTGTTCTTTTTTCGCCATAATATGGATATTACATGTAATTGACAGGATTTGTATTAACATTTGAAAAATAAATAGCAAAGGTAGTTATTTTTTTTGACAATATATCAAAAAATATTTCTTTTGTACAAAGCTCTGACTCATAATGACCTAAAACAGCTAATAGAATCCGGTTTTCTACGTCGTAATAGTCATTGTATTTGGCTTCGCCGGTGAGAAATACATCTGCTCCGTAAGCAATGGCATCACGGAGAAGGAAAGCTCCGTTCCCGCCGCAAAGCGCGACATCGCGAATCATTCGTCCTGTAAAAGGAGAATGTTTCAAACTTTTCAACTGAAAAATGTCTTTTATTCGTTGCAAAAAGGACTCTTCGTCTTCTCCTGCAGGCAATTCGCCAACTACTCCCGAACCCGCCCGGTCCCAAGTATTGACTAAAGAATAAAAATCGTAAGCCGGTTCTTCGTAGGGATGCGAAGCCAATAAAGCGCGCGTTACCGCTATTTTTTTGTATGCCGGCAAAACAACTTCTATCCGGATTTCTTTTTCTGTATGCAGCTGACCGATAGTTCCCACAAAAGGATTAGCATGACTGCCCGCCCTGAAAGTACCTTCGCCCCGCAGATTGAAACTGCAAGCGTCGTAGTTTCCTATATGACCTGCTCCTGCATAGAACAAAGCGTTTCGAACCATCTCAGCCTGTTCTATTGGAACAAATACAACTAATTTCAACAGTCCATTGGACTGCGGTTTCAGCGGCCGAAGATTTTGCAAGCCTATTTTTTCCGCCAAACGGAAACTCACGCCCCCCCACACATTATCTAAGTTGGTATGAGCAGAATAGATCGCCAGATCGTTTTTACAAGCCTTAATGATGCATTTTTCGATATAGGTTTTTCCCGTAAGAGTTGCAATCGGTTTGAAAAGAAGGGGATGATGCGATACGATCAAGTTGCAACCCAACTCGATCGCTTCATCGATCACTTCTTCCGTTACATCCAGACACAGCAAGATTCCCCGCACGGGGTGAGACGCATCGCCTACTTGCAAACCTGAATTGTCGAAATCTTCTTGCAAAGGCAATGGCGCAAATTCTTCAATGATTTCTATTACTTGTGCAATTTTCATACAATGGATATATGACACAAAAATAGAATATTTTTTCACATCAAACAAAAGGAAATAAAAGAAAATTTGTTTCGACAGGAGGGGACATCCACTCTTTTTCGCATCCCTATCAGTAAAAAGTAGGACTGTTTAGTTGAAAATATCCCAAAAAAAATGTACATTTGTATCCATTAATCTTATTTCATGAAACAACACGAATATTCTTTGGCCATTAAAAAACAAATTATATTTTACAAATGAGAAGTTTGACAGCTGAAAATTTATTGTTAATTGGATCCATATTATTGTTTATAAGTTTATTAGCCGGCAAAACAAGTTATAAAGTAGGTATTCCTACCCTCTTACTCTTCTTGGTAATCGGCATGTTAGCTGGAAGCGATGGTGTCGGCATTCATTTTAACAATCCGAAAGCAGCTCAATTTATTGGGGTGATAGCGCTTAATATTATCTTGTTTTCTGGAGGAATGGATACAAAATACGCTGAGATAAAACCGATCATCATTCCCGGATTTATACTTTCCATTGTCGGAGTCCTTCTGACCGCTTTTTTTACCGGATGCTTCATCTATTGGATAACCAACGATTGGATTGTCAGTATCACCTTTTCTTTTGTAGAATCTTTACTTTTAGCGTCGGTCATGTCATCTACCGACTCAGCCTCTGTTTTCAGCCTTTTACGTTCCAAAGGACTATCGCTCAAAGAAAATTTGAGGCCTTTACTGGAATTTGAGAGCGGAAGCAACGATCCAATGGCTTACATGTTAACCATCAGCTTTATCGCTGTTATTCAAAATCCGACAAATTCGCTCGGACACATGGTACTGTTTTTTTTCATGCAGCTATTTATAGGCAGTTTGATAGGTTTTGTCTTAGGAAAACTATCGGTTCGGCTGATCAACAAGATCAATCTGGATAATGACTCCCTATATTCGGTATTGCTTTTAACCTGCATGTTTTTTATATTTTCATTCACCGATTTTATAAAAGGAAACGGATACTTGGCTGTTTACCTGGCCGGATTGGTAATGGGCAACAGCAAATTTATTCACAAACGAAGCGTCGTTAAATTTTTTGACGGTTTAACATGGCTGGTTCAAATAGTTATGTTCTTGACACTGGGGCTGCTTGTTAATCCGTCCGAATTGTTGCCCATCTCTGGAGTCGCTTTACTGATCGGTATTTTTATGATATTGGTGGGGCGTCCGCTCTCTGTTTTTTTATCCTTGCTCCCCATTCGGCACATTTCGTTAAAAGCCCGAATTTATGTTTCATGGGTAGGATTGCGGGGAGCTGTTCCAATTATTTTTGCTACTTATCCGTGGATAGCGAATATTTCGCAAGCGAAAATGATTTTTAATATTGTCTTCTTTATCACTATTTTATCGTTGATTGTCCAAGGTTCGTCTTTGTCGTGGATGGCCAAATTTTTAGGACTATCCAAAGAAACCCGTGAAGAAACGAAACTGACGGAGTTTGATGTCGAGTTTTCGGACGAAATAAAATCAGCGATGTCTGAACTGGTTGTGAAGAATGTGCATTTAAAAAACGGACACAAAATCATGAATATGGATTTGCCTGAAAAAACATTAGTAGTAATGGTGAAAAGAAACAATCACTATTTTATTCCGAAAGGAAATACTGAATTAAACGAAGGAGATATTCTTTTATTGATCAGCGATGATGAAGCTGCCCTTCGGGAAACATATAAACAAATGGGCGAAAAGGTACAAGAATAAAAATGAATTTTAAACTGATTTCCGATTATCAACCAACAGGCGATCAGCCCCAAGCTATTCAAGAATTAGTAAACGGCGTAAAGCAGCATTTACCTTACCAAACTCTATTGGGAGTGACTGGTTCGGGGAAAACGTTTACGATAGCCAATGTCATTCAGGAATTAAACAGGCCTACTTTGGTTTTGAGCCACAACAAAACGCTGGCGGCTCAATTGTTCAGCGAATTTAAAGCTTTTTTTCCTAACAATGCCGTCGAGTATTTTGTTTCCTATTACGATTATTATCAGCCGGAAGCTTATATTCCTTCGTCCAATACGTATATAGAAAAAGATTTGTCGATCAACGACGAAATAGAACGCTTGCGGCTTTCTGCTACATCTACTTTATTGTCAGGTCGAAAAGATGTAATCATCGTATCGTCTGTTTCCTGCTTGTACGGCATTGGCAATCCCGACGATTTTCGGGAAAATGTGATTTCTATTCGAAGAGGGATGACTTTTTCTCGGAACGCTTTCCTGCACAAATTAGTGGCGAGTCTATATTCGCGCAATCAAGTCGAATTTACGCGGGGACATTTCCGGGTCAAAGGCGATACCGTCGATATTTTTCTGGCTTACAATGATACCGCTTTGCGGATCCTATTTTGGGGCGATGAAATTGAGGAAATTTATACTTTCGATCCGCAAAACGGACATCCCATTGAAATTTTCGAATCGTACGATATTTATCCAGCCAATCTGTTTGTCACTACGCAGGAAAGAATAAATCTCGCCGTACAAGAAATCGAGTTGGATTTGGGTAAACAGGTCGAATTTTTTAACGCGAACGGAAAAATACAAGAAGCCAAACGGCTATACGAGCGAGTCACTTACGATTTGGAAATGATTCGCGAATTGGGCTATTGTTCCGGAATCGAAAATTATTCGCGTTATTTCGATCGCCGTTCTCCCGGCAGCCGTCCTTTCTGTCTGATCGATTTTTTTCCCAAAGAATTTCTGACCGTCATTGACGAAAGCCATGTGACTGTACCCCAAATACGGGCCATGTATGGAGGAGATCATTCCCGAAAAATCAATTTAGTAGAATATGGTTTTCGTTTGCCGGCGGCTATCGACAACCGCCCCTTGACTTTCGACGAATTTGAAGCAATTACTCCCCAAAAAATATTCATCAGCGCCACGCCAGCCGATTTTGAATTGCAAATATGCGGAGGTGTTGTAACTGAACAAGTAGTGCGCCCAACCGGATTGTTGGATCCGGTGATCGACGTGCGTCCGAGTTTGAATCAGATAGACGATTTAATGGAAGAAATCCAATTACGCATCGAAAAGAAAGAACGGACGCTGGTTACTACGCTGACCAAACGGATGGCAGAAGAATTAAATACCTATTTTACCCGATTAGGCATTCAAACAGCTTATATCCATTCGGATGTGGATACACTGGAACGGATCGAAATCATGGAAAAGCTCCGTCAAGGAATTTTTGATGTACTCATTGGCGTCAATTTGTTGAGAGAAGGATTAGACTTGCCTGAAGTCTCTTTGGTGGCTATCTTGGATGCAGACAAAGAAGGTTTCTTGCGCTCGCACCGTTCGTTGACGCAAACGGCCGGACGCGCAGCCCGCAATATCAACGGAAAAGTTATTTTTTATGCCGATAAAATTACGGAAAGCATGCAAAAAACCATCGACGAAACCAACCGGCGAAGAGAAAAACAATTGCTCTACAACGAGCAAAACCATATTATTCCGCAACAAATCAAAAAGAACATTCAATCGACTTTGATACAAAACATCGCAAGGCCGGAAAGCAAGGCTTATATCGAACAGGAAGTATCTTTCGATTTGGCTTCCGATCCGGTCGTAATGAATATGAACCCGAAACAATTGCAGAAAACCATTGATAAAACCCGGAAAATGATGATGGAAGCCGCCAAAAAACTCGAATTTCTGGAAGCCGCCCAATACAGAGACGAACTGATGAAACTGGAAGAACAAATGAAACGAGCAGATACTTTACATATCCAATAAATATGATTACGCTCTATTCTCCTTCCGGAACAAGCAAACGACTTGATTATATTATGAGTCATCTCTGTAACAATATTTTAGGAACAGAATTCCTGATCACTTCCGATCGGTCTTATTTTTTGGAGCAAACAGGGCCTTCTATCAATTACTCCAACACAGCGCTCTGCCGCGGAATTCAAATTGTTCCTTCCGGATTGCTTTTCGAAACAGGCATCCATTCAATACGGGAATGGAACGAATCGGAATGGAAAGGCTTATTTTGTTTTTTTTATACTGGAAAAGGGGATATTCCATTCGACTTATTGGCCGCTTCTTTCTATCTGCTTAGCCTGTATGAAGAATATCTTTCAGCCGAACCCGATGCACACGGTCGTTTTAAACATACAGATTCCTTTTTGTTTCGAAAAGGATTATTGGAAACGCCGATCATCGACCGTTGGGCTTACTTGCTCAAGGAAGAGTTTGCAAAAGCGGGGTTCGACCTCAGCGATTTCCAATTGCGAAAATACCGAGCTATTCATACTTACGATATTGATTTTCCCTATTTATACCGCCATAAAGGATTAATTAAAAACATATTCGGTACTTTCCGCGATTTAGCAAATCAAAATATGCGAGGCGTCAAAAACCGGATACTGGCATTATTTCGTTTTCGAAAGGATCCATATAAGGCTGCCATCGAAGCCATTGATCAATTTCAAACTCAACTTCGGCGGCCTTATTACCTGTTTGTCTTGTTAGGGGAAAAAGGGAAATACGGACGCACGACCCTATACCCTACTCCACGCTATTATAGATATTTGAAAAGTCTGAAAAGGGCGCAAATTGGTTTGCATCCTTCCTACAACGCTTTGAACCATTCAAAACAACTCGTAAAAGAAAAATCTCAATTAGAAAAAATTTTGGGAAAACCAGTCTATCTCTCCCGCCGGCATTTTCTGAGGATGCAAGTTCCCCAAACATTCCGCGAAACGTACGCTGCCGGATTCAGTGAAGACTTTACTCTGGCATTTTCCCATGCACCGGGTTTTCGTTCCGGAACAGCAATACCCCATCTTTTCTATGACTTGCAAAAAGAAGAAAGCCTTGCTTTACTGATCCGACCTTCAATAGCCATGGATTCCACTTTTATTTTTCATTTGCAATCATCTCCGGAAGAAGCTTTACAAAAATTGAAACGTTTGGCAGACGCCTGCAAGCAATCGGGCGGAGATTATCTCACCATTTGGCACAATTCCAATTTAGCTTTTGAAGGCACAGAAAATCCTTGGACGACTGTATTTATCCGCTCCACCCGCTATGCTGTGGAATTGGAAAAATCTTGAGAGCGAAAATTCGGAAATTATTTTTGAATTCAGGAAAAAACAACTACCTTTGCCGTCGCAAAAAATTTAAACGGGGTGTAGCGCAGTCCGGTTAGCGCACCTGCTTTGGGAGCAGGGGGTCGTGGGTTCGAATCCCGCTACCCCGACAAAGGAAAAAGCCTTGAAAATAATAAAGTTACAAATTCTGCGGTTATTATTATATGTTATTTTTCCTGTTTTATTTTGTTTCTAATTTGCATATTTGCGCTTTTTTGATTATTTAGTTACTACTCGCCTCTCTTTACTTTTCTTGTTAGAAAAAGAACGCCTCCTTCGGATATACATTTAGGCAATAACATTTTAACGATTTTAAATACTAAATTGTGATTTTCTGCGTTATCATTACAGAAGATTATAGAATCGGAAATTTATCGATCAAGTAAGTAAAGCAAAC
>JGI24699J35502_11133434_pt1 | contig 10593 bp, 5 predicted proteins | sample TergutMp193P4_FD_35502 | JGI IMG/M metagenome (IMG submission 35502) | reverse complement strand
CCGATCAGGTGCAGACCGTTTCGTACGACCAGAACACCAACCAGGCGACGGGCCTGGTGACGTACACCTCGACGAACCCGACCTATCCCGCAGCGGACTCCCCGACGGTCAACGGTTATGCCCCGGACCAGCCCACTGTCCCAGCTGAAACAGTATCGCTGAGCGATGAGCCCCAACCGTCTGAAGTGAAGGTGACCTACAGCCCTAACGATCAAACGGCGAACGTCGTGTACGTCGATGACGACAACAATGGGAGTGTTGTACAGCCCGTAGCCGGCACAAGGACTGTCCTGACCGGCAAAACCGGAACTCCGGTCGGTTTCACCGAAGCTGAGGCCCAAGCTGGAGTACCCGAGAACTACGACTTTGTGAGCGTGCAGAATGTGGACGTCTTCGACAGCAACGATCAGGGAGACCAGACGATCACCGTACACCTGACCCATCATGTTTCGGACCAGCCCAACGTGACCACGACTCGTACGATCGACTACACCGGCGCCGGTGACAGCACTCCGCAAGATGTGACCCAGCCGATCACATGGACGGTCACCAAGGACGACGTCACCGGTGTCATGACGTACACCCCGAATGATCCGGAATATCCGCAAGCGTCCTCGCCGGTTGTTCCTGGGTACCATACGGACACGCCTGTTGTTCCCGCAGCTCCTGTGGAACCGACGACCACTCGTCCCGGCAACGACACCGTCACGGTTGCCTATGTGGGCGATTCGCAGAAGGCGAATGTGGTCTACGTCGATGACGTCACTCACACCGCTGTCGCACCCAAGGCGGGCACCGCCACCCAGTTGACTGGTGCTAGCGGCGATGAGATCGCTTACACCGAAACTGCTTCGTGGGCGGGCATCCCCGATGGGTACGAGTTCAGCTCGATGGATCTGGACGGTGTCGCATGGAACCCGGCCACTGCGAAGTACGACAATGACGTGAACACCGACCAGACAATCACTGTGCATTTGACCCATCACATGACGCAGACGCAGATGACCTCGACCAGGACCATTGACTATGTCGGTGCGGGTGGGGCCACTCCTGAGGATGTGACCCAGTCGGTCACGTGGATTGTCACGACTGACGATGTGACCGGTGACGCGACGTACACGACGAGCCAGGCGGGTTATCCGGCTGCCCCGTCCCCGACTGTCACGGGGTACTATCCTGACACGGAGATTGTTCCTGCGTTGCCGGTGTCCGCGTCGACCACGGACATTCCCCAGTCGTCGACGGTGGTGGTGACCTATGCTCCTGGTCAGAGGGTGCTTGTGAAGTATGTCGATAAGGAGACTGGTCAGGAGGTGACTCCTGCTGTGGGGACGGTCACGGTGTTGTCTGGCCCGTCGGGGTCGGCGGTGAATTTCACTGAGACGGATGCCCGTGCGGGTGTGCCGACTCAGGCTGGGTATGATTTTGATTCGTGGGTGCCTGTGGCGGTTTTTGACGACGATCCCAGTGTCGATCAGACGATCACGGTGTCGTTGTCGCATCATTGCACGGGTTTGCCGGATGTGACCACGACTCGTACGGTGGATTATTCGGGTGCGGGTGTGGACACCCCGCAGGATGTGACCCAGGAGGTCACGTGGACGGTTGTCCGCGATGAGGTGACTGGTGTGACGACGTATACCCCGAATGAGCCGCAGTATGATGAGGTGACGGTCCCGGTTGTGGCGGGTTACACTGCGGATAAGACTGTTGTTCCCGCGGAGTCTGTGGGACCGACGACGACTCTTCCTGTCGATGAGACCGTCCCCGTGAACTACACGGCGAATCACAAGCCCAATCCTCCCATTGTGGATCCGACCGATGGTTCGCAGATCGCCGGCACCTCCGATCCTGGTACGACGATCACGGTGAGGAATCCCGACGGCACACCGCTGGAAGGCTGCGTGGACGTCCCAGTCGATTCCAACGGACGGTTCTCCTGCGTGCCGGCTGACCGGCCACTGCCCGGTACCGAACTGACGGTCGTCGCGAAGGACCCGGCCGGTACCGAGTCCGATCCGACCACGGTTATCGTGGGTCCGGGCCCGACATCGTCTCCGAGCCAGACGACATCCTCGAGCCCGAGCCAGACCACGTCTGCTTCTCCGAGCCAGTCTGTGACGTCCTCGTCTTCGCCGACTCAGACGACCTCTGCGAGCCCGACTCAGACCACGTCTTCGACCCCGAGCCAGTCGCCGACTCAGACGACTTCCTCCAGCCCGAGCCAGTCGCCGACGCAGACGACTTCCTCCAGCCCGAGCCAGACCACGTCTGCGAGCCCGTCTCAGTCGATGTCTCCGGCCCCGACGCCGAGTATCCAGAAGGCGAATGTGGTACTCGTGGATGACGATGCCAACGGACAGACGCTCCAGGCGAAGCCCGGTGCGACGACCCAGGTGAGCGGCCCGGCTGGTTCCCCGATTACGTACACCGAGGCCACTGCTCGTCAGAGCGTGCCGAACGGATACGTGTACGCGTCGATGAACGTCCCGACGGTCTTCGATTCGAATGATGCCGCCGACCAGACCATCACGGTCCATGTCACCCACCATCAGACAGAGACCCAGCTCACCACCACTCGTACGATCCAGTACGTGGGTGCAGGTGAACTGACTCCGGACCCTGTGGTCCAGTCCATCGCCTGGACGGTGATAACCGATGATGTGACCGGGCATGCGGCATATTCCACAACATCTCCGGGATACCCCGCAGCACCGTCTCCGGTTGTCAACGGGTACTACCCTGATGTCGATATTGTTCCTGCCCTGCAACCGTCAAACGGTAATGCGCCCCAGTCCTCCACGGTGACGGTGACCTATGAGGCCGGACAAGTGGTACATGTGGTGTACGTCGATGATGCGACTGGTCAGGTCGTCACTCCCGCTGTGGGCGCGCAGACGACTTTGACCGGCCGGTCGGGATCGCCTGTGAACTTCACTGAGGCGAACGCCCGCGCAGGCGTTCCGACTCAAGCCGGGTACGAGTTCTCTTCATGGGACCCCGTGACGACATTCGACAATGTTCCAGGCGATCAGACGATCACGGTCCATCTGAGCCATCACCAGACGGTGACCGAGATCACCACCACCCGTACGATCGACTACGGCGGCGCCGGCGAGAACACTCCGCCGGATCTCGTCCAACCGATCATCTGGACGGTGACAACCGACGATGTGACGGGTCAGACGACGTACACGCCGCAGAGCCAAGGATATCCCGCAGTCACTCCTCCGAGTGTCGACGGATTCAGCCCTGATCCTGCCGTGATCCCAGCCGTGTCCGTGACCCAGACCACGACGCTTCCGACGTCCCCGACTGTGACGGTGACCTACACACCTGTCGCTCATCAGCCTGGCCTTCAGACAGCGACTGTGGTCTACTACGACGACGAGACCGGGCAGATCATCCCTGCTGCACCGGGTGGAGTGACCCAGGTGACAGGGCTGCCGGGAACCCCGATCACATTCCCGATGGATGATGCCCGCCCGGGCATTCCCGCTGGGTATGCGTACGAATCGGTCGAGGCTCCCCAGACCTTCGATTCCGATGATTCGACGAATCAGACGGTCACGGTCCATATGGTTCATCAGAGGACGACCTCCGAGACGACCACATCCCGTACGATCGCCTGCTCGGCTGCGGGGACCGTCTTGCCGTCCAACATCGTCCAGACCGTCCTCTGGACTGTGACAACGGATCTGGTCACCGGAGCGATCACCTACACGCCGCAAACCCCGGGTTATCCCGAGGCGTCCTGCCCGAATGTGCCCGGATACACGGCGAATCCCAGTATTGTCCCGGCTCTGCCCCTGGGGCCGACCCCCGACATGCCGAGTTCAAGCATCGTACCCGTCACGTATGTCAAGACCGCCCTGTCCATCGCAACCGGCGGCGCTGCGGAAAATGGCAATACTCTTGCCCTAACGGGACTGGCGTCCGCCCTTCTGCTCGGGGGCCTCGTCACAACCCGTAAATGGAGTCAGACCAAGATCTGATTCTTTCCCTGAACTGCAGGGGGAGCGGCCACCCCAGAGACCGCTCCCCCTGCACCATTCTCCGAACCGGTGCGCTCCCGTCTCACGGGTGGTTTGATCAGGCCTCCAGGATCAAGGTGACGGGGCCGGTGTTCGTCAGACTCACTTCCATGAGGGCGCCGAAGATGCCGGTTTCCACATGAGCTCCGAGGCTGCGAAGCGACCTCACGAAATGATCGAAGATGGGCTGGGCGACCTCGGCCTTCGCCGCCCGGTCCCAGGAGGGGCGCCGTCCCTTCCGGGTGTCGCCGTACAGGGTGAACTGGCTGACGACAAGCAGAGGCGCATCGATGTCGGAGGCGGAGACGTCTCCCCGGCTCCATGCCTCGGGGTTCACGCCGGCCGGGTTCGTCAGGATTCGCAGCCCCCAGATCTTGGCCGCCATCTTCTCCGCCACGGCGAAGGTGTCGTCGTGGGTGACGCCCACCAACAAGACGAGTCCCGGCGACGGCAGACGCCCGACGACATCGCCGTCCACGACCACCTGTCCGTACGAAGCTCGCTGAGCGACAATCTTCATCTTCGTCCTTTCACAATCGTACGTCGTACATGCGACGCCTTGCTTGACCTTCGTATCGACAACTTTCAGTTTCGTACGCTCGGCCTTCACAGGCGTACGGCGATCTCCATCGCGATCCTCAGGTAGCGTGCCCGCGGCTCAGCGGGGAGTTTGGCGAGGGTACGAGGGTCCCATCCCGTCTCAGACAGCGAATCGGCAGCGTACAGGAAATGATGGATGTCGACGCCCCTGAATTGGGCGAGAGCCGCCAACCCTGAGGCTTCCATGTCCACCGCCACGCACCCCTCAGCGACACGTTTGGCCATGTTGGACTGGGTCTCGCGGAAGAACCCGTCGGTCGTCCACACTGTGGAGACCGTGTGGGGCACCCCGAGATCGGTGAGGATGCCAGCCGTCTTCCCGGCTGTGGGTATGGAAATATAGTCGCTTGAGACGGCGTAATGATAGCTCGTCCCCTCATCCCTGTACGCCGCGGAAGGAACGATCAACCCCCCTTCTTCGACGTGTGGGACGAGGGATCCGCAGGTGCCGAAGACCACGAATTTCTTCACCCCGTACGCGATCGCCTTCTCCAGCATCGCCACAGTTCCCGGCGCCCCGGGCGAGGCGAGGCAGCAAGCAAGCGTACATCCCCGATAGCCGAAGGCGTACGCCCGTCCCACCTGAACAGGCGACTCGGAGTCGACCTCCTCCTCGAGATAGATCCCGGGTAGCGGCGTGGTCTCGTACTGTTCAAGGAAAACAGCGAACGTACGTGGCTGAAAAGTCACAATCATCGTGTCGGGGAATTCTCTGCCCGGCCGCACCTGTACCATCTGTTCAGGCGAGATGATCGCCGCCGAGTACGGATCGAAACTCTCTGTGATGGGCATTGTCGCTCCTTCCTGCCCCAGGTTAGCACTCCCTGTACGCTCGAGTGGTGGGATATATGCATTTGAAACTAGTTTCATCGCACATATCCCACCACTCGGCACCGAGGATGAAGAGCGCTTGCTGCAGAAGGGGATCAGCGGGAAGGATTACGGGCCGGGGGAAGGATCACGGGGCGAGGGCGGATCGGAGATCGGGGACGAGGTCGCCCATGTCGGCGACGGTGATGCTGGACAGACCCAGCCAGTCGGCCAATCGGCGCAGTTCGCCGGCCAGTTCCGAGGCGACCCGGGCCCGGATGGACCCCGTTCCGGGTTCGAGGAAGGCTGAGCGGACGAGCAGAACCCCGTGGGCCCGGTCGGCTTTGAGGTCTGTACGGGCGGCGAAGGCGTCATCGAGGAGGAAGAGGTAGACATAGTACCCGTGAATCCGCTTGTGGGAGGGGGTGTAGAGGCTGATCGAATAATCCGTGTGGAAGAAAGACGACAACCGTTTCCGCTCGAATACCAGGGAGTCGAAGGGGCTGACGATCGCCGATGTGTGAATGGCCCGGGGATGAGCGGCATGCCAGACCCACACCGGGCCCTTGATCCCATCCACATCGGCCTGGATCAGTTCACCACGCGAAACGAGGTCGGCGATGGCGGCTCTGGTCGCAGCCGGAGAGGTGCGGAAGTAGTCTCCCAAACAGCGGGCCGTACCCACTCCGAGGGCGCGGGCGGCCCGGCGTACCAACTCGACATGGTTGTCATGCGCTAATGTTTCTTTCTCGGATGGGGAGGCGGAAACCCACGATTGGCAAGCATCGATGTACTTCGCCGGAATCACCCGCGAAGGAATGTCGTACACCCGCTCGAACTGGGCGTTGCGTCCCGCGACCGCCACCCGGCCGCACCAGAAAAGCCACTCCAACGCGGTCTTGGCCACCGACCAGTTCCATCCCCAATTGTCCTTGTTCCTCTCCTCTTTGAAGTCGAGGTCCCGAGCAGTGACGGGCCCGTCGCGTTCGACGGCCTGTGCGACGTGTTCGATCAGGCCCGGATCGGAGTCCGCGAGGGAACGCATCCGCCCCCAGGCCTGGTTGTACGCGTCCTCACGGCGGAACTGGAAGTACGGGTACAGGCTGATGTCGATGAGGCTTGCCGCATGACCCCAGTACTCGAAGAGCCGCCGCGATCCAGCGTCCGCCTGTGCCGCGGGAGCCGTCCCCTTGGCGTCCGGCTGTGTCACGGGAACCGTCCCCCTGGCCTGTGTCACGGGAACCGTCCCCGTGGCTTCGGGGCCTGGGGAAAGAAGAGTTGTGTCATAGGCGCCGAGCCGGGTGTACACAGGCATCAGATGTGCTCTGGCAAGGACATTCACAGAGTCGATCTGAAATTGTCCGATAGTGGTGATAACTTTCTGAACACTGCGGATCCCCACGCTGCGATCGCGGTCGGCGCCGATCCCCTGGGCGGAGAGGGCGATCCGGCGTGCCTGGACTGCGGTGAGGTGCATGACATCATTCTTGCACGACGAGGGAGTGTGGTCTGCGCGAAACCCCTCCCATCTCGGATCTCAACGGCGGTCATTGCGCGGTGAAGGAGGCAAGGTTCGGTAAAGTACGAGAGTACGAAATCTTGCCTGCGGCAGGATGACAGGGTGCAACAGATGACGGAACCGGCACGCGGCAGAGAGAAGGTTGGAGTGAGCGCAGAAGAACTCGCACAGGGGGTGTTCGCAGGCGAACGCCGCCAGATCGCGCGCGCCATCACTCTGGTGGAATCGATGAGGATCGAGGATCGCGCCGAAGCCAGAACCCTGTTGGCGATCTTGCGTGAGCATCCGACGTCGGCGGTACGGGTCGGCGTCACCGGAGTCCCCGGCGCTGGAAAATCAACATTTATCGATGCCATCGGGGTGAAGCTGATCGAGCAGGGTCACAAGGTGGCCGTACTCGCTGTGGACCCGTCCTCCACGAAGACCGGGGGATCGATCCTGGGCGACCGTACTCGCATGGCGGTTCTGGCCATGCACGACGAGGCCTTCATCCGTCCCTCACCGTCGGGCACCCATCTGGGGGGGGTCGCCCGGGCCACGAGGGAATCCATGCTCATCGTCGAGGCGGCGGGGTACGACGTGGTTCTGGTGGAGACTGTGGGCGTGGGACAGTCCGAGGTGGCGGTCGCCGGAATGGTCGACACGTTTTTGCTTGTCACTCTTGCACGCGCGGGTGACCAGCTTCAGGGGATCAAAAAAGGGATCCTGGAGATGGCCGACATCATCACCGTCAACAAGGCCGACGGGGACAATGAGGCCGCATCCAGAGTCGCAGCGCGCGAACTGAGTTCGGCCATGAGGCTGATCACCTCCGATCCCAAGGCCCGCCGCCCGCCCGTGCTGACCTCCTCCTCCTACACCGGAGCGGGGCTGATGGAACTGTGGCAGGCTATCCTGGACCACCGTGCCTATTTGGAGGAGACGGGGGGGCTCGCAGTGAGGCGGGCCCGTCAGCAAAGAGACTGGATGTGGTCCCTGATCGACGACGAACTTCTGGAATCGGTGCGTCAAACAGCAGCCGTCAAGCAGATTCGTACACAGTTGGAAACCGACGTGATGACCGGGACCCTGTCCGCCGTGGACGCAGCACAAGAAATATTGTCAGTCTTCGCGCAGCACCTGCCCACAACCTGGCTGGTGGAGTGATCAGAACAACTGGCGGAGGAGCTTGCACTTCCACAGGGTGACGAAAACCGTCGTGAGCCAGCACTGTGCCGGGGGAGCCGGGGCGGCGACGACCTCGAACGTGACATTCACCGAGCCGGACAGAGCCCCTGTCAACGTCACAGTGAGATTACCGGGCGTCGTGTCCGCCGGTACCGTGAACGACATCGTCACAGTACCGCTCTGATTGGCGGCGGCTCGGGCGAGGACCCCACACGTACGGCACGTGACCGACACCTGCTCACCGGACCGGAAATTCTTGCCCGTGACGGTCTGGGTTTCGCCGGCTCGTACCTGTGGCAGTAGCACGTACGCCGTCGGCACGGGCAACGGGAGCGGTATGGCCACCTGCACCGTCGTGGAAGCGGACCTGTTCCCAGCCGTGTCGATCTGGTACGCGGTGACAGTGACATTGCCGTTCAATCCCGCGGGAATGAGGGCGACGTAGGATCCGTTTTCCCCGGCTGTCGTCGTCCACTGGACCCCACCCGGGAAAATCACAGTCACAAGTGCGAACGGTTCCGCAGCGCCCAGATCTCCTATCACTTCGATCGTATCGGCCCGGTCGACTCTTGGTGGGGCGGGCCGGTCGGTGTCCAGCCATGCCGTCACGTGGGAAAGCACGGCCCCCGCGTCGCTGAGCATGCTTGCGGTGATCTGTTGGGAGGGCACGCCCGCAGGAGTGCCGATGCTCCAGGATCCATCCCCCTTCGCTATGTCCGTACCCAGTGTGTTGCCGGCTGCGTCGGTGACACGTACGAGGAATCCCGGTGAGGCCGTCCCGGAGATGATGGTCGCATTGGCGGTTGTCACCGTCGGAGGAGCGGGTGTCGGGGCGAAAACCATCGTCCCGGAGTCGGCGGCAGAATTCTCACCGTACGCCACCCTCGCGGTGTATGTTCCTGGCACTGTCGTCGTGAACAGGACGGTGTAGGTGCCGTCGCCATGGTTCGTCACGGCGGAGACGCTCACGGTATCGGTGAGTTCGGAAATGGGTGTTCCGTCATCGGCGTGGCCGGCCCGGTAGACCGTGATGGCGAATCCCTCGGCGTCGGTCACCGGCTTGCCATTGCTCAATACCAGTGTGAAGGTCCCGGTCCACGAGTCCTGGCCATTTGCGTACACGGTCCCGGCGGCGGTCGGCGTGAGGGCAATGCCTATTGTGAGATGGCAGCCTCCGGGCGACGGTGTGGCGGTCACATGAACGGGGGAGCCGTCCAGGGGAACCGTCGTTCCATCGGTGGAGATGGACGCGGACACATCGAATTCGACATTGTCGCAGCCATTCGTGACCACCGTGATGGGTGCGAGAGCCCGGCCCGTGTCATCCGTGGACACTGTCATCGCGGTCTCACCTCCCTCAAACTGCGCGCCAGTGATCTGGAAACTCACATCGACCCCCGGGACCGGCGTGCCCTGGTCGTCGACGACCATCGCCGTGGCCGCGGTCGGATCCGCCGTCAGTGTGCCGGTCAGGTTGGGGGCGGCGGAGACGAACTGAACAGTCACCGGACTCGGATTCACCGTCGTGATCTGATCCGCACCGGCGGAAGAATAGGAGGTCTGTTCGCTGAAAGTGGCGGTCAGGTCATAGGTACCGGGTCGGTTCGAGACCAGAAGGGCGTTATAGGTGCCCGGCGAGGTCTGGAAGTAGCCGACGAACGTCAAACCCGGTTCAGTACCGGGATCGACGGGAGGCCGTGACACGGTGACGGGATCCCCGGATGCCGCATCCACGGCGGAGAGGGTCAGCGCATCGGATGAGGACATCGCCAGGTCGATCGGAAGACCGCACTGGCTGACCAGGGTGAGGGTCACTATGTGCGGATCGTTGTCGTCAGCCAACCGTGTGCCCTCGGTCACCGTCACGACGGACCGGTCCGGGTCGAGAGGGCCGTTGGGGAAGGGAATGTGCACACTCGTCGCGTGAGAGCCGTCGGCCAGGGCGGCGCCGACCTCGAAAACCCCCGGTACGGGCGAGGTCACCTGGACACTGTACGCTCCGTCGGCGTCGGGGGTGTCCACCGCGGGATCGTTGAGGAAAACCACGGGCGAACCGGTGGGCAGGAAGAATGTCACACCCATGCCCGGATCGATCACATCGCCCTCCGAGTCCTGAGGGGTCATGGTGACCATGGAAACCGTGGGAGTGTCGCCGCAGACCCCGTCCAGGTTGGCTGCCGACACTGTGTAGTCGGGGACCAGGACGATCGAATCCGGCGGATCGTCCCCGGCGGCGGTGCTGACATCCATTCCAATGAAGGCGACCACCACCCCAATAGCAATGAACAAACGTACAATCTTGTCTGACAGTGAACGAGGAATCGTCTTCATCTGGGGTGCTTCCGACATGAGTTAGTAGATATCAAAACTAAATCACAACTTCCCCCCCGGTGTCAATTCAGAAATCTCATCAAATTCACTCAAAAAGAGCGGGCGTGGTTCCACCCCATGATGAGGTGGAAC
>JGI24699J35502_11133436_pt1 | contig 10594 bp, 7 predicted proteins | sample TergutMp193P4_FD_35502 | JGI IMG/M metagenome (IMG submission 35502) | reverse complement strand
GCCTCTAGCTTCTTCCTGAACTGAGCTGAAAAAATTATAATAAATATCCAGATTACTTAAATAGTTAGTTCTAGATCTTGCTAACTTTGATGTCTTATGCTACAAATAGCCTAAATCGTGGGCATAGTGAAAGGCCAAAGAGCTACTCCTTAAGCATCGCTTATTGAAATTACACAACAAAATTACCACACAGACCACATAAATGACCTCTCAAAGCCCTATTATCGACCTTAAAAAAAACAAGACTAATTGCACAGAAAAACTGAAGAAAAGGGCCCATGTTTCTTGCATATATAGAAAATCTTAAATATTAATATATGTAGATTGCTGACTGACTATTCCTTGTTACAGTGTAGTTCCTGGGTTTTTATTAGATAGAAAACAGTACAACAAATGCCCTATTATACAATCTAAACAATCTAAAATTTATGACTATCACCACAAAATAACATCATTTGATCCTATCTTATGTTATTATATACCTAATCCCAAAATTTCCCTCTTTGTATGAGGTACTGGTTAACACTGTGTACAGTCCATGTTGCTGTTAGGTACATGATGTTTGTTTTGATTTCCTTGGTTCAAACACCTTAAGATCCTTTTGTATGCCTGTCTCCCATCTATAAACCTAACCAACTGTCAACCATCTCCACTGCATTTGGTCCTTCTGGTCAAGCTAATATTGCTCAGGTGGTCAAGAAATTCCCTGCCTTTAATGGAACCTGAAGGTTCATTATGTGTTCCCTGTCCCGAGTCAATTGAATTCAATCCACACTCTTCCATTCTATTTCTTCACAAGCTACTTGAATAACATTTTCCCACCTAGGCTTAGGTCTTCCAAGTGTCATCTTTCATTCAGGAATTCCCACCACAACATTGTTTGCATTTATTTTTTCTCTCATTTATGCCAGATGTTCTACCGTTCTAATCCTAATTGATCTGATCAGTCTAATAACATTTGGTAAATGAGTGCAAATTATGAGATTCCCAGTGTGCAGTTTCCTCCCACTTAGGACCAAATATTATTTTCAGCAACCTGTTTTTGGACATCCTCTTCTCTCACTGTAAAGCCAAGTTTCAGAACCATAAAATACAACAGATAAACTTATACATTGTATACTTTAATATTTAGGTTTCAAGATAAAACACAGGAAGATAAATATGTATGCTGAACTGAATAGTAGCAGGCAGTCCTTGAATTTAATCTAAGCCTACTTGACCTATGAATGTGGTTTGTTTTGTTAGTGCCATTCTCAACCACCTGAACTTTGCCACATATTTGAGGATTTATTATCTCTCTGTATGTCATGATTTTGTCCTGCATTCTGCTGACAAAACATAAACATGTAACTGATTTTCTCTGCGTTTACTTCTGCATCTATCTATTTACTAGCCACAAACACACATTCTGAATTTTTCTTTTTATTGTTGGCTTTCACCTACTGAATTAACAACATTAGCACCAATTATATGCTGATATAGCCCATCCAATTTCTGTCATATCTTGGACCTTCTTTATGGCACGTTCTAAAGAAAAGTGGAAAATAAAATGCTGTTGAAGCATCTTTTTGTTTAAGACCATTCTGAGTAATAAACATATATGACAAAATATTTATGCAGACAAGCATTTTTATAAGTTTTACTTAAACCCATTATCAACAATGAAAATAGGTTTATCAGTTTACTAAACTCAGTGAGAATGTTATAAAGAACTTCCCTCCTGATCATATTGTGGGCTTTCTTGAAGCCTAAAAATAAATGAAGCACTGCACCACTTTAATCATATTTGTTCTGCATTTTATGGAAAAAGGAGAAAGCCTGACCAGTAGGTGATTTATGTTCAAATCTGTACTGATTATCGTCAGCAATTTCATCTACATGTGGATTTAACATCAACAGAAGAATGCTGGATTAATTTTTGTATGTAGCTGATAATTATTAGTCAGTTTTATTGCTCTTTTATAAATAGGTCCATTGTTGAGGTAAGTAGTTCTTCCTTATTCCAAATAGAATTAGTATGTGTAAATCTAACTATTATAAAACTACAGTTTTACCTGCTGTTTCATAGGGGTATGAAATGTGGTCTGTCATCATATGGGAAAACAGATGGATGGTGTGTGAGAAAAAAGAGGAAAGGTGAGAATTTAGGTAACAATGTGAGTAATAGAAGGGTGGGTAAAACTGTGCACTGAGGACTTCTTAATTTTTTCTCATAAATTATGGATAATGAAATAGGAAAAGAATCATATGCACCTGGAAGAAATTAGAACTACATGAAAGGTTTTAGTCAGAAAACCTGAAGGAATGAGACCATTTTGGAAATAGAATATTATTAAATAGGATATTAATCAAATAGTATATGAATGGCATTGAAATCACTCAGAACAGGGTCCAGTGGTGAGCCTATATAAGTATTGTAACATATCTTCAAATTCCACAAAGTGTGGGGAGTTTCTTCACCACAAGAGCAGTCAGTAGGTTCTCAAGATGGACCATAGTTTACTGAGTTATTTTTAATAATAGGTAAAGCTAACCCTGTACAGCCCCTGACAGTCCGAGATCTCAAGACATTCGGCACATTAAGTTGGTAAGGTTGTCAGCCCTACAAACCGGCTGCTTTTATTCCCCAGGAAATGTTCCTGGTACTCATTTCTGTTACAGGCTGAGTTGACCACAGGGCCATAGTGTGGCTAGAAGGATTAGGTCAGTGAGAATTCCAACAATACCACTGGGAATTGAACCTGTGCCACCATGCACCCCTATTTAATAATATGTGGTTATTAGTACTAGTCAAAGATCTCATTAAGATGACATTAGCATTGCCATGTTAAATCCTTAATAGATGGAAACAGTTGTAAAAATGTAAATATTAAATCTCAAAGAGGAAGAAAAAAACTCACCAATCATGTCTGCAAGAGGAACTTCTCCCCCATATTCTTTAGGGAGAATTTTTGGATTCACTGCCTCTTTCAGGTCATCAATGCTTGTATGTAGCTGTAATAAGAATGTTTTGTATATTTCTGTAAATATGCTGTCACTTAAACGTTCATCTTTACAACTTTTTTACATGGAAATTAAGTAAAGCCTATCCCCTGACCAGGTATAATGTTTGTAGAGAACTTGTACTCTAGTTTTATTAGCAACATGATAAATCACCAAAAATAATTTATTTTTAAATCCACAATACATTACATTTTGTCTAAAATACCTGCAGTTTCTTAAATATGCTTTCTGATAATTCTTCTTAGTTCTATTCATATGATTGTCTATGGTACCTGATAATTCACATGTGGTATTATACTAACACTGTAATGCTTATTATGATAGTAGCATATAACAGTCACCCCCAGCAAATACATGCAGGGACATGGTAATTTAAAAGAAAATACTTGCATAAGTTTTCAATATTACAAAATACATAACACTGTTGTTAGTTAGCATGTTCAATGTTGTTTGACTCCCTGTATGTCAGCAGCATATTTCTCCACATTACCGAAATACGTTTCATTTTTTCTAGTGTAATTTATGTTCTGAATTTACTGAACATAATGAATGCTAAAAACATTCTGATCATTGATGTAATATTTTGAAAACTCTGACCATTTCATCCAAACATTCTTATTAAAATGTGCGATTTTGTTACTTACAATTCAGTTTTTTGACATGCTGATTTGGTATATACTTGGTTAAATTTCTTAATCAATGTGTTTTAGTCACTCACCATGATTCGATCCTTGAGTTTTTCATTGAGAAGTGAAATAAAAAATTCAAAAACTTTATTTGCATAGTGTGGAACGTTGAAGAAGTGTGTTGCTTTATGACGCATTGGTGTAGAATTCTGTAAAAAATGTAAAAAGTTAGTGTTGTTGTGCTCTCAGACAATAGTACAGTTCTGTATTATGATACTAAATATGTCTCAAAGTGTATTACTTCAATAAGCACTGTACAAATATTCTCTCTTTTGGGATTCAAGTTTAGGGGATTTTGTAACTGAATTATTTAATTATTTTCGATTGTGTATAGTCAAAGTACCCTGGATAAAACAGCACTGGGTGAGGGGTAAGAGTATCAAGTATCTGATATTCAATATATGAATTTACGTACTTGTATACATTGTAAAATCTTGCGTATGTCACTCAGAGACCACAAACTTATGTGGCCCATGGTGAGTCCAGACTCATCATTGCAATATGAATACCCTCGGATCTGATTCTCTTCATCATCCATGAGACATTCCACTACCAAACTGTGGCACCTGGTCATGTGCACTGATGTGTACTTGTAGGGATCAAAGCGTGCTGTAAACACGAGACCCAACAGTGTGGCATTAATCTTGAAAGATAAATTCCTTTATCTGTATCTTACACAATGATACTTTACCTATTTCTCCTAAGGGAACACAACTGTATACATGCACAGTAGAACCCCAATTTAGTGCTGATCTATTTATGGTTTCTGCTAACTTAATGCTCAATTCCAGTATTCTCCAGTTTAGTAACCTTAGTGTTAAATTTTCTCCATTTAAGATTTACCTCAGTTTATTGTTCAACCTACTGCTTCCCAGTCAAACTTGATATGGAGGATACAATGCAAACAATATATGTATCTCTCTCAAAAAAGTTCAGTCCATACCTAAAGTTAGAGACAAAATATCAGGCATTGTTGTCTTAATTATTTTGAAAATAATTTCTCAATTTGGATATTGAGGGTTCCTGTTGACTTCCTGCCCTGTGGAAGGCCAGGGGATTTTTTAAAAGTAACCACTGACAAGGTAACGGCAGCAGCATGTTAAAACTAAATGTATTTCAAACCATTTTAGCTGCCTGCACTTAATCTTCAGTAACACAGTGCAGATATAAACACACAACAACACATCTGTATTACAGTCTACATCAGAGCAGCCAGCAGCCTATTATTTAATTTATGTTAGTCCATGAATGTTCTAGTTACTTTTACACTATAAATGCTTCTATCACAATTGGAAATGCAACAACTAGTATTTTTTCATTTATAGCTGCCTGTTAACAACTATATAATTTATGTTAAATATTGTTACATCTCTCAGTCTCCCCTCCCCTACATCTGTTGTACATCCATCTATTCATCCTTCTGCCCATCTATCCATTGATCCATCCATCTATCAACACACCCATTCTATCAACCACCTATCCATCGTAACAACTTCCTCTTCTCTAACACTGGTGGTGAGGAAATGGGAATGGAATTTTGGCATATTAACAATAGGCATATAAGGTCTAATTACTCACCAGCACATGTAAGAATGACCTGCCTACCCAAGTCATCTCTCTGTGGAAGGGGCACAATATATCCTCCTTCAAGGAGTTCTGAAATAGCAGGGTCATCAATATCTAACCCTCGAAACCACTGAGGGTAGAGCTGTCGGACAACAAGGTAGCGCTCCAACATTTCCTGTGCCAGTGGCACACTGAACTTTTTGGTACGCAGGAAACGTAGCAAAAAAACTGAATCTGTAAAGACAGACAACTAAATAACACCTACATAACACATCAGAAAAAAATGTTAATCATAACAATACACACAATACTGCAGGAAGCTGCAATATGTGAACATTTTAAGACTAACATTGTTTAGTATCTGTTCATACATCTGTTAACACATTTCAGAAATAACTGTAGTGTAGGAGATACTGCCTCATGCTCTGCACTCAGTTTCTAAAGACGCTTGATATTTGTCTAAAAGACTCAATTTTTTCTGCTCTTATATCAAAACACTTTACAAAAACATATAGAACATTTCATCTTTACAACTTAAAATTTTATTTACAACAGCCAGTGCTACTTGGTGACAGTGGGTAGCTAATTAAACAGACATCATTTCCTAGCAGTGTTCTTTTTTTTGTGTTCACTTTGTTACATATAAATTAGGTAAATCACGTGCACAAATTAATTACGAGGGTAAATATGTGCAAATATAATGAATTATAAATAATTATATATCCTTGCATTCTTGAGTGTGTATTATGAATTAATGTATTGTGCAGTCTTAGTTTTCAGAAATATGCATGAAATATGTTACTTGCTTATACATTTTATAACTCTTTTTGTATGATAGCTGTTTTGCAATCTCTTTGTATCTCCACATCATAATACAATGCACTGTCAGTTAGAGCAAAAATCTACATCTTGCTCTTCATACCTGTACGACAGCATTTGATGTCTGGATGTTTCTGTATCCATTCCCTCATTTGTTGAAGTGCATGTTGACGGGTGGCATCATCCTCACGCAATTCTGTCTGTGCCAGAAGACGGAGTTCGTCACTCAGGTGAAATTTTGAACCATCGTCATCATCATCAGGATTGGGCATGAAAAATGGGGAGTATTCTCCATCCTCCCCCACACCCATTTTGGTGCCTGAAAGTGTATGTAGATAACATACTTGAACCACATGATTTTGAAAAGGGAACCTAAAGGAAGGGGACTACTTGGAAGACCAAAGCATATACGGAAGGATAAAATTAAGATGGATAACAGGGAAATAGAATGGGAGCTGTGGACCAGCTTCATCTGGCTTAGAGCAGGAACAAGTGGCTGGCACTTGTGAACACAGTATCGAATCCTCACGTTCCACAAAATGCAGTGAGTTTTGTGGCTAGCTGAGGAGTGTTAGCTTCTAGAGAATTATACTGTTTCATCAGGTTGGTTGGTTACGTGGTTGGTTGGTTGGTTGGTTTGTTAGTTGGATGGTTGAATGAGTGGTTGTTTGGTTGGCAGGTTGGCAGGTTGGATGGTTCTTTGGTTGGTGGTTTCGTTATTCAGTCAGCCAGTCAGTCAGTTTGTAAGTCAGTTACTTCATTAGTTCATTAGTTATTTAGCAGAACCATTCAAGTCACTAAATTTCCAACTCACATTTTTTATACAAATTTTCTATGACAGTTGGTAGTAGATTTATTTTAAACCACAACATACTGTTGCTGAGTTGTGGCATTGTCATTTGGAACAAAGGAATGAAAATGCATTTGAAATTGTGTCTCAGTGCCGAAGTTACTGATGTTACACATAAGTAACACGTGATTGATTTATTGATCTATAAGCTAGCTCTTTAATGACTCTGCTATGTTATTTAGCTTTATTGATACTACTGGCATATAAATTTTAGGGACTGGTGGAATTATTGACAGGAGTTGTAGAAGAAATCCAAGTCAAAATTTTCCATAAGTTAAATGTAAGAGCAACCACCTCATAAACTAACTCAATTTTTTGAAGGATCAATGTGCCATACGCACAGTAAGTTCTTAATCATATTGGTTCCAGTAACATATACTTGTTATTAAATGAACATAATATCTATCACAACCACTATTATCTATGTTACATAGTTCAGCTGTACTTTGACACCTTTTATGCATACTTTGTTACTTCAAGCACTTCAAATCTTTGTTTTTCTAAACACAAGTTCAGAATCTTACACAAGATTTATAAAGATTGAAGATTTTGAATGGAATTCAACAGATATGTCAAATTGTTCGTAGTTTCTTCTACATGCAGACACATTTCATGACACTGTACATATCAGATTAAACTTTATTAATGTGTCATTTAATGATGCCTTAAAAGATACTGATATTATTTAGTACTGAACTTTAGGAGAAGATTTCACTGAACTGTGAAGTGAAAGAGACTATTTCAAGATATCAGTAATCTAGAAGTTGTACCATTCAAATTTTCTGTTTCTGTGAGTCACAGACTTTAATTCTGTAAGTCCAGTTACTAAACGTTCAGAGCACATTTCTCTTGCAGAAGTTGATATTAAAGAAATACTCCACATTTTATAAGCCATAAAGTTTATAAACCTTTGCCACTGGACCCTACAATGATCTAGGTGATTCTAGACCACACCTTTTAACACTATTTCTTTACATTGGTTTTAACAGTATTCTCTCATCTACCCCAAGGTCTACGAAATGGTCCTTTCTTTTCCGCTTTTCCAACTACAACTTCAATTGAATTTAATTTCCTAAAGGCTTCTTTGTGGACACAAAATATTTTACCTGGACACACAATGGGCCAGTGTAATAAATAGACACATTGATAACACATCCCACAGTACAATCCAACAGCAAACATAAAGGTCATAGATATTATTGTAATTTAACAACGACGACGACGACGACAAAAAAGACAAACAACGCCGACAATAAACAAACAATAATTATAACGAAATTTATGGGTTCAAGCAGAAGGTGTTTAGTAGTGTTGCCCCTCTGAGGTCATGAAATTTCATTAGTTGATGTGACTGCAATATTTAAAATCACCGTTTGTTTTTAAGTGAGAGTTCTCGTTCCATGGACACAGCAGAGGAGAAAGTTAATAAGCCAGTAATCTCGTTTTCTTTCCACTTTCTCCAACTTCTCTCTGGCGTGTCATTACTTGGATCTCATACCACGTGCCTGTCTATGTACTAATATAGAATAGCAATGCCATACCTCTTTATCTATGCAATTAAAATTCATGAAACATTTCGTATCTGTGAGTGTCGTTATTTGGTCTACCAAAGAAATATCATTACATTCAAGTCACAGGCGTCAAACAGATGTTCACAACGAACATCAAGCCAAAAAGAAGCACCTCAAATGTGATTTGTACGCTAAGCAAGTGCTCTAAACGGCAATGAATTTGTCGTATTAAGAACAACATAGTAAGTAAAGTGACTGCCTACAGGCTGGGCGACTGGATTTTGATTCCCTGCAAGGAAAGGTATTTTTCCCTTGGTCACCGAAAAACACACATTCTTCATGCTAATCTTCTTCTAGCCTAATCCGTAATAGAAACTTTATCCACTGGGAGTGAAGTGGTGGTCGGAAGTTGAAGCTTATCTAATATCAGTTCAACTCACTCCGTCTAGTGCAGAAACTTATAATACGTTGCAATTTACCTCTAGTCCATCGCGCGTTTTCACGACATCGTATTTATTGAATAAAAACAGGAATTTTTGGAATTCTGAGAATGACAGCCTACATTCTGTGCTACACAGCGACTGCCACTTCGACTGATAATAATAAAAATAATAATAATCTTCCCTGAAATATATTTTGAAGGTGCTTGTGGATGTTCTTTTCCTGCGGCGCAACAGCCCTGCTCGAGCCTAGGTCAGCTCATTAGTGAGGTTTCTAGATCACATGCAGTTGGACACAGCATACTTCGTAGGACTCCTCTGGACAAGGGATCGGCCCGTCGCTGCGACCTCTACTTAACAACACACAACGTGTACATTAAACAGACTTCTACGACTCCGGTGGGATTGCGAACAAAATACTGAGGAGAATATTTGGACCTACGAGAGGCGAAAAAATATTAAAGTGGAACAAACTGTAAATTAAAGATGTGCAGATGTACCTAATTTTAGGCCGTCGCCAAATATGCCAATTAATACTGCTATTAAATCAAGGAAGATTTTTCGCTTATTTAATGACTGTTTCAAAAGGAGCAGCAGATAGCTGAGATTTGTAAATTATGATTTAAAGAAACGTAAAATCAGCCGTAGTGTGTTTTAAAGTATCCTTTCGGAAGTAGCCTGGAAGTTATGAGCAAAATGAGTATTAACCTCAATCAGGATAATCTTCTTCAAAACACGACTGGAACCACAAAAATCCCTAATACAGCTCACTTGTTTTCAGCGCGAGTAAAATATGTGTAGGATATGAACAGACGCAACACAGATAACGGCAAGCATAATATTAATAGCAAATTTTGATGTATAAAGACCATATGATGGAAGGCATACGGTACTGACCACCACGCCAAATCCATCTTCGGATTCCTCAAAAAGTGACGAGGGGCCAACAGCTTCTCAATAGTGATTCCGCTCCAGGTATTAATTAATTATTCTTCAGCGTGTAGATCCTCCCACTTTTCGTTTTGAAAATTATTAAAGGGCTAAACGAACACATACAAAAACATTATATTTTTCAAGCTGCTAAATAATTAATTGGCTGCGTCTTTGCTTCAAATTTAGATAGATTTCTGCGGTATGTACAACCAGACTCTATTCCTCAAATAAACTGTGGTACATTTTAGAATCAGCTTACGGAACGCAGGGTGACAAACATTCTGTTAGGACACTAAACCAGAGTGGAGGATTTTATTCTTACGACGTTTGTTAGGTTGCAGATGAATTTCAGTATGTTCCCCTTCGTACACGAAACATGTAAAGGCCACGGTACATTCATATATGCGTAACCTCAATCTGAAATACTTTCGGTATGTTTTATATAAGTACTTAAACATTTCGACAGACTTTCAAATGAAGTGTAGGTTTAATGGGATGATGAACTAATGTAAGTCCAAGAAAAGTTATATTTTGTATTTGCACATAACATTAAAAAACTCAATTTTCCACGGAAAACGAGTAAAAATTTTAGAACAAACTTCACTGAACAAAAAGAGTGTACTGAAGAAAATTTTTTGCAAGTGACCACCTAACAGATGTGACGCCGTTCGTTGCGGCATTACGGAACCCTGCAAAGAAGACATTACAGTGTCTGTGAAAGGTGTGGAGACGGTCTTGTTACATTTAGAGCTCCGTTGTGATGTTCACCAGTAACCCCAGATATGG
>JGI24699J35502_11133435_pt1 | contig 10594 bp, 5 predicted proteins | sample TergutMp193P4_FD_35502 | JGI IMG/M metagenome (IMG submission 35502) | reverse complement strand
GTTTTTTTCCAAATTGTATTCAAATAGCCTGAAAAGTAATAATCGAAAGAACGGCTTAACGCTGCAAAACGCGACAAAGTGGCTCTTTCTCGCGAAATTCCCGACTGGAAAATTGAACCCAGATTATCGACATCCATACGCAAAACACCCAACCGGGAAAAACTCGAATTGTCGCTCATCTCTTCAAAGGTTTGTCCATTATATTCATTACCGCCATAATACTGAAATTCATACGTATTGTTATTCCCACCAATAGGCATATTGAAATCGGGAGAATTGAATCGTATTATTGTAACGTTATCAACCGATGGAGTCAAATCATTTTTCTGAACAAAATAATAGTAAAATCCTAAATTAGCCGGATTAATATGGAATTTCTTATTCCAATAGGTTAGTACATTTTCGGAAACAACCATAATCTCTGTATCTCGAAGACGTTTTCCTAACTCTATTTGATTATCTGTATTTTCTTTAATAAAATACCCTTCTTCAAATTTCACTTGTTTTTCACCCGATAGAAATTCTTCGCCGGTAATTCTGTCACGTAGAGCATCGCCTCCTTGCATGAGCGGTTCAAAGAAATTGTTATATCCATTTTCTATCAGGTCTGCAAATTTGCAAGACTTCTTTTTATCCCGTTTTTCAAATAAGTCGTGCCAAATTGTTCCCAAATTATTTGATTTATCTTTGTGCATCAAATCGTCTTTTGATACCGGTATAGATTCAATCGCAACAAATAGTGTCATACCAAACGAGGCAAAGAAATTCTTTTCAATGACTTTAATTGCTGCTTGCAGTTTTTCTTCTACAAATTTCGTATGGGGAGCAATCAAATAAAACCCTCCACCGGAATTGTAAACTACATTTGCTTGAAACAAATTAAGTTCCCGTAATAAATAACGAACAACAGCATCAGAAAGAATTCGCAAAAAGAAAGAGCGTCCTTTCAGATTTTTCCCTGCATATTTCGATACAATCTGATACAAATAGGTCTGAATACCGCTAAAATCGGCGCCAATCAATAAAAACGGTCGGTCACTTTCACGAGAACAAACCTGTCCGCTTTTATAGTAATCATACAAACAAACAGTCAATGCTGCGGTTGTCTTTAAATGGTCGTACAGCGACACATCAGGAAAATTTATAGTACTTGCTGGAATACAAGCCGTATATTTGTATAATAAGTTCAAAAATGTTTCACTGAAAGCACGATAGTCCTTTGCTTGGATAAATTTAAATTCATTTACGAAATCATTCCATAATTGTTCATAATCAGGATTATCATCAAATTGCTCTTTTGGAAAATAATCTTTCGATAAAGAAATTTTTGATACCGGTAAATGATATTTCACAGCACCTTGTTCGAAATGAACGGTTTCTAAAATAGAAGACATCCGTTTCTTCTTGAATGCATCCCAACTTTTTTCGTCTTGCTCATCTTTAAAGGATACCTCGTTTTCCCTGTCCATCCCCGACGAGAGACAATCTGCTTCTTTGATGATTTGCCCTAAATCGGATAACTGTTCTTTTTTCAAATGATGGCATACTGCCAGATTGAACAAATTATCCTTGTTGCTCAAATCCGAAAAGTCTGCTCCGATTAAGTTTTTGAAAACTGATTGATAGTCATCCATAAATTGTGCAGTCCAAAGGCAATGCTTATGTGAATAATAACCATTGTGCAACGGCAAGAATGCACTTTCAGTTTTGCTTATTTCCGAAAGATATTTACTTGTAGAAACACTTCCTGTATCCGCTCTTTGATAAAATTTCCCGACATCGTGCAGCAACGCCGCCAAATAAAGATGTTCTCTGATATTTTCCATATTTATTTTTATTATTATTTTCTAACTTCTAACTCTCACTATCGTTCCAAATCCATGACTTACCCCTATTCCTAATCCTATATAATTAGGAAGGGATATATTTGTTTTGAATTTCAGGTCGAAAGATACAAAGGTATGATTTTTATATTTTATCTTTGTCTTTTCTTCTAATTCCGTTATGATACAACTAATATCTCTATTTATTAAATGAATCCCGATACTTTTTGCAAATAAAAACAGATTGGCCTTTAAAATTTTCTCAATAAATTCATAAGACCTATTTAGTTCGTTTATCTTTTGATATTCAACATAGCTATCATTGCTCAGAGGCAAGTATTTACGTATCGTATAGGTAAAATTACTTTCCCATGTCTGGATTAGTATCTTTTCAGCTTTTACAGTTTCAATTTCTATTGTCTCTTCTTTTTCACCAAGATTGATTTGTCCGGTCATTGAAGAAAAAAAACCGCCAATACTCTCTGTTCCTTCACCAATGCAAATAATTGCAGCCTGTCCGCTTATCCTTTTAAACTGGATAAACGGATAATAATATGGATTCCCGCTGACAATGTGCTTATGAAGCAGATCATTATTTTTTATTGCTTTTCTTGCAATTGCTTCTACAAAAAACGGTATATCACATTGCCTGATGTGATTTTTGAATCGAACAATTAATTGAGGCAACTTCACCATTTGCGGATGATTATTTTCGTTTGAATCCGTTTCTTCTTGATGAATAAAGTCATCTAAAGTTTTAATTTCATTTTCTACTTCGATTTTTTGTTTTTCATCTATTCGATTTGCGAAACATTGATTCCCCACCTCATACCTTCCCATCCCGTAAACCGTTTCGTTGCCGACGCCGACTGTCGCCATAAATTTCAGCAGAGGAAGGTATTGTTGGAAGTTGCCGGAGTAGGTTTGTTCACCGATGTATCCGGCTAAAGGCATTTCGTTTTTCATTCCTTTCTTTTGGGTGTTGGGCAAATTGATATATTGAATATTGGCCGATTGCAACAGCGGTCGGCCAGCTTGTTCCAAGTAGGCTTCCATCAACGTTTCTTCAAAAAGCGAAGGAGAACAAGTCGTCGGTTCTACATACAGGGCATGAAGCTTCTGCAATCGGGAAAACGCCGAACGTATCAATTGGTAAAAGCAAGGAAAGCGGTTTGTTTTGTCTTGATAACTCAATTGGGTATTCTTTTTTCCTTTTAAGCGATACAATATGACCGGCGTCAGGAAACGAAGAGTAAGTTCCGAAAGGCTATCTTCTTCGGAGTCCGAATTCATAAAATTCGATAGAAAAACAGGTGATGACGGATTTTCCGTAATATCCGATAATCGAAAGGGAGTTATCGGCTTACCGATGCCGCGTTCGCACATTGCACGGATGGCTTCGAAAAAATAAAACCGATAGTCGTTGAAACAGCCGATTAATAAGAGGGAAAAAGAAAATTCCTCGCCTTTCCGAATGGAGAGAACCGGTTCGGTCATAGCAGTATGTGAAAAATTTGCCAGGACATAGCCTTTTGGAAAACCTTCTTTAAGTTCGTTATACAAAGGATGATTGCTCTCTAAAGGAAAAGTATCGATTTGTTCGCGTAATGACCGGTTGGTTTTTTGAATTTGAATTTGTTCGGATGCATACAATAGATTGTTCCGGATAATAGCACCCGGCCATGCATCCAAGATGACATTTTCAGTTGCCTCTATCTTTACATTGAAATAGTGGTAACACGCTTCACCATATGGTTCTAAATAATTCATAATAGCTGGTATTTTAAATGATTGTACAAAATTAGTAATTATTATTAACACAATGAGCGTAATCTTTTAATTTCTATCCCTTTTGCCTTGTTTTTTGTGTTTTCAACCATAGCTTAAACAAACTCCGTGCGTAGAAAAAGCGTGAAGATAATCAATGTGAACATAAAAATCCTATTTCCCGTAATCCACTTTGTGTTTTGCTTTCATGGAGCCAAAGTAAGTCGAAACAAAATGTAGTAAATGATAAAGAAAAGATAATAATAATGAGAACCAATTATTAATGCACGCCAATAACAAATAGATACAATAAATCAAGAAATGATAGACCATGAAATTGAAGTTACGCCTGATTCTATTGCAAATAGTTTGGATGGTAAATCGTTAAATGATATTTGCTTTGGCAAGTAAAAATTCTTGAAATAGTTAAGGCGCATCTTGAAAATAAATTGTAGTAGATTGGAGAATTGTGTGCAAATAAAAACAGAGAGGTTCACGATCTCTCGTAAACCTCTCTGTTCCACGTAGCGAGACCGAGGATTGAACTCGGGACCTCATGATTATGAATAACAAAATAGTCATTTTCGTTTGTTTGACTTTTCTTTCTAATATTTGCTAAAATACTATTGTTCAATAAATAAATACAATTAAATAATTCTCATATTTCTCTTGTTTTTACCGATTTTTTCGTATATTTGCGGCAGTAGTATGTACATAGTATGTACATGAAATCGAATGTAAGTAGGTATTTATAAATGATTTTTTCAAAATAGTATGTACACTAAACGGTAAGTTGAGTATGAAATTAGAGGCTATTAATCAAAAAAAGAAAGATAATGTCCATATTGCGAGTATTCTTGATGTGAGGCGACCGACTTATGGCGGTCTGTACATTGTACGGACAAGGGTAACGGTTGGTAAAACACAAAAGTATTATCCGACCGGAGCGGAAATGACCAAAGATGATTGGTTACGAATGCCGAAAGCTAAAGACCCGCAATTGGCTGAAACACGTAGAAGTATTGAGGCTTCTTCACAAGTGATTTTCAATACCGTCAAACAATTATGCGAACTCAACGCTTTCAGTTTTGAACGGTTGAATATCTTGCTTGGAAAAGGCAATCAACAAACCGTTAATGCCATGTTTGAAACGAAAATAAAAGAACTGACAGATGCCGATAAATTCGGAACTGCGGAATATTACCAAGGCTCATTCAATGCTTTCATTTGTTTCAAATGCGGAAAATGGTGCGAACGAAAAGAAATGCAGAAATGTGATAAAAAGGGGATTGAATTGACTTTTCAGGAAGTATCTGCAGAACAAATGCAGCAGTTTGAACAAGAGGCTTTAGCACATGGATATTCCAAGACAACTATTGGTATGAGAATCCGTGCTATGCGCACAATTTGCAATATGGCTTTGAATAAGGGTATTATGCGTCCAAGCGATTATTGTTTTAAGAAAGGTGCGCAAAACTCCTATGTCATAAAGAAAACCAATTGTCGGCGTATGGCTCTAAACCTCGATGAAATTAAAACTATTGGTGATATCTCAATTGGCGAAAATGAAAGAAATCGCCGAATGTCCCGCGACTTGTTTTTGTTTTCATTCTGGGCAAGCGGATTGAATTTTGCCGACCTTGTCCGCTTGAAATGGTCTGATTACAACCGCAAGACGAATGAATTTACTTTTCTCCGAGAAAAGACAAAAAATACAGCAATGGAAGAAATGTATATCTCTTTTCCTCTTTTCCCGCGCATGAAAAGTATCATAGAAGAATGGGGTAACCCGCAAACATCGAATGGCTTTGTTTTCCCTTTCTTAAAAGGCGGTGAATCGTCGAAAGATATAATCCGGCTAACGAAAAATATTACTTATGTGGTGAATAGTAATCTAAAAAAGTTGATAAAACATATCAATGCACAACTATCTGAAGATGAGAAATTTTCAGAAGAAATTAGTACATACACTGCCCGGCATTCTTTCGGGACAATTTTAGCGCATAAGCGCGTACCGGAATCTTACATCGGTTTCGCATTGGGACATTCTCGAAAATCGGTTACTGATTCATATATTGAGGAATACAGCGTAGATGATAGAAAACAATATAATGGATTGTTGCAGTTTTGAAAAAAAAAACGTTACTTTGTACCAAATTTACAGTTCAACCATGACACAATATGATTACATAAAGGATATTGCAAAATATGGACTTGAAAACGATTATGAAAAATTGCTTCAAGTTCTGAATGAACTTGTTGACTATTCCAAAAAGTCAAACAAGGTTAATTTTGCTATCCAATTACAGAGCATATTGAAAGAATCTATCCGGCAGCAGCAAGTAAATGGTATATCTATTGTTGGTTCTCCCAAACATATTTTGCGGGAAGAAGAAAAAGAACTTTCCGATTTAGTATTGGAAAAGCTTACTTCCGATTATCGGCTAAAAGATTTGGTATGTACCGAAAGTGTTATTTCCGAATTACAAAATTTTATTAAGGAACATCAATTTCTTGATTTATTGAATAAATTTGAACTGCCTGTTTCCAATAAAGTGTTGTTTCATGGTCCATCCGGTTGTGGAAAAACATTGGCTGCATACGTTTTAGCCGGAGAATTGGAAAAACTGATGATTGTCGTAAATTTGGGTGCAATTGTTTCTTCCAAATTGGGAGAAACAAGTAAAAATTTAGCTAAAATATTCAAAAGGGCAGCTTCCGAAGATGCAATTATTTTCATTGATGAGTTTGACAGTTTAGGTAAAGTTCGGGATTACAGTCAAGACCATGGTGAAATGAAAAGGGTTGTGAACACAATCCTTCAATTATTTGATTATTTGCCTAAAGAAAGTATTATTATTGCAGCAACCAATCAAATCAATATGATTGACGAGGCTTTGCGCCGTCGGTTTGACCTTGTTGTGGAATTGGAAACACCGGATGAAAAACACATAAAAGAATTGATTGATAAAACTTTGCAGCGTGGACATTTTGTATTTAAGAGCAAAAAAGATATTCCTGCAATTATCAAACAAAGTGTAGGACTTTCCTATTATACTATTCAGAAAACGCTAATCACAGCAATAAAAAGAAGCTTGTTCGACCAAGTTGATAAAGGTTCTTTATCGCCTGTTATCGACACTAATATTTGGAAAGAACTGATTGCACAAGAACAATCAAACCTCACTAAATAATTCTAATTGAGTTCCTATTTCTAATTCTACCGTATTGATAGCTTCCAATTCATTTACAGCACATAATCCGTCATACAAATGTCCTGAGTTGCCATTTTCTTGAATATTGATTACAATTGAAAATAGATGTGCATGATTATATTTCTTTCTTTCTTCATCAGTTAATAATTTATTGAATCGAGAAGAAACAGCAATTTTAAATGTTCCATTTTCTGCTATTAATCTTTCTTTCGATATGGAGAAAGATATTTTTTGAACATTGCTCAAAGGTTTGCTTTTATAGTAATAATCTTCTGACCAAGAGGCATCAGAAGAAGAACTTAACTTTATTTTTTCAACTTTATTTCCATTAAGTCCTATGTCTATCCTCTTTTCTCCATTTTCCGAATTTTCAATATCTTTTTCTTCAACAGTTAGATTTCTAAATACACCGAAAGCAATATGTATAGGACAATATGCTAAATGGGAATTAGGCATTGGGTCAAACTTAAAGCAAAGTGTAGCAGTTATTTTTAATATTCGTCGTATATCCAATGCATGTAAAAAATCTGGGAGATGTACCGGAAATACTAAAAAATCATCTGGCGCGATGGATTCTTCCAATACTAAAGTTACGTTATTTTCATCCGAATACATGCAATTATTTGCATTTGGAATCCCTCTACCTATAAGCTGATAAGGTTTACAGATTTTTTTACTCCTAATATAATCAGAAATAAAAGGCTGAATTAAAGATGAGTTAATTATTAACGCTTTTACGGTTTGCATGTTATTTATAAGATTTGGGTAGGCTTTTAATAACCTTGCAGCTAAATTACAAAGCAATGGTGTAGAGTAACTTGTCCCAACATCTCGCTTAAAATATTCTCCTATATCCGATGACATAATTTTAATTCCTAAATCAGATTTTGCTTGCGAGCTATCAAAATCACCTCCATAATGAATAACATCCGGTTTACAAAGCTGCTTATTATGATTCTTTCTTTCAGCTTTAATATGGTGCCGGCAAGTATAATATGCCGGCGCATTTTCATCTATCGAAATAGACCTCGATGAATCAAATAATTCAAAATTACCGGAAGCAGCTCCTACTGTAATATTATTCATACTTTCGGCAGGAGTTTTGATTATTGCAGAGTTTAATTTAAATTGGTCGGGATACGGAATGGGTTGGTAATTTCTCCCATCGTAAAAAGAACAATGCATAAGATGGTGATTCCCTGCCGAAATAAAAATTAAAATGTCCAACTCGTATGTCAAACGATCTAATAGATAAGCATAATTGTCGATTAAACTGTTTTCTTCTTTGGAATCAGTATAGCCAATACAGAGATTGAACAACTTAATTCCATATTTTTCGTTTGCCTGACGAATCAAATCAATAACATCTTTATCCAAAAGTCCTGTAAAATTGCTATTCGTCACTTTAATAGACAGTAATCGGGCATCTGCTTCAATAGTTCCTCTCGGAGTAGAATATAATTTATCACCCAAAGCTACCAATGCAGCAACTCCTGTACCATGATTACAATTATCCTCTAAAGGCGATGTGCCGGTAATATCAAATTCAATCCCTTGATTGATAATCAAATTTTTTAGTGGAGTAAGATTACTGATGCCGGAATCTATGACGCCCACAATCGGCAAATTATCTATCGTCTTTTTAATATCAAATCCGAATGACCTGATTGGTGTACCTACTAATGAAGGTCGGATAAACCCTGAATCGTGAGCATTGACGGTTTGAACAATATCGAAATTATTGGCAATTTCCTGAATGGTTTCCTGTGAAACATCCAATAATTCAATTCTGTTTGGATTTGTCATCCGGGCATATTTTATTTCTCGTTGAGTAAAATAACTATCTAACTGTTTTTCAAGTGGAACAATAGTGTCTTGAAATAATTCCGGATTATCAATCAATTCCAAAATATAGTGTGTTTTTTCCTCAATCCCTTTTGTATGGATTCCAACATCGTAATACCGAAAGCTTTTGATAAACCGTATATTAGGATTATAGGTTTCTTCCTTAATATTGTTAGAAGCAATAATCCGGTTTAATTCAGCAAAGAATTTCGTAAAAAGAGTTCGGTCTATAACAGCAAATAAACCAATAGTGTTGAATTGATAAAAAGCTACCGGATAAATTCCGAAATCATTGCGATATTTCAGCGAGAAACCTTTTGAATTAAATGTATCATAGAATTCAATTTCAATATAGTCGATAAACAAACTTATATTAAGGTCTTTATTACGATTGGATTCCCTGATTGACTTTCCTTGCGTGTATAGGAAAATGGAATTTTTGAGTGCATCAATATTTATTTTCTCTTCCTTTTGTTCATCTTCCTTATCTGAATAGCGGGTATTCTGTCTGAATGTAACTTTTCCTTCGATAGGATTCTTAAAATATAAATGAGATTTTCTTGCCATAAAATTGTATTTATCTGAATTTTGCAATACTAACTGATTACAAAAGTAATAATTATTTCATTAATTTATTCTGATAAATCTGAAAATTGAAAAATTTGACCATTCCTATGCGGGACAAATGAATGTCTATCTCAATTATTACAAAGCAAACGAAATGTTAGAAGGCGATAATCCCCCCGTCGGTCTAATACTCTGCGACGACAAGAGCGAAGCTTTGGCAAAATACGCTACTTCCAGTATGGACAACCAATTGTTTGTTTCCAAGTATTTAATGAATTTGCCAGAAAAGAAAGTGTTGGAAGAGTTTTTACGAAGGGAATTAGAGTAATAATGAGCGAATATAGATACAAAACCGGCAAAATCATTTTTCAGATTTTGCCGGTTTCAGTTATAAAAACACTATTTTTTACTCTTTTACAAATTTACTTCTGTAATTACCAATTTTCAAGACATAAACTCCCGACTGTAAATGCGAAACTTTGATTTTTAATTGGGAAATGCCATGTGAAAATTGAGAATTAGTGATTATTCTGCCTGAAAAGTCAATGATTTGCACTATTTCATTTTCCATATTCAAATTATCATTTTCGATTATTAATTCATCTTTTACCGGATTGGGATAAACTTTGATTTTGTTTAAAATGATATTTTCAATGCTGTTAACTGCTACAGTGGTTGTGAAGTCACCCGTAAAAACAGTTAGCATCATACCGCTTGCATTATAGGGTGTGAGTGAAAAATAATATCGCGTGTTTGCCGATAAACCCGAAGCGATGCAGGATAATGTTGTTTCTGAATTTAGGGCATTTTGAGTAGATGTTGATTGCGGGTAGCCATTGGAATATAAAGCACCTCTGCCTGCGCCGTCGCCAACAGTCTCCCCTATATTGCCATTGGCATCTAAATGTAATTCTGTCACGCTGTTAGTATGATTTTCATCACTATAAATGTTCAATGCGTAAGTGGCTGCATTATCAATTTTAGGGAAAGTAACCACAACGGAATTAGATGCGGGAGAAACCTGTACGGCACACTGATAATTTGTAAACTCACTCCAATACTGCGTCGATTGATATGTAGAAAGATAATTACAGTTGATATACACAGGAATAGTTTTGCTTACATTATAGAATGTACTTAAGTCAAGAGTTGGCGGGATGGTGGCATTACTTGTTATTTGGGTTAGTCCTGTGCAGTTTTGAAAGCTACCACCATTAAGAGCAGTAACACTATTACCAATAGTGACAGTTTCTAATGTCGAAAGTTCACTGAAAGGGCTCTGGTTGTTTGCTATATTTCTACCCAAATACAAAGTTTCGATAGGGGTGTTATAAAAATTCCCTGCATACATTCCAATCATTAAAGCAGTTGTTCCGT
>JGI24699J35502_11133437_pt1 | contig 10595 bp, 4 predicted proteins | sample TergutMp193P4_FD_35502 | JGI IMG/M metagenome (IMG submission 35502) | reverse complement strand
TAAGATTTGTTAATAAAATAAACTCTATAACCTGGATCGCAGCTTGTAACCAATGCGAATAAAATAAAGATTAAAAAATATTTTTTCATTGTTTTGTTTTTTTGAATGTTACCAATATTTATTTCCAATTTTTGTTGCATTTGTTTCTGTATAGCTGTCTCACTATTAAAAAACTTCTATGTAATAAAAATTTCTTACTTTTTTATTAATTTTCTGCATAAAGTTGTCTTTATTAACAGTTATAGTGTCATTTCCTTTTATTATTTTAATACTTTTATATGGATCAGTCTTGAAATTTCCTCCAATTCCAATCATTCTATATAACACAATTTTTTGATTGGGTTCTAATTTATATATCCCATACTCATTGGCATTGTTCTGCTTAAAAAAAACAATAGAATCGTATAATTCCTTATTCTCATTTTTCAAGTTTAGTCTATTTTCTATTGGAGGCGTAGTAACAATATAAACATTATGTGATGATGCATTTTTTACATATACCCTACGTTCCCTAGGGAGACAACTATTAATACTAAATAATAATATAAATATACTACTAATAACTAATATTTTTTTCATGATATTTTTTATTTACCAATATTTTCTACCTAATATTCCTGCATTTTTTTCAGTATAAAATGAATTTTCGTATTCCTGTAAAGTCGAATACAAAGGTGCAAGCCATGCATGAACAAGGCTAGGAATAGCAAATGCCGCCAAGTATAAAGGTCCAAATCTCCTGCTTTGGATATAATGTCCAAATTCATGAGGTAAAGTTTTCGACAAATCTGAACCCGCTCCTATCGTTATTAAATTGCCCAATGTAAAACCTTCACCATCACCCATCCAATTATTATCTAATCTAATAGCCCCATTAGAGTATTTAAATACATTATCAATCCCGCCAACCAAGTTAGTAAATTCAGCAAAAAAGATACCTATAAACTGCTGGGGAAGTTCCCAAGTGAAATGGCTTATAATCTGTAAGGTTTTTCCCATAAAAGTCTTGTCCTTGTTATAAGAAAAAAGAGAACCCAAAATACGTGCTGCTTTAGCCCCTTTAGTCTGGCTTGCATTTGGATCTAAAATTTCCGTTTTTTTAGAGGCATCTTTTTTATCAGAAGTATCTTCACTATTGGTTCCAAAAGCGTTATATGCTAAACAGTTCAGTCCTGCCCATATAATACCCTGCATAGCGCCAGCCCCGAAGTTACCGCCGGCTATGGTAGAAGATATGCCTCCGCTTAAACCTCCTGAAGCTATCATTACTGCTTTGTATATGCAGCTTTTTCCAAAACTGCTTAACGTTCCTAATCCTTCTACTCCACTGTGAATTAAAGATGTAATCATTTCGTTTGCAAAGCCCGCGAAGAATTTACTTCCGTCTATAAGATTCATCGCCCCGCCGCTCAGCCCGCGCATACCCGCCTGCGCAAGGGCTTGCATCACAGTATTGGTAATGCTATTCGCTACACATCCAATACCCATGGTGATCGCGGTTACCACAATCGTCTTGCCCATGCTATACCAAAAAGGCAAACCGTTTATTAGGTTGATAATACCGTTGGCTGTTACCATTACCGCCACTGCAGCAACAATAGCCCAAACAATTTCCCCGCTTGGGTCGGTATAGAGCAGCGGGTTATTCAGCGCATAGCCGTAGCGGTTAAAGTTCTGGGTATTGTACAGGTCTTGCACAAAGTTGTCGGGCTCCATAAACCTGCGCAGGGCAGGGTCGTAAATGCGCCCGTTCATATTTATCAAACCCACGCTCAGCAGGTGCTCATGCCCCGTGTATCCCCTGTCTATAAGCAGGGAGGAGATATTCGCTGTCTGCAACTGTCCGTTGGCGTCCTTTATGGCGGTAATGTTGCCCCAGGCGTCAAAGAACCTCTGCTCTACAATATTGCCGTTGGAGGCATCCGTAATAGCGGCAATAGACTGCAGGTTGTCCCTGTGCAAGTAGTATTTTTTGGTTTCCGCCGCCGTCGTAGCAGAGCCTGTAACCTTCTCAACCTTAATATAGTGCGCAGAGTAGGCGTCGCCGTCAATATAGGTTACCACCTTCCACTGGGTTCCCTCTTTAGTTACTTCCACCGAGCCGTCGGAGGCGTAGTACTTCCTCTTGGGTTTGGCTTGCGGGTTTGTGCCTGTGTCTCCGTAGTACATTGCCGAGCGGTTTTTAAGCAGCCCGTACTCAAAGTAGATCCTGTCCTTGTTGGGCAGATAGATCTCCTTTGGGGTTTTGAACATATTGTAGGTTATCTCATGGAAGCCCCTCGTTTCCTTTAATTTAGCGCCCTTAGTGTTGAAGGTAATTTTATCCAAGCGGTAACTGTTACTTACATACCCGTATTTGCCCACTTCGGAGTTGTAGGTCATTTTGCCCTGCTTGTCGTAGGTATATTGGTTCTGCACAGCGTTGTTCAGGCTTTCTGTGAGCAGCCTGTCAAGGTTGTCGTAGGTAAAGCTCTCGTTCTTGCTGAAGACTAAGTTGTTGCGACTGTTCAGCACGCCCTTTTGCACGTTGTAGTCATAGCTTATATTGAGGGCGGTTTTGCTGCTGGTTTTGTCTGAGATGGCTTGGAGGAAAAACTCCGTTCCGTAGGTTCGGCTCAGCGTATAGCCGTTGCCGTAAGACATTTCTGTAACCTGCCCCTTAGCATTTATGCTTTTGAGATCCCAAATCGTCGTGCCGCTCGTGCTTGCATCTATGTCTAACTGCTTGACCAATTCGCTGTAAGCGTTGTACTGGTTTTTTACCTTAGAAGTAGATACAAAGCCTGTTTCCCTTATCGTAGTTTTCAATATGGTCTGGTCAGGTTTTCCTTGAGCGTCGTAAGTCAGGGTGGATTCGGAAATCAGATAAGGGGTGGTTTCCTTTTTGCCTGTTATGCGGTACTTGGCATCGTAGGTTGTTTCGTAAGTATAGGCTTTTCCGTCGCTGTAGCCTGAGACTTTTGTCGGCAGCGAGCGGTTGTTGTATTCATAGGTTTTGGCTATGGAAATCCCATCCCCTTCGCTTACTTCCGTCTTCAGCTTGTTGTAGGCGTCGTAAGCATAGGTAGTGGTTCCTTTCGGGGTAGTTTCCTTAGTTAACCTTCCATAATCGTCGTAGGTATACTGATAAGTTCCTGCCGAAGGGTCTGTGAGCTCGGTCTTGTTGCCCCAGCCGTCCTGCTTCATCTTGATCGTTATGTTGTCGTATTTTGCTTCCGTCAAAAAGCCGTTCGGGGTGTAGGTGTACTTAACCGTCCCTCCAAAATCAACGGATTCTACCACATGTCCCGAAGCGTCCAGCGTTTGAGAGTACTTTTTGTGTCCGTCCTGCACGGTTACCTTCAGTCCTTCATAGCAGGTGGTTACCACCCTGCCCGTGTAGAGGGTCTGCTTTACAGGACGGTTCAGGTAGTCATATTCTACCGTATTCCACAATTTGTTTCCACCTTCGTAGTAAGGCTCGCTGGTGCGGATTGCTCTGCCGTAAACGTCGTATTCCGTATCAGTAAGGATTTTTTTGCCCAAAGCATAGGTCTGGGTCTGCACCTCGCGGTCAAACTTGTCGTAAACCACCGAAGCAGGAGATTGCCCTTCGGTTTGGGTGGTAATCATGTATTTGCCGTCGGCGAGCTTGGTTTTGGTAATATTGGTTTTAATGTTCAGATAGTCCGTGCTTTGGGTCAGATTGTTCCAATTGTCGTACAGGTAGGAAGTCGTCAGTCCCAATGTGGAAGTCTCGGATACCACTTGCCCCAGATAATTGATGTTTTTGGTAGCGGTCAAGCCGTCGGGCGAGGTAATTTTTATCGCATAACGATGAGTGGCATCGTATTCATATTTTGTAGTCAGGGAAGAAAGCCCCGTAGCAGAAACCGTTTCCGTTAATATATTTCCGTAGGCGTCGTAGGTATAGGCGGTGGTTAAAGCATCGGTATTGTTGCCGTACTTTTTGGACTGGGTCAGCTGTCCCAAAGTGTTATATGTAGATTCCTGTTTTGTGGTAAAACTGCTTCCGCTCCGCGAGAGAATCTGCTCTACCTTTGTGATTTTCCCCGAAAAATAATGCCCCGCGTTGGTAAAATCCGCTTGATAGGTGAATTTAGAAGTCTCGGAAGTACTGAAGCCGTCATTAACGGTGGTTTTGGCTTCCTTCAGATACAATGTAGCCTCGTCATAGGTATAGGTTTTGGTGGAAGTAATTTTTTTCAGTAAGTCCTTGTTGGTTTCTGTTGTGGGCAAAATCAGGTATTTATGACCGCCCTTGTCATATTTTGTGTAATTAAGGGTAGATTCCGTAAACACGGCTTTGTCGTCTAAACTTCCGTAAGTGGTTTTCACTAAGGAATTATCCATCGTAGGTTCAAAGGTATTAACTCTCCAAAATACGGGAACAGTAAAGTCTTTTTTCCAGTAGTTGTTGTTTTTCAGTTCGGATTCGTAAGGGTCGCTGATAAAAGTTTTCTGAAAGCCGATAAAGCCTTTGCCGTCTAAGTGCTGAATTCCGTTCTGATAGCGGTATTCAGTGGTCAAAGCCTTGTTGGTCTCGCTGTCGAGTATAGTGTTGATTTTATATGCCAGATATTGAGATACTTGATTCTGATGGACATAATACGGATAGGGAAGATTGAGGTTGGTAGTAGTGTACACCCTATCTTTCGGAGTGTTAACAGCTATTGCCATAGGGTAATACTCGATTTTCTGCTCCACTCCTGAACCGTTATTGACTTCTTTTAATTGGCTTTCCGTAAAGCTGTCGTTGTTAATCGTTATATTGGTGTTGCGAAAAGAAACAGGGTCGTAAATGGCGATCCCCGACCGGTAGGTATTAAGCTGGTTATAGTCTGTATTACCTGTAATCAGGGAATACGGAGAAATTATATTATTGTCCAGCGATATCGGCTGTTTTTGTGTCAGGTTTACAAAAGTAACCCCTGAAGTATTCGAAGGTTTAGCTTGAAGTACCATGACTTGGCTAGCATTCTCTTTTTGTTCATTCAGGAGATTTTCTATCGTATTTTTTTGTAAATCCTCCAAAAAGTCACTTTTTTTCGTGTATTTGGTAAACTTGCGGATAAAGACTAAATCTGTTTTGCCGTCGCCGTCGAAATCCGTAGGGATAATAAAGGAGGTTCCGTATTCAGTATATTTGTATTCACCCTTCTTAAAAGACCAAAATTTACGCCAAGAAGAATATTTTTTGGAAATGTTTTTTATGGAAGGTTTCAGGTAAGTAATCCCTTGTAAATCTAAAGAAGAAACATTAAAGCCTTTACCCGTATTGGTATATATATCCCAAGTTTGTTGTTTGTCGGTTTTCATTTGCGTCCAGACAGCTTCAGCTCCGGTTTTTCCATTGTATTTTGTCTCTAAGCTGTACACTTTTCTCGGCATGATGAAATCCGTCAAACCGTCCCCGTTGAAGTCCCCGTAAAAAAGAGGCTCTTCGTTATCGTTATAGGAAGTAAAACCGTTAGATTCGGATTCATAGACCTTTTCCAATCTTTGGTTTAAAGTATTTACTTTCAGTACCTCAATAGGCTTAAATTTTTTTAGTTCCCTTTCCTTTTTTTGCTGGTCGTTAGCGGTAAAAATCAATTCAGGGATTCCGTCGCCATCAAATTCTATGGGGGTTCCCAAATGATCGGATTCAGAAGTAAAAATAGTCGGCGAAATTTCTCCCGAAGCTGAAGTTGCAAGCTTGCCCAATTCTATAAAATAAAAAACACTGGTTTCTAGCTTGCAACTGTTTATACTAAGATTTCCTGTGAGCTTAGTGCATGCTTCCGGCTTATTTCTGATAAGCACATCAACAAGCCCGTCGTTGTTAAAATCGGCAACTATAATGTTTCTTGCCCCTATATCCTTAGCCTTTTTAAGGAAAATATAATTATCCTTCGTATATTCATCTCCATCCTCAAAATAATTTCCTTTGAGTTTAAAGGTGTAACTTTTTAATTTCCCTGTTACCACATCTTTAATGGAGAGAGTCGCTTTTATTAAAGGAGTGTAATAAACTGTTGTTGTTGCTAATATGCCGCTTCCACTTGTTATTGTTTCTGTTTCTTCTTCGCCAAAGGCTGTATTAAAGATAATCAACTGATCGTTTTCTGTAACCTTATTATCATTGATTAAGGTCTTTCCCGCAAAAAGCTGAGTATCGTCATCCGTAGCAATGTTTAGATTGTATCCTTTGCCTGAATTGAAAAGCCTGTATCCTGTAGTTACTTTTGAATTTGAAACCTCGTCGGTAAAAGAATATTTTGTTTCTCCTGTTTCTTGAACATAAATGGGAAAGGTTTTTCCTTCTCCATAAAAATCTCCCATTGCCATGCTGCCAAAATCTTTTACTTTGGAATTACCTAAACCTTTATTGCCTGATACAGATTTTTTAATTTCTGCGTCCTTACTCTTATTATAAGAAAAATTCAGAGGTTTGAGCTTCTGTCCCTGTCCGTTTTCTACGGTTACTATCCGCAGCCGCTCGTTACCATTCGACATCAGGTCGTAAGTAAAGGCATACTTACGGTAAACCCCGCCTGTGGAAGAAGACACAGTGATTTTTTCCAAAACTTTGGAATTGACATATTCTGTTCCGTTTTTGTAAAACTTTACCGGATTAGTACGGTTTTTATAGGTAAATTCTATCTTATAGGTGTCATCGGATGCGCTTTTCCCTCCATAGGAAATTTTAGTCAGGGTTGGAACACTATTGCTGACAGCATAAGTATAATGAATTTCATAGTTTAAAGCGTCGATAAAAGTGTCGATATAATGCTGTCCGTAAACACCCGGCAGTTCTTTGTACTTGGCGATTTTTCCGTCGGGATATTTAACGATAAAGGAATATCCACTTTCCATATTTCGGGAAATCTGAATTTTGGAAAAAATCTGGGTTTCAAAAGTAGTTTCATTAACTTTGATAAGCCGCTGCCCGTCCAAATAGAAAGGATCGGAACTGTTAAACTGTGCACCCCGCGTAATACCGTCTATTTCTTTGGAAGTTCCGCCCTGTGTAATGACGGATAAACCTATAATATTCCATCCCCAGCCTGCCTGCCCATTTCCCAACTGGCTGTTGTAGGAAACCGCTAAATTGGGCTGGAAATCGTTCAACCCTTTAAAAACTTCTATCGGAAGGGTATAAGTCAATGCTCCACCGCTGTTTACATCCATCTCTCCATTAATCGTAGGAACTACTTCATTCGAAGTTGTAGAGTTTGTAGAAGTTGTAGTTAATGAAGTTTGACCGCCTGAATTTTCCAGATAACCTGAAGTGTCATAAGTCAATGGTATGGTTTCTTCTTCCAATACTTGGGAAAATAAAGGACAGCCAAGAGCAAGAAACAAAAAGAAAATTATCGCTTTTTTCATAATCTTTCCTTTAGCGTTCACAACAAATAAAATATATTTTTTGCCTTTCATGATTTTCAGTTTAAAGTTTTATAATGCTTTTAGATACGGAATTTCCTGTAGTCAGACTCACCAGCAGGATATAAATACCTGCCGTCTGCGCCGACAAATCAGCCGTAAAAGTATAGTTTGATGCGCTTTGAGGCACGGAAACTGTATAAGCCCCATTCAGAGCGACAATCTTCATTTGTGAAATCAATTTGTTTACTTCACTATCCCAAGTGATGGTCACTTTGGAAGAAGTTGGATTGGGATAAATTACAATACGGTTTTTAATCTCTTCTAAATCGTTTTGCAAATTGGCAGCAGAGGTTGAAGAGGATGTTGTAGTTGAGGTACAACTGCTCTTTACGTCCATATTTCCCGCGGCGTCGTGCTTAAAACATTGTTCTGTGCTGGTTACAGCAAATCCGCTGTTAGACTGTTCTATCACAGAAATACTGTAACTGCAGGTATTGTTCAATATCTGATTGACATAATATGCCCAAGTCAAAAGGGCATAATGGTTTTGATATACATTCTTTACGGCAAGAGAGTTTTTATATTCTACTAAGGCGGGTTTATACAAAGCTGTCAAGGGATTGGCTTTATTGTTTTCATTATAAGTGTCTTCTCCTGATTTTTGCAGGGATTTTATATAGTAATCTGCCTTGCTTCCATCTCCTTCTGCTGTTTTAGGGTTATAATTACTAAATGGCGTTACAAATTTTTTCCTTTCATATTTATATCTATTATTGCTTGGCAAACGTATATATTCCGGAACCAGCCATCCTGCCTTATCAACCTCAACTTGTAAAAATTCAGGAATAGAAACATCTTTAGCAAGGGTGCTTCCCTGAGTAAACAACACCACTCCGTCATTAAAATTATTGAAGACTAATTTATCCTGATAAAGAATTTTACTCTCCTGCCCTTTGGTGTTGGGGAAAAAATTAGGAAAATAAGGGCTACCGTTTTGTCTTTTATAGGCAACGATTAAAAAATCACCTGACTTGATTACTGTTCCTTTGGGAAAAGGATAAGAATTTGTATTGTCTCTAAGAAACCATCCCTCTAAAGAAATATTTTCCTTTGTGTAATTGTACAATTCTACAAATTCTCCTAAGTTGGGGTTACTACCACCCCGTTCACTGAAAGGAGTATCATAATACACTTCCGTAATGGCTATTTGAGCCGCAATCTTTTGAGAAACAATAGACAATATTGTCAAAATAAAGATAACTTTCTTCATACAACGGTTTTTTTATTAATAATTAGCCTTTCATTATCTTATCCTTTAACAGTAGCAGCTGCTGCCTGTGGGCAGGGTTGGAATCATCGCGGTTGACATTTACCATCTTTACTCTTTTCAGTAAAGAATCATCAGTTGGATCCATATCATTGTTCAAAGCTATATCAATGATTTTCAAAGCATTTTCTTTGTTTTTCATTAAAGCGGTATAATACAAAACGCACAAGGAATTGAAGCGGTCGATAACATGGGTATTTGAAATACCGATTAAAGAATCGCTCATTTCCATTAGGTTATCATAGGCTTCAGGCTTCTTGGCATAAATAGACCCTATCGTATTCCTCGATTCCCATTCAAAAATCTGTGCGGGATTTTCTATTTTCTGCCTGCTTTCAGTCAATAATTTTTCAGCTTCTGGTAAATTGTTGGTATATAGTTTTTTATGTTTAGCGATAAGAACATCAAACAAGGCTATTCCCGACCAGAAAGTATTTTTCTTTTGGTGGTTCATTCTTAAAGCTTCTTCGGCTTCTTCAGGACGGTTGTGCTGTCTGCATAGCTTCTTAATTATATGCAGGGAATTATCCGAGCCTTCCGTAAAGTTGTACAACTCTTTAGACTTTTTAATAGCCTGCGCAATATTTTTCTTCTTTTTTTCTTCTTTTATCGAGCTAACATATAGTTTGGATATCTGTTTGGAACGTTTACTCTTTGCTGTGTCAGGGGTTATTTCTCGCAAGGATGCCCGATATGCGTTTTCTCTATGTAAAAGCTTTGTTAAGTCCTTTTCTATTTTTGATCCTTCCCTGCCTTTAAAAGTTTTCTTGTAATTGTGCTTGTTTTCGTTCCTGATTTTTTTGAACTCTGTATTTTTCCGCGCATCAACGGATGCCGCCCCGATGGATTTTCTTTGCTGTAATTTTTTATATTGTTCCATTTCAGGCTTGTTTCTTTTGGACGGGCTTAATTTTTGGGCTTTATCCATATTATTAACCGCCTTTTGAAGTAAATCTTCAGGGTTGCCCAACCGGCGGGCTATTTTTTTATTACCTTGAGCTATGCTTGCATATTGTGTAGCCGTGCGTTCATAAAAGGCGGCGTTTTGAGGATTTTTGTCAAGCCCTGAGAGGTACATCTCCAGCACTTTTTGCAAATCATTATTGTTTTGCTGTAAAATAACTTTTTTCAGTCCATCGTATGCTCGTATCTCATCGGGCTTTTGAGCGATGATTTCCTGATAAATTTGCTCTGCCTTTACAAAATTTTTTACCTTTCTGAAATCTGCCGCTTCTTTTAGCTTTTGATCAACAGGGTTATTTTTTGAAAAAAAAGGTTCACACAATAAACCTTTGGCAGAAACGGAAGAAACAAAAGGGATTCCTATTGAAGATAGGATAAGGGTGGAAATGAATTTTCTTCTGCTTGTGTTCATAGTCTCATATTTATAAAAAAAGGAAAAGAAGAATGCAGGGATTACACACCTACTATGTCAGTACACGGAACTGTTATCAACATTTCTTTTCGAAATTCCTCTTTATCCGTTGGGACAAATTTAAGAAGTTATTTTGTTTTCTTTAACAAAAAATTAATAATTTTTTTAAAGTTTATTTTAAGCAAATTTTAATGTTATGAAATCCAGAATATTATAAATTGAGAGATGATATAAATCATATATTTATTTGTTGAATTTTTCTTTTTTTATTCATTTTTGATGCTTTTTAGCTATAAATTTTGTGTAATTTTACTGTTAAACATGCCCTGCACCTGTACGAAAACAAAAACACGCCTGTGGACAAAGCGTGTAAAATGGCAGGCATTAGCAAAACCAGCTTTTACAGAATTGATAAAATTCAAAGCTGAAGAAACCACCTTATGTGCTTAGAAACTTTTAGCAGTTTTTTCAGCACCAAAAATAAATCCTCAGTATGCAAGCTAAAATCATAAAGCTCTTGGT